>Ga0255779_1005863_pt1 | contig 11316 bp, 8 predicted proteins | sample 011ome_21_FD_179977 | JGI IMG/M metagenome (GOLD analysis project Ga0255779, IMG submission 179977) | Coastal salt marsh microbial communities from the Groves Creek Marsh, Skidaway Island, Georgia - 011508AT metaG (version 2) | ecosystem: Environmental > Aquatic > Marine > Intertidal zone > Salt...
ATGAAGAAAGGCTGCGAAACGAGGCGTCGCGTAGTTTATTCATCACTTGTATCGTTGTGTGTGTGCATACATATATAGCAATAAATCTCTCTCTCTCTTCTCTCTCTCTCTCTCTTTCTTTTCGTTAAATACTATTATTCTTGCTGCGCCGTGACTTTCTCGAGCGCTTTGGTCGCTTCGCTCCACTCGATATCTCCGGAACTCAAATCGGCGATGAATTTTGCCACCTCGTCGACTTTAATGCGCACTTGTTCGCACGAGTCTCTCTCGCGGACGGTAACCGTCTCGTCTTTCGGGGTGGACGTGTGGCCGATGGTTCTGTGGTCGATGGTGATGGCGAACGGGACACCGAGCTCGTCCGTTCGGCAGTATCGTTTGCCGATGGAAATGGCGGTGGTGTCTAATTTTGCGGAAACCGCGAGTTTGGTCAACGATTTGTAAATCACGTGAGCGGCGGCGTTCATTTCCGCGTTGTTCACGAGAGGGAAGATTGTGCATTTGATCGGAGCGACTTGCGGAGGAAGCTTGAAGACGGCTTTGTTTTCGTCGTCACCTTCGCGAACGTAAAACGCGTGTTCAAAGAGGCAATACATAATTCTTCCGATACCAAACGACGGCTCGATGACGGACGGCGTGTAATTTCTCCCGCTCACTTTTTTCGTTTTCTTTTTCATTTCGAGCACCATGTCCTTCGTAATCGTCGCTTTCCCACCTTCTATGCCTTGAACGTTCTCCAAATCGGTTTCGCCCTTGTCTTCGAAATCTTTCTCGATCTTCGCCGCCGCGGCTTCGTCCAACGACGTCAACGCGTCGATGACAAACTTTTGGTCTTTTTTAAACGCTTTCCCTAATATCTGTTTGTTCATTTTCACCTCTACAACGATTTCTTCGACTGGTTCGTCGAACAACTCATACGCTTGTAAATCTACTTTGCTCGCCTTCGAGTGCGCGTCTAAATCGTACGCCGATCGATCCGCCAAACCGACACACTCGATCCATCCGTAGGAGCACTCAATCTCCGCGTCCCAGCAATCTTGCGCGTAGTGCGCCATCTCGTGTCTCAAATGCTGACGAAATCGAACGCGTTGCATGTCCACGCCTAACTCTTTCAAAAACAAGTGCGTTCTCGCGACGAAATACGCCAAAGTCTGGTTCGCGATGATGCCCTTCTCCACAGCCTCGCCCGTTTTCATCAAAAACGGTTCTTTTTTCCCGGCTTGCAACTGAGCCTCTTGACTGAACAAGTTCAACTCTATCTCCGCAACTTCGTCAAATCTCGGGTGGTCCTTCTTCGTCGGATGGCAAAAGTGCTCGATTTCCGCTTGCGTGAACTCTCTCACTCGCAACAACCCGGCTCTCGGGGCGATCTCGTTTCTGAACGATTGCCCAATCTGCGCGCACGCGAACGGCAACTTCCCGCCGTTAAAATACAACAACTCTCTAAAGTTCACAAACATGCCTTGCGCAGTTTCTGGCCTCAAAAACCCTTGAATGTTCCCACTCGGCCCAATCGTCGTCGGAAACATCAAATTGAACGGGTACGGATCGCTCAGCTCGTTCTTCGTCTCTGGACTGACGCAGCCGCACCTCTTCAACGCCTCCTTCATCTCATCTTCCTTCAACTCGTCCAATCTCGCGTACAACATCTCAAGCTCCGCTTTTTCATCCTTCCTCGTCGCTGGATCCGCGATCAACTCTTCCAATCGATCGCCCAACAAATGGTCCGCGCGAAAGCACTCCTCCGTCTGCACGTCTTTCACCATCAAATCCGTGAACCGATCGACGTGCCCACTCGCTTTCAACACCGTCCCTAACGTCACCGACGGGCACTCCACTTCCAACATCGACTCTTCGATCACAAAGTGGTGCCGCCAAATCTTTTGCACGTTCGCCTTCACCGCGCACCCGGGAGGCCCGTAGTCGTACAATCCACCCACGCCGCCGTAAATTTTAAAACTCGGAATATAAAACAATCTCGATTCCAACGAGTTGGCCACTTTCGCCCGGAAATCTTCCTTCGACTTCACCGCGTTGTCCCCGGACTCTTTCCTTCGCGCGATTTCCTCGCTCAGCTCGATCTTGAGTTGCTTCAGCTTTTCAATCGCCCGGGAAATGTCTTCCTGATTGGGACTTTCCGCCGCTTTCAACGCGCGGACCGTATCGCCTTGCTGCGTGACGAGGTCTTGGAGATGCTCGATGTCGACGAGCTCTGCCGCCGCTGGTGGTTCTGCCGTCATTTTAACAACGCGTCGTGTGTTTATGTGTTAGTGTGTTTATGTGTAAAAGTGTGAGATGGAGGAGATGTGTTCGCGTGTAAAATAAGTTTTTAGAACGCGGACGATGAGGATAAAAAGTGGCGACTACTCTCTTCAAAAAAGTGGACTCTGACTAGTTTTACAACGCTCTAAAATTAAAATAACATTTGCGCGCTTCTTCTTGTTCTTCCTCTCGTCGTTCTTGCTACTCTCGTTCTTTTCCCGCGCGGTTTTCGTCGCCGATGTTGTTGTTGTTGTTGTTGTTGTTGTTATTATTTTCTACGTTTTTTTCGTCCTCCTTCTCCTCGCGCGTTCCGACGTCGTTTTTGTTTTCGTCGAGCGCCGCCGCCGCTTTTTTCATCATGACGACGGCGGACGGGTCGATGCCGATGCCGACGTGAGAGCCGCTCGCGGTTAAGTTTTCGTTGGAATATTGTTTGTGCAGTTGTTGAAGATGATGATGCGATTGTTCGCCCGGTGCTCCTGGTAGTATTGCGTCGCCGCCGCCTCCTCCGGTGGCGAAATATATGGCGTTTTTGCCGAGCTCTTCTAAATAGCTCGTGGCGCCGAAAGCGTACGATCTTCGAATGTTAGCGTTGATAAAATCTCCGCCGCTTCCGGCTATACCACCATACGCGGAGCCCGGAGCGCCGCCTGCGCTGCCTCCAATCCATCCGAGCTGGTTTTCGCGAGCGTTGTTTTGTGCGCGGGCTCTTTCGCGTTCGCGTTTGAGCTTTTCGTGTCGATCTTTAGAGACCATCGGTCGTTTCCTGTTCAGAGCGAGTTGCGAAGCGTTTTTGAAACGGTGTGAAACGCCACTGCCGCCGCCTCCGGATTTTGCAATCTCCGCGGCAAAGTCCGGGGACGAGCTATCGTTCCGCGGTCGCGGCACGTGGGATTGGTCGATGCTTCCGCCCGCAGAGTTTTCCGAATCTTGTCCGCTGAAAGAAATCGTCGGCGGCGCTTGACTCGCAAGAATTTTCTTCCTTTTCTCCTCGTCTCGAGAGATGAGGTCTCTGGCGCTCATTTGTAATAGATCACGCGCCAGTTTCGGTAAGAAATCGGGAATGTCCTCGACGATGGTAACTTTGAATACCGATTCGTCTTTCGTTCGCGCCGGTATGTACTCCACCAACGCTCGACTGTTCTCCGGGTACTCCTCCATCGTCTCTCTGATAAACGTCAAGACTTTCTCCGCGAACATCAGAGCCACCTCTGGCCGCCACGCGTTTTTTTTATCCGCCGCTAACGCGTAACTCGGAAGCTTCATCGTTTCTAAATTTTGCATCTTTTGCACCATCCCGTGGTCGTCTCGAAAGCCGACTAAGATTTGTCTCACCCCGACCGTGAACGATTGCGCCCACCATTTCAAAAGCTTAAACTTTTCAAAATTCACTCTTTGTTTCTTCGTGTCGATCTTTCTGCTCGTTTTTAATTCGACGTAACCGGAAAGGCCCTCGGCGATACCGTTCCAACAATCGACTTCGCCGCCTAACAACAATTTCGTGTTCTCGCCGAGCTTAGATTTTGTCACCGTACAAAACGATTCGCGACAGTCCACCGCGTTCGCGTGAGGTTTCTCCGACGTCACGAATTCCTCAAACGCGAACCCCCAATAGCTCATTCGTTCGTGCCACGCTAAATCTTTCTCGCTTTTCGTTTGTTGTTGTGTTCCGCGCTGCTGCGCGTCTTTTTTGTTCTTCAACATCTCTCGCGCCTCTTCGAGCTTATGTTCAGCCTCGAGGACGTTAAGTACCAAAGTCGCCGGTCGTTTGCTTTTCGTCGTCGCGTTGTTGTTACTTCTATCGATTCCCTTCCTCAAAGCCTCGTCTCGGATGCCTTTTCCTCTTCCTCCGGCCGCGTTGGTGGTAACCGTATCACCGCCAGGAGACCCATCTCCTCCACCGGAGGAATTCGTCGCGTTGTTCGTGCTATTGTTCGTGTTCGTGCTACTCGTCCTCTTCAATTTGCTATTATTAGTATTATTCGTCGCGGTGTTTTTGTTGCTATCATTATTGCGAGTGTTCATCCTGCGAGCGCCTTCTTCGACGTCGCGTTTCTTCATTCCTTCTTCTTCTTCTTCACCATCTCTTCCTCCAGCGGCGGCTGCGGCGGCAGCGGCGTCATTTGCGACGACGACGACGACATCCTCGTCCTCCCCGTCGCAATCGAACCTTCTTCGCACTAGCTCGCACTCCATTCGAAATCCTTCCCGGCTTTCCCACGGCGCGCACAAAATCTTGCTCATGTTCCCTCGCCAAGATAACACGTCCACGTCTGCGCTCGAAGAAGATAACGACATCAGAATATATATATATATATATAAACAGAGAAAGATAGAGAAGATGCACTCGTCAGTAGTGCGGCGATAATAATAACAACAGTAGAAAAAATTGGACTCGATGCGCGAATATACGAAGCGACGAGAAACGACGCGGCGCTTTTCCCGCGAGCGAGAACGCGAACGACGCGAACACACACCATACAACAAAAACTACTAAAATAAAACAAAGAACAAACAAAAAACAGAACGCACCGAGCAACAAACTCGCCTTCCCGCTTCTCTCCAAGCTCTCGAACAGCGGCATCAGCGGCGCCGGGTATTCGTTCAATCGATCCCGATCCCTAAAATTCGCAAAACCTTCGTTCAAGTCGAACGGCATTCGAACTTCTCTGACTCTTTTCAAATTCCTCGCGTCGAAAAACGTATCCCCGCTCTTCGTTTTCGAAAAGTGCGACACTTCGATCGGTTCCGAGTACGGAAGCATCGTCGTCGTGGGATGAGGAGAAGAAGAAGACGAAGTAGTGGAGGAGACGTGTCGATGACTGTTTTTGAGGAGCAAATCGCTCACGGAAACGACGGCGACGGAAGAGACGTCTTCTTTCTCTTCTTCTTCTTCTTCTTCTCGAGCGACGGGAGGCAGATGCGAAGCGGCGGGAGAAGACAAAGCCGGAGGACGATCGCCCTCTTTCGAAGAAGAAGAAGAAGACGCCTTTTTCGATGGCATTTTGATACGTATCGCGCGGCTAATTTGTAACGGTAATGTCTTTACTTTTTTCCCCAAGTTACTCACAATAATGAGCGCTAATAATAACAACAACGACAACAACGACACACCGACGGCGGCAGTCCATCATAAAGTCTGGGCGCCGAAACCGACCGAGCACTGCGTCTTGTGCGTGCCAGACAACGAAAAGAAGGTTCGTGTTTGTCTTTTTAACGCGCGTAATATTTTCATCTTCTCTCTCTCTTTTACTCTCTCTAAAATTTCCAATTCCGATGTGCGCGCTTTTATTAACGATATGACACTTTCTCTCTCGATACGCAGCAAGCGATGATCGCGCTGGCGAAAAAAGCGACCCAAACGGACGCTTTAAAACTCCTTCTCGTCGTGTGCGACCGAGAAGCGTTGGAAGGGCGCTCTGGTTTGCTCCCGGGAGGGTTTCCTTCGTGCATTTACATGCACTCGGACCAACCCAAGTGCCTGAGGAAGATACAGATGGAAATATTCAACTCGTAAGACTTCGATTTGCGCATAACGAATATGATTTTAACCTTTTTGACTTTACTCACACACTCACTACAGACCGTTCGACGCGTTCAAAGAGGAAATGGCGAAAGACGGGTGGACGCCGGAGATGTTTCGGAGAGATAACATTGGAAACTTACTGGCGACGACGAAGCGGTGCTTGCCGTGTTTCTCTTCTTCTTCGAACGGGCGAAAGAGAAAGGCGCCGCCGGTAAAATCATCGTCTCTGGAAAAAGAGAAGGAGGGAGAGAAAGACGACGACGACGACGACGAAGAGGACGACTTTTCTTCGACGATGCCGCTGAAAGCGAACGCGGTCGTTTTCAACTTTTCGTTTACCGACGACAACGAGTATTTCGAGTGCGCGAGAAGCGCGACGGGAGGCGCGAGTTTGGAAGATTTCGAGAGAGTACGCGTCATCAACGTGCTCAACGAAGCGGAGAAGGACGATTTAGAGACGAGGCTGTTTGAACGAGGCGTGCCACTGAGAGTGCTGCACAGCGCGAACGACGAGAGCGTGTTCGAGGAACCGCGCAGGAAGGGACGGTAAACGACGACATCGTTCGATTTTGGTCGAAGAGGAGGAGGAGGAGGAGGACGAATCCGACGACGACGCGAAGCGTAGATTATATGTAGTAGTAGTCGTAGTATTTTTACTATAGAGCATTTAAATGTAAAACTCACCAGCGGCAAAAGAAAACAACACGGACACATATAGACACACACATACACACATTGAGAGAGAGAGAGAGAGAGGGAGTTAAAGAAAGCGCCGGATGACTCGTTCCGAATACGAGTAGCCGTCGCGCGGTTGAAAGCGTAAAAAATATCTTTCTTTATCCTCACACCAAAACCCATCATCATCGCACTAAAAAAACCCATGTCCACAAAACACGTCGCCGCCGGATTGGGCGTTTCCGCCGTCACCGCCGCGTCTTTCCTGTACGGCGCGCAAATTTCCGACGTGTACTTCGCCGAGCGGGCGTTATCGAGCGAGCAATCGACGTTCGAAAAGCTCGAACAGACTAGACGGAGTTTGCGTCAAAGTTTGGAAACTTTGACAAAACAATCGCGAGAAACCGGCGAAAACCTCGATATCGCGCGCGAGAAACTCACCTCCGCGGAGCGCGAAACCGCGAAGTGTCGAGAGCAAATCGCAGAGTGGCAAAGGAGAGAGAAAGAGGCGAAAGAAATTCGGCAAAAGTATATCTCGGAGTGCGCGCGATTGGAAAAAGAACGCGTGGAGTTGCAAGTGAAAGAGAAAGAGCAGAAAGAAAAGGTGGAAAAGGCGAACGCGGCGTCGAGCGCGAGTAAAGAGAGGGTGAGCAAGTTGAGGAAGAACGCGGAGAGATGCATGGAACGGCTGGTTGGAAAGAAGAAGTAGACGTAGGGGTAGACAAAAACAAAAACAACAACAGATGATGACGACGATTAGCGTTGCATTTTTTATTATTAGGCTGTAGCTTTTATACGCGTTATCGTATATATTTAGTTCGTCACTCGTCGTCTTCGACGTCGAGCCAGTCGATGTAGGATTGGACGACTTCGCATCCTTTCGCGAGAAATCGAATGTGGTTTTGTTTGTATCTCAAAGCGGCCGGTAAGAGGGCCGTTACGTCGTTGATGTTTTGTTTTCTTCTTCTCTGTTCGTCGGCGGTTTCGATGAGCGACTCCATCTCGTCCTCTAAATCTGCGTCGGAGAGCGTTTCTAGGATCGCATTTAAGCGAGCGCTCCACGCGGCGTGGATTTTGAACGCGTTTTCCAACTCCGTTTTCGCGTTTGTGGTCGTTGTTTCTGCTGTCGTCGTCGTCGTCGTCGATACCGCCTCGCTAGCGTTGTCATCGTTGTATTCGTCGGTATCGTAATCGCTCTCGTCTAACGAAACGCTTCGAACAATCGCGTCGACGTAGTTCAACGTCTTTTCGTCCACGCCTTGATACACAATCTCCATCTCTTGGCACATCGAACGAACGCTCGTCGCGTTCAACGCCCACTTTTCATCGTCTATTTCTAATCTATCGAACCTATTCGCCTCTAAAGAAAATCCATACGCGCGCATCAACTCTTTGTTATCTAATCGTGGACCGTAGCTAATCGTAATCTCTTCGTCTTTCTTCACCGGTCGTCGCGTTTCTAACACGACGCTGCCGCCGCCGCCGTCCACCGTCCCGCCGTTGACTAACCGGAACAACGAGCCTTTCATACCTCCACCATCGCTCGCGCCTATTTTCTTCAACGCGGTGACGTTTTTCGACGCCGCGTGATTCGCCATATCAACGCACGGCGCTAAAACCGCGACGTCGGTATTATCGACGCGCGATTCGGGCGTTTCCCCGACTCGAGCGGCAATCGCTCGAGACCGAATCAACGAAAACGCGTAATACAAATCCTCCACGCTCGCGCCGTTGCGCAATCCAATCTCCTCCTCGCCCTTATACTGAATCTCAAATTTCACGTGCATCTCTTTTATCTTCTTCTTCAGCGCAATCGCGTCTTCGACCAACTCCCGATCGAACGATTCACACACCGCTCTCAACTCTTCCTCCTCTCTCGCGAGCAACATCGACGGCAACGCTTCCTTCGTCGGCAACCAGTCGCGCCCGTACTCTCGCCACACTTTGCAATCGCCCTCCTCCGCGATCGCCCAGAGCAGCCACAACGCTAAACCCATCTCTCTTCGTTCAGGGCTTTTTGCCTGAACCATTTTCTTCGTAAACGGTGGTAAATACGCCTCGTTTCGTCTCTCGAACGACTTTATTATATCAAACGCGGTTTTATCCGTAACGACTGATTCATCGATACCATCATCAAAACTACCACCACCAATCGGTGCGATTATGCACACGTCCAGCGGTACCTCGAGCAGCAACCCCGGCTCTTTCCACCCCACGTTCCCGTTCGCGTACAAGCCTCTCTCTTTTTTTGTCGTCGTCGTCGTCGACGAAGACGAAGACGAAGACGAAGACGAAGACGAAGGCGTTTCCAATCGTATCTGCGACCGGATTCCAAACCGTCGCATCGCGTCTTCAAACGCGTCTCGTTCCGACGCTTTACCTCCGATGAGAGAAGAAGAGCAGACGACTCTGAGCGACGACGACGATGAAGAACAAGGAGGAGGAGAAGGAGGAGCGAAAGGACGGAAAAAAGAGCACTTCGACGAGAAGAAGAGCGCCATGTCGTGCTTTTTTCTGTCTCTCTCTCTCTCTCTCTGCCGGAAAACCGTGCCGGATTGTTTAGGGTGTTAACCCTAAACCCTAAACCCTAAACTAAAAAATCCGCGCTCGTGATTTGACGCGCGTTCTCAACGCAACAACAACAACGCGCGGGCGCGGCGGCGGCGACGACGCGCGGCGCGATATATTATGCTTCCTCGAAAACCCACCACCGCGGCGCCGCGCGGCGGCTTGACGGCGAGAACAACGTCGAGAAGAGAGAGGCTGTTTATTTTCCTGCTCGGTGTAATCACCGGTCTCACGTTTCTAAACGTGCACGAAAAGCACAAAACCATCACCACCACCGCGGCGTTGTCGTCGTCGAGCGAGGACGAACGTCTGCGTCTTCGTCGCGCGAAAAGTAACGACAACTTTAACGCGGCGGCGACGGCGATTATTATTGGCGGCGACGATGACGACGACGACGACGACGATAACGACGAGAGAACGCGGCGGAGAAGCGATGACGTAAAAACGAAGAGCGTTGCGAGTGATTCTTCTTCTGTACGAACTCTCCCTCTTTCGGGCGAAAAATCCTCCGAGACGGCGCCGCCGCCACCGCCACGGGGGGGGGCTTCTTCGTCTTCTTCGTTCCAATATTATTGGGCATCAAATATCACTAAAGACGCTCAAAAGCAAGATGAAATTAGAAAAGCCATGCGAGCGTCGTACGGCGCGTACGAAAAGTACGCTTTCGGCTTTGACGAGTTACAACCTAAATCTTTAAGAGGTTCAAACAATCAAGGCGGCGTATCCGCCTCGGTTATCGATGCCATAGATACGCTGAAAATAATGAATCTAGAAGAAGAATACGAACGCGCACGCGCCCACATTTTAAACGATGAAACATCTGGAATAGAAAAATTAGCGTCGGCGAGACTGGATCGAGGCGTTTCGGTGTTCGAAACAAACATTCGCGTTTTAGGCGGATTGTTATCCATATACGATTTGACGTCGGATGAAAAATTTTTGGAAAGAGCGGTACAAGTCGCAAACGCCATAGCGCCGGCGTTTGAAACAAAGAGTGGTATTCCTTACACGATGATAAATCCGCTCACGAAAAGAGGCGAATGCTTTAGTTTTTATCAAAATAGCGCGGTTCTCGCAGACGCGGGTACGCTTCAGTTGGAATTTTTTACGCTCGCGGATAGAACGAAGAATAGAAAATGGTACGAGTATGCGAAGAAAGCTATGGATGTCATCTTGAGTTACAAACCTGTCAATCCAAACTCAATAAGCACGCCTTTAGGACTGTATCCTTTATTCATTAATCCGAGCACGGGAAAATTTACATCGGATCACAGTTACGCCATAGGCGCTTTAGGCGATAGCTTCTACGAGTATTTAATAAAAGCGTGGCGCGCGTTCCCAAATGCTGGAAAACGCTCGAGATATCGAGTTGAATTTGACAACTCTATGGATTCTGTACTTAAATTTATGGTTTCCAAATTTCCAAAATTAACGTGGCAAGGAACTAGTAAACAATTGTACGACGCGTGGTTTTTGAATGATTTAAAAAATGGGCGTCAAATATTAAAGATGGATCATCTCGTTTGCTTCATTTCAGGAGCGCTAGTTCTCGGCGCAGAACATGAGAGCGAGGAAGAGATTGCGAAAGAGTATTTAGCACTAGCCGAACACACGACGACGTTGTGTCGTGACTTTTATCACGCGCAGGTTTCCGGACTATCGCCTGACGTCGTCGTCGCCTCTTCCGATAGCGGCACCATGTACGGGACGCACAACCAAAACATTCAGAGGCCAGAAACTGTAGAAGCTATCTTTTACATGTATCGAAAAACTGGCGATGAAAAGTACCGAAACTGGGCGTGGGAGATATTCCAATCGATGAGAGAAACGTACGCCACAGATACCGGGTGGACCGGTATTCGCGACGTCCGAAATAAAGCATCGCCGCAGAACAGAGACGACATCACGCAAACTTTTTTCTTCGCGGAAACGCTCAAGTATTTATATTTGACATTTGGTTCGAGCGATGAAATCGATTTGAGCGAGTGGGTGTTTAACACCGAAGCGCATCCGGTGAAAGTCAGTCGCGAATTCGCGTTTTCATTTTGAACGCGCGTATGAGAGTCAATCGATAAAACGATTAACGTTCTTTTTTTTAAGCTAGCGACACGCGTCTAGAAGATTACCCACGCATCTACCATCTTCAATTCAACGCTTCTTTTTTGGCCGGCCGACGCTTTTCTTTTCAACGCCGGTCGCATCGAAGAAAACCCTAAACATTACACAAGCCATCCCGATTTCCCTAAATAACGAACTCCTTCACTCTTAGAATATTCGCGCGCGACGAT
>Ga0255779_1005868_pt1 | contig 11312 bp, 9 predicted proteins | sample 011ome_21_FD_179977 | JGI IMG/M metagenome (GOLD analysis project Ga0255779, IMG submission 179977) | Coastal salt marsh microbial communities from the Groves Creek Marsh, Skidaway Island, Georgia - 011508AT metaG (version 2) | ecosystem: Environmental > Aquatic > Marine > Intertidal zone > Salt...
CTTCCAACGGAAGTAGTTATCATCAGAACGGCAGCTTCGGCGGCGCTGGCAGTAAAGCAGACACGTCTGACGATTGGCGACGACGCGATTTCAACAGTCAAGGAGGAGCGCCGCAGCCAGGACCGGTGCCACAGTGGGCGACGAAATCGAACGAAAACAACAACACGACGACCGCTAACGGAGGATCGCGAGTGAGACCTGAGATTCAACACGAAGTTGCGGGAGCGATTGCGAATTTGCACATTCCACAAGGCGATTGGGGAGAGGACGATCAAATGGACTTTTCGGACCCACCGCCTGGTGGATTCCAAACGACAAAAGCGAGGACCAGAGGCTCCGGGAGCAGCATGGATGTAGATGAATCCTCGGACACGAGGAGAAACTCCAATCAAAGAATGCCGGAAGCGAAAAACGTGAAAATTTTACAAAAACCGAAGAAGAAAGAAGAAAAAGAAGTGATATTTTCGTCCGCAAACTTGCCGGAAAGTTTGCGGGTGTTGAAGCGACAACCAGGAGAAGAGAAGAAGTTGTGGACTCCGCCGGGTGAAAAAGCTACAACGACGGCGACGACGAGCGCGTCATCGCCGCCGAAATCGTCCGCGCCGGCATTCGCTGCTGGAACGACAATCATCAGTGGTGCGTCCACGCCTACTTCGACTCCACCATCGAAGTCGAGACCACCACACCATCCTAGCACCAACGGAGATTACGCACATCTTCAAGGCACGTCTCTCTTTCACGCCTCGACGCCGCCGGCAACACCTCCTCCACCCCCGGGAGCACCACCGCCACCGCCGGGCGCACCACCACCGACACCACCTGGTCCACCCGCGCCTTTGCCGCCAACACCACCACCAGGCATGAAGCCACCGCTTTCCCCGTACAGCGCGTCCGGATTGACTTCATCTGGATCAAACGGATCACTGCAGCATCCGCCAACGCCGCCAGGACCTCCTCCAGTAGATGTTGCGCACAGATCACCGCGTGGCGTTTCTCCGATGCGTCAACCGCCGAGTCCACCGCCAGGTGTGCCGCCGCCGCCGCCGCCGGGCGCACCGCCTGGTGTTGGGATGCTCCCTGGTAAGAAAAATGGCAACTCTCCGTCATCCGCTTCAAAAAAGGCATCCATGAAGAAAAAGAAAGGTCAGATAGAAAAGGCAGGAGGGACGACGACGGAAGGATCACCGGATACGAGTGGTGACGAATTGCAGCAGCGAGCGAATAAGAAAACAAATAAGAAAACGAATAAGCAACAAAACAAGAAGAAATCAGGTGGTAACGCTCCAAATCCTCCATCCGTGATGCCTCCGCTCCCTCCAGGACCGCCTCCAGTAGAAGCGAGAAAATCTTCTGCGACTAAGCGAGGCGCCGCAAAGCATAACAACGTAAAGCCGGGATCATCAGGAACGTTACGAAGGAATAAGAAAGGAGGTGAAGGCTCTATAAGCAGCAAAGACTCGGAGGACGGATCGAAGTTTGAAGACTGTGAAGAAGAAGCAGAACCGAAAGAAGTGGAAACGCCATCAAAAAGAGGCGGAATCCTCGGCTGGTTTGGGTTTTAATGAGTGAGGAAGGTAGTGAGAGATTCTTCTATTCACTGAATAACCTGATCTAATAACGTTAATTTTTTTGTGAAATAAACGCGTGTAAAGTACAAAGTCACATTGATTCTAACCCCCATACTAAATTCTAAAAAACATCACAGCTTATAGCGCCCGGCGCCAGCTCCACCCGGTAAAGCCTGTTTTGATACCACCTCTTCTATTTGTTTCTTAACGTGATTCTTCGCCGCAGTCACGCATCTCTCGGTTGGACCTTCAATTAATAAATACAATCGCCGTTCGCCCATTGGAATGGCTCTCCCAGGCGGGTAATACGTGCCCTTGACAGTCACCACTGCGCCGGTGAAATCATTGATCTGTTGGAGTTGGTCTTTATGCGTAACTTTCCACCTGGCGTATTGCGGGAAATCGTTGATTTCGAGCTCGGATTCGAAGTGACTCTGACCTGCAGAAGTAATCACTCCGCCTGTAGACATCTTATGCTGCGCGTTCAAAGCCGCCGCGAAAGCAGCAGCCTTGGCTGCTCCGGCTGAAGCACCGTGCGCTAATGCTGTATTTTGCGCGAGCATGATTGCATTTTGCGCCGCAGAAGACGACATGAACGCAGCAGCAGAATTGGCGACGTGACCAGCTTTTGCAGCTTGGTCTCTGAGAATAGTCGGGTCATTCGTTGGAGGATTATAATTCGACGAAGACGTTTTTCCCAAGGACGAAGCAATTTTTCCAGCGGCAGCTTTTGCCGCCGCGACGAGTGCACTTGCCTTCTGCGCTTCGGCATCTGCCGTAGACGTCGGAGCATTCAAACCTCCCTTCTTGGACATTTCTTTGAACACTGCATTCGCTGCTGCCTGCGCCACTTGCGCCGGTGTTGCGCCAAATTGAGACGCCAGGGCGACTGCCGTGGACGCTTTCGCCTGTCCTGGTGCCATGGGACCTCCAGCGGCATTTGTGTTCGCGCTTTCGATTGCTGAAACCGACGATAACCCGGCGGCACCCCATTTCATGTCACCCCCGCCGTCATCGTCGTCGTCGTCCATGTTCTCGTCCTCATCATCGTTATCATCTTCAAGTATTAATCCAGCGGCTTTTGCAGCTTGGCGTTTTTCCTTCTTCAACGCATCGGCTTCGGATTGATCAAATTTAAATCCAGAACCGCCAAAGCCAGAACCGTTTGCCATGACTTCGTTGTTCTTTCGCTTGTTTCCAAATGCTTCTGCGAGTGCTAAAACATCCTGTGGCACCGGTTGCTTTGCTTCGCGCATAGCTTTTACGAGGTCTGGCGCGAAACGCTCCTCGTCACGCGAAATGAACGTCACTGCGGTTCCTTTCTCTCCGGCTCTTCCAGTTCGCCCGACTCGGTGAACGTAGTCCTCAAGGTGGTTCGGGCAATCAAAATTGATGACAAGTTTTACATCTTTAACGTCTAAACCTCTCGCTGCGACTGAAGTAGCGACTAATACATTGCACACGTCTGTTTTAAAATCAACAATCGTACATTCCCGATCGGCTTGCTCTTTCCCGCCGTGCAAAGACAGACACGGATAACCTGACTTTAACAAATCTCTGAAGATCGTATCGCATTTATCTTGCGAGGCGACGAAGATAATCACTTTACCTTGTTCATAATACTCACCTAGTAATTCTAACATTCGAATGAATCGATCTTCCTCTTCTCTCAATTCGACGAGCTGTGTGATATCGGAATTTACAACCGAACGGCCTCCAACTTGAATCTCAATTGGGTTTTCCAACGCCGCTCGGGCGATATTCTCCATTGCGCGCGGAAACGTCGCCGAAAACATGACTGTTTGACGATCCGGACGCGTATTTGCTAATATTCTCGTGATTTGCGGCTCAAAGCCCATATCAAACATTCTGTCGGCTTCGTCCAAAACGAAATAGGTGATGCGTCGTAAATTTGTGATTTTACCAGCCCCAGTAGTGAGAATATCAATCATTCTTCCGGGCGTGCACGCAACTGCTTCGCACCCTCGTTTTAAATCGGTGATTTGTGATTGAACGCCGGATCCACCGTAAACGGAAACGCATCGAACACCAACCGTTTTACCAAACTTTCTGCACTCTTTACCTATTTGCGTCACCAACTCTCTAGTCGGTCCGACAATCATAGCAATCGGACCATCGCCATTTTTTATCTCCGGTTGATCTTTAATATGCCGCAGCATCGGCAGTATATAAGCTAAGGTCTTACCAGAACCCGTTTTAGCGACGGCAATACAATCACGACCGCTCATGATGATTGGTAATGCTTGCGCTTGAATTGGCATGGGATTCTCAAAGCCCGAACGTCGAATGAGTTCCATGATTTTATTCGACAATCCAGCTTGATTCCAAGATTTAATCGGTTTTGGTACTCTTTTACCGCGACAAGATATGCCGTCGAGTTTTGTTCGAAGCTCTTTGACTTCTTCTTTTGTCATTTTAGACATTTCGTACGATTCAATGTAAAAATTTTTTCGAAACGGCGGGTAGTCAATGTCCGAGTGCACGACTGCTCCAAGTTTATCTGCTTTTGATAACTTAGCTTTTTGTTTTGCCGCCCACTCGTCGTCCGAATCGCTTTCGTACATGGCGAGTTCTTCTTTGTTATCCTCGTCTTTTTCTCCTTTGTCTGTTATCGTCGCATTTGCTCCTTCGCCATCTTTCTTCTTCTTCCTCGCCTCCTCATTCTCATCGCCTTCGCCTTCTGAATCCTCGTCGAAAAAGCCTCGGACGATGTATTCTGGTTTCACCTTGATTTTGCTCTTCGCGTTTTTTATGGCTTGCTCAGATGCTGGCGCTCTCGTTTTCACGTCGACGATGGATTTCTTCTTTTGCAGCTGGACGACGGTATTTCCCGAAGAGTCCTTCTTCTTGCCATTATCGTCGACATCCATGGCATCCCCATCTTTCTCGACTAGAACTCTCGCCGCTCTCTTTGCTGCTCTCATAAATTCCGCCTCTAACGCTTTCTCTTTCTCTTCTTTCTCTTTTTTCAACTTTGACTCTTCGTCTTCCTTCTCAGCTAATTGTTTCGCTCTCTCCTCCGCCTTTGCTCTCTCCTCGTTCATCGCTTCATCGTTCAAATTCATAAACGCATCCAAAGGATCGTCTTCATCGTCTTCCTCACCGTCGCCATCCTTCTTGCTTTTATCATCGTCGTCCTCATCTTCATCGTTGAGAAAACTCGGTGGTTTCCTTTTCGTCATCGCCGCATTTGCATCTTCGTCCTCGTCGTCGTCGTTAAACATCCCATCGTCGTCCATCATCACAGTTTTCCGTTCAAACCTCTTCTTCCCAACTACCGCTTGCAACGCCGCCGCTTTGATTTCGTTCATTTTCTTCTTCTTCTCCTGAGCTTCTCGCCACTCTTGAAGTTTCCGTTTCCTTTGCTGTATGATCAAATCGTCTTTTTCCTTTTTGTTGTTCTCTGCGCTCGCACTGGCGGCTTTCTTCGTCTTCCTCGACGGTGAACCACCATCAGCATCATCTTTATCGTTTTCTGTTTCTCCTCCTTTTCCACCTCTATTATCGTCGTCTCCGTGTCTTCTCTCCGGACTCTTATCGTCTGACCTCAATCCTCCTCCCGCCTTGCCTCTTCCTTTTATCTGTTTCTGTTTCTTATTCGCGTTCGTGTCGTTGTTGTTGTTGTTGTTGTTGTTGTTGTTCGTTGATGGAGAAGGAAGAGGTGACTTTTCTTCTGCAATTGGTGACATTTCCTTCCTCTTCCTCCCTCCTCCACCGTCGCTCTTCTTCTTCTTCTTCTCTTTGTCTTCTTCGAGAGCGGGAGTTGTCTCTCGACTCAGAGATTTCGATGCGCTTCTTCTTCTCGTCGTCGTCGGCATTGTTATTATTATTATTATTACTATTACTATTAATGAAGCCAATGCAAGTTGTTTGTGAGTGTGAATTTTTTTTCTCTTTTTCGGAATTTCTTTGATTTTTCCCTTTTTTCTTTTCTCTTTTTGTCTTCATTATTACTATTAAAGCGCGCTTCTCTGTGTTCAAAATCAAAAGCAACGACAACAACAACAACAACAATAATGTTCCGATTTGGTGGGGGCGGTCGATCTGCGTTCGAAGCGCAATACAGAGCTTACCCGGTGTCCTTCATCGACCGCTCGGAGTTGGACAAAGGTGACAAAATCATTCTACCACCCTCGGCGTTAGACAGATTATCGCAAATCGGAGACTTGGATTTTCCGATGTTGTTCAACATCGAGAACGTGAAAGAGAAGACGAAAACGCACTGCGGGGTTTTAGAATTCGTCGCGGACGAGGGTGTTTGTTATCTTCCGTACTGGATGATGCAAAACTTGCGGTTAATCGAAGGGGACGTTCTGAGAGTGAAAAACTGCCGGTTACCTAAAGGCACGTTCGTGAAGCTTCAACCGCAAACGAGCGATTTTTTGAACATTAGCAATCCCAAGGCGGTGTTGGAGACGTGCTTGAGAAATTACACGTGCTTAACCGTGAACGATACGTTCATGATTGAATACAACAATAAGAGATATTTTATCGACGTGATCGAGGCGAAACCGGAGGCCGGAGTGTGCGTGGTGGAGACGGATTGCGAGGTGGATTTCGCAGCGCCGTTGGATTATGTGGAACCAGATTACGGAGGTAAAGCCGGAGGAGGAGGAGGAGGAGGAACAGCCATGCCAACGACGAAGAATACAGAAGGTGGAAAGGAGAGTTTTATGGACGTGGACGAGAACGGTGTGGTGGATTTGACTGGAAGTACGCCGCGAGCAAAAGAAGACGAGAAAAAAGAAGAAAAAGAAGAAAAGAAGGAGGAAGAAAGCAACAAAAACACATTTTTAGCGTTCGCGGGGAGCGGGAATAGACTGGACGGGAAAGCTTCGAAAGCTAGCGAATCGCAGCCGGTGAAAGTAGAGCTTCCGACTACCTCTTTACGAGTGACGAAAGAGTGGCAAAAGCTGCGCGAAGGTGGCGTTTTAGGTAACGCTGAAGGCGCCGACGAGGAAAAGAAGAAGAGTTTATCCGAAGCAGAAAGAGCTGAACGAAAAGCGGCTGGGAAAGTCATGTTTGGCGGAGGTGCGAGAGCGGCAGCGATGGCGAGGAAGAAACAAAAAGAGTCCGAGAAGAAGAGCACAGAAGGTGGCGATGATAAAAATGGGACACAGAATACTAGCGAGAAGAAGGACGGATTCAGTGCCTTCAAAGGCAGCGGGAACAAGCTTCGATAAAACACGTAAATCAATTAAAATTAGCACCTCTCAATGGAGTAGTAGAAATACAATCAAATGAGCAATCAATAATTCTCTCTCTTTCTCTCTCTCTCTCTCCTCTCTATCTTTTTTTCTATTCTCGAGTATACATACCAATAATACGACATCTTCTATTACATCAAAACCTTCTTTGCGTACGAGCGAATGCTTCTCCTCTTCTCGACTGCCTTGAACGTCTCCGGACTCGGCGCAACTTCTTCATCGTACATGGTATCGATGATCTCCTCTGCCCTCTGAAAATCATTCGTGTTGGCGCAGCATTGCAACAAAACGTTATACGTTACCGCAGTCCGCGTAATTCCGTATTTATTCGTCATCTGCGCGCATAAACTCGTCGCTTTCTGCCACAACGGCGCATTGTCTTTGCCAATGGTCAGATACCCTTTCACGAGCTCGACGATGGCAATTTCATCCGGCTCGCACACGCCGCCTTCGAATACTTGCTCGAACACTTTTTCCGCCATATCTAAATCTCGACCGGCAACGCACGCCGCGATGCACGCGGAGGTCGCTCGAGCGTCCGGTTCGATCCCATAGTCTCTCCCTAAAGACACGAGTAAATCGACGGCGGATGACGGCGCTTTTCTCTTGACGCAGTCGCGGAGCTTTTTAGTCACGTCTCTCAAGACTTGTTGATTCTGTCCTTCTCCTGCTACTGCATAAGCCATCATCGAAGGAGACGACGACAACGCAGAAGCGCGATGAATTCTTCGCGTTCTTCTCGAAGATGAAGATGAAGAAGTGAAAGCGTTGGATTCCTTTCGCGTCGACCACGTTGACGACGAGGTGTTCACCGCAACTGCAAAATTGGGTAAAGTTGTTGCAGACGACATGACGATTGATGCGATGCTGATTTCACGATTATGTGAGAGATTTGCGTGCTTTATACTCTTTCCTTCGGTGTTTTTATCACGCGCACGAACACTGAATTGAACAGGAGTGCGCGGGGTGTATACTTACGAGTGGAGTATTAATAATAAAACGACTTGTGCTTGTTTGGATAAAAAGTTTACAGGGGAAGGCACTCCCTTTTTTCGACGTGGTTGATGGTGGTCTTTTTCAAGACTATCTCTCTGTCTGTCTGTCTCTCTCTCTCTCTCTCTCTCTCTCTCTCTCTCTCTCTCTCTCTCTCTCTCTCTCTCTCTCTCTCTCTCTCTCCCTCGTTGATATTATTATTACACACGGTGCTTCTTTAAATTACATAACACCAGCAGATTGAAACAATTGCCTCTCCGGCGGATACATGTAACTCCACAAGTTGCACTTCTTCCCTCCGGCGGATTGCGGAGACTCGATGTCCACGCCTCGCTTAGGATAGGATTTTCTCTTCTCCTCGGCTTCTTTATCGCCAGCGACGACGCCGGTCATATTTTCGATGTTCAACAGCGTGTCCGCATCTTCTTGGGAGAGGAAGTTCAGCACTTCCGTGGCGACATGAGAAACCGGCTTGTTTGTTTCAAGAGCGGTTTTTGCAACCAAGGTGGCTTTTTTATAGCCTATTTTCGGGAGCAAAGCTGTTACAATACCAATGGAATTGTTCACGTGGCTCGCGCAGACGTCTTCGTTCGCGGTGATACCGTCGATGCACTTCTCGCGCAAGACCTTTAAGCCGTTAGACATAGAGTCTAATGAGTTTAGTAAGTTGTACACGATCACAGGCTCAAACGCGTTGAGTTGCAACTGCGCGTGTTCTGATGCCATCGATATTGCGGCATCACTTCCAATAACTTGGAAGCACACTTGATTCATCACCTCGGGGATGACGGGATTAATTTTTCCCGGCATGATGGACGATCCAGGTGCGACGGCGGGTAAATCAATCTCGTTGAAACCGCATCTCGGACCAGAGCTTAACAGACGTAAATCGTTGCATATTTTGCTCGTTTTCAAAGCGATTCGTCTCAAAATGCTCGAAAACAACAAAAACGAAGAGGTGGAACTCGATGCCTCGACGAAATCTTTCGCGCTCGTGAATGGCAATTTCGTCAACTGCCTCAAAGCGTCGATCGATTCTTTGGAGAACTCCTTGTGTGCGGTTATGGAGGTGCCAATTGCGGTGCCCCCGAGATTACACTCGTACAACGCGTTGACATTCTTCATTAAATACGCCAGATCCGACTCGAGAGAGTTTGCAAAAGATGCGAACTCTTGCCCGAGTGTCATCGGAACAGCGTCTTGAAGTTGCGTGCGACCCATTTTAACGATGTCTTTGAACTCGTCGCCCTTTTTGCGGAACGATTCAATCAACAGTTTTAGTTCGCTGACCATTTTTTCGTGATGTAAACCAACCGCGAGTTTGGCGGCAGTCGGATACGCGTCGTTTGTAGATTGGCACAAGTTGACGTGATCGTTCGGATGGACGACTTCATACGATCCGATCGGTTTATTCAAACTCAAATTCGCCAAATTTGCGATTATTTCATTCGCAGCCATGTTTGTGCTTGTTCCAGCGCCGCCTTGAATGACATCCACGATGAAATCTCCGTGATATTTGTTCGAATCCAACAAACTATCGCACGCGGTCGAAATCGCCTCAAAAATCTCTTTCGAGATTAATCCAACCTTAAAATTAGCCGTCGCGGCTGCCTTCTTGACGAATGCTAAAGCGCGAATGAACTCCGGAAAGTGACTCAGTTTCACTCCGGTGATTGGATAATTCTCCACTGCTCTTTGAGTGGCGATACCGTACAAAGCGTTCCGCGGAATAGTATCGAGTTCGCCGAGCAAATCGGACTCCGAGCGACATAATACAGTACTCGTCGTTTCGTCGCATTTTTTCGTTGCAGCTGCAGCGACGGAGGTAAAAGAAGAGGAGCACACGTATTCAGGCACGTTCCCAATGAACCTTTTTTTCTTCGCGATGTTGGTGTTGGTGTTGGTGTTGTTGTTGTTGTTGTTGTTATTGGTGATCTTCTTCTTCTTTTGTTTCGTCGTCATTTTTCTTCCTCCTTCTTCTTCTCCTCCCTCTTCGCCTCGAAATCTCAACACCTTTTCCAAATTCGTGGCTGAAAAAGTCAAAGCCGCGCTGTTGTTGTTGTTGTTGTTCTTATTCTTATTCTCATTCTTGTTCTTCTCGGTCGATGGCGAGGATTGATGAATACCATTGAACGACGACTCGCACCCACCGAGGGGGGAATCATTCGCGTCGTTCATCCGCGCTCGCACGTACTCTTCCTCTTCGCTTTCCGCGAGTTGCGCGTGAGAAAAGTTCGAGGAAGAGGAATGCGCAAAGGCACGTTTCGTTAACTGTCGTTTCAACGAGGAGCACGGGGAAATTGGTGTCGTCGCGAAGGCAGAAGTAGACGCAGAAGATGCGGACGAAATGCGATTGCGCAACTGCGCGGCTCGACGCAAATTTGTCAAACTGCGACGGAACAACATCCTTCTCTCTTCTTCTCGTCCGTTTCTATTCACCCCCCCGCGCGCGCGCGCGATAATAAATATGCGATGTGATGTGAATTTTTTTTCTGACGCGAAACGATGAGCTGGCAAACAGCTTTTCCAAAAAAAATTTTTCTTTTCCTTTTGTGTTCTTTGTTGTTGAAAATTCTGTGTGGGCACTGTTTGCAAAAGTCCGGTGCCGGGGGGGGGCGTAGGGAAAAAAAAGCAAAAAATATCAACGCGAGACGTGTGTCGGCGAAAAACGAACACCTAGGCGCTGCCAGGTGCCTACGTAGACTTTTTTCATTTTCGAATCGTCGTTATTTTATTGTAAAACACTCACACGCGCGCGCTCTCGCAACACACGCACGCACTCTCATCGTTAAAGTTGTAACACTACCGCCCGCGAACACCGATAACGATGATGTCTTCCGCGTCGTCTTCTTTGTCCGCTTCGCAAAGCTTTGTACAACAACAAAATTTTTCGTCTTCTTCTTCCTCCTCCTCTTCGGGAAGAAAGATTGCGCGTCGACACCGAATTCGCTCGAACAAAATTCAACACGTTCGAGCGGCGAAAGTGTCTTCGACCGAACAAGATGTGATCGCGAACAACGCGGTGCAAATCTTGAAACCAAACGGAGAACCGAAAGTGGTGTACATTTTCAACTCCAAAACCTGCGATGGTGGCGCGGAATTGAAGGACATTCTCGGCAACAAGTGCGTATCTTTTTTCCACATACTGTTACAACCACAAAAGTGGGCGCGAGGGTGCCTACTTGAGCTCACTAACGAACTCTGGTTTGTACACGTTTTTCTACGTCATCACTCACAAAAAGGAAAAAAAAAAAATTGTTTTTTTGGTGGGGGAAGGGTGTTCCTGAAATTTGAGTGTGAGCCCATAAAAAATCACACACACATACCACCCTCTTTTCTTCTTCTTCTTCTTCTTCTTCTTCTTTTCGACGGCGATGATAACGACGACGATAACAACACATACTAACACATAGCGCTTTCTATCATTTATAAAAAAAACGAAACAGAGGCGCGTTGTTGGCGGAGATGATGAAACTCGGCGTACCGGTGCCGCCGGGTTTTACCATCCCGGCGTCCATGTGAG
>Ga0255779_1005869_pt1 | contig 11312 bp, 12 predicted proteins | sample 011ome_21_FD_179977 | JGI IMG/M metagenome (GOLD analysis project Ga0255779, IMG submission 179977) | Coastal salt marsh microbial communities from the Groves Creek Marsh, Skidaway Island, Georgia - 011508AT metaG (version 2) | ecosystem: Environmental > Aquatic > Marine > Intertidal zone > Salt...
GAATCCATCAGCCTCTCAGATGTCGATGAGATTACCGCCGCCGCCGCCGCCGCCGGGCGCGGGCGGAGGAGGGATCGGCGCGGGCGCGGGCTGCTCCGGCGCCGGCCGCGACTCCGCCAAGCTCGCGGCGATCGCCGCGGCGATCATCGCCTCCTCCTCCTCCCGCGACGACGGCCGCTCGGACGTCTGCGGCGTGGATTCCGGCGGCGGCGGCGCCTCGGCCGCCGGCGCGATCGGAGCGACCGGCGCTGGCGGCGGCGCGGGCGGTCCGCCGACGTCCAATCCGGCCAACAAGTCGACGAGCGGAGGCGGCGTCGGCGGCGGCGTCGCGTCTTGTGTCACCGAAATCATCGCCGGCGCGCCGCCGCCGCCGCTGCCTCCGCCGCCGGAATCAACGCCGGAATCCACGGACCCCCCAGGCTCCGCCGTCGCCGTCGCGTCATCGTCGTCGCCGATCGCCGCGACCAGCTGTTCCGCCACCTCGATCGCTCGCGCCAACATCTGCTCGTGCTCCACCCCCCCCGACTCCACCTCCGACGCGAGCGCGTTCAGGTGCTCCTCGCACGTCGCCCTGAGCTGCGTCAGCATCTCGGAGTGGTCGTCGTCGCCGCGATCGCCGCTCGACGACGCGACGCGGCACTCGAAAAGAATCTCCGCGGCGGCGGCGGCGGCGTCGAGCCGCTCCGCGAGCCGCGCCTGCCGCATCGCGGGGGTGATCACCTCCGGCGGGGGCGTGAACCGCTCGTCGCCGTAGACCTCCCGGCGCTGCGACGGCGGCACGCCGTGAGCGGGCGTCGTCGTCGACGACGACGACGCGGACCCCCCCCCCACGGCGGCGAACTCTTTCGCTTTGTTTTTCATCTTGCACATCGCCGCCTTGGTCGCTTCTTTCATCGCCGCGAACTTGGACGCCGCGCGCTCGGAGAACGTCGCCGGTCGCTCGATGACGCGCCCGTCGTCGTACTCCGCGTCGGTTGGGGAGCCGAGCTCGCGGTCCATGTCGTCCACGGCTTCCGCCTGCGTGGGACGGGACGGAGGACGGATGTCAGATCTGGACGAAAAGATGAATGAATGGTGAAACGTGGCGGAATACGCGAGGGACGGGAGGGACAGGACGCGCGCGACGCCGCCGACGCGCACCTGCTCGCGACGCGTCATCAGCGACGACCGCGCGTCCTCGTCCTCCAGCGCGACGTACTCGCCGCCGCGGGACAACGACATGGCGACTGAGGTCGTGCGGTCGCCCCGCGCGCGCAGATCTCGTCTGGGGACGCGAGCGACGAGACAGGACGCGCAGCAGACGAAGCGACGACTGATGCGGCGCGGCGATTGGAATATTTTACTGATGATTGCCGTAAAATCAATCTAACACCGCCGCTCGCTCGCTCGCTCGCTCACAGCGCCTTCACGAGGTCCGCGATGATCGCCACCGCGATATCCACCTCCTCCTCGCTCACGACCAGCGGCGGCAGCAACCGAATCACGTCCCCCGCGCCCGCGGTCAATATTAACAACCCCCGGTCTCGCGCCTGACCCACCAGCGGACCCGCGGGGACGTCCAACTGCACGCCCACGAGCAACCCGCTCCCTCGCACCTCCTTCACGCAATCGCACCCCTCCAGCTTCGCGCGCAGACCGGACCGCAGCTGCTCGCCGCGTTTCACGACGTTCTCCATGAACCCCGGCGAGTTGACGCGGTCGAACACCGCGTTGGCCGCGCCGCACACGAGCGGCCCGCCCGCGAACGTGCTCCCGTGGTCCCCCGGAGCGATCGCGTCCGCCACCGCTTGGGTCGTCAACACCGCGCCGATGGGCAGCCCGCCCGCGAGCGGCTTCGCGACGGTCATGATGTCCGGCGTGACGCCCACGGACTGGTGACCCCACAGGTACCCGGTGCGTCCGAGGCCGCACTGGACTTCGTCGAAAACGAGGAGCGCGCCGGCGTCGTCGCAGATTTCTTTTAAACCCGATAGGAACGCGCCGTCCGCCGGGAAGATGCCGCCCTCGCCTTGGACCGGCTCGACGAACACCGCGGCCGTCTTCCCCTTCACGATCGCGCTCCTCGCGGAGTCCAGGTCGCCGTACGTCGCGAACGCGTGCCCGGGCGACAGCGGCGCGAACGGCGTGCGGTACGCCTCTTTCCACGTGAGGTTCAGAGACCCGAGCGTGCGCCCGTGGAAGCAGTTGCTGAGGGTCGTTCCATACAAGCGAATGTCGGGGTGGAGTTCAAAGGCGTCAGTTGGCGTTGAAAGGCGTCGATGGCGGGGAATGAAAGCGAGGGGTGGGCGGAGAGAGACGCCGGCAAAAGTCCTTAAGGATCGGCGTCCACATCGTCGACGCGGTCGTATGGGAACCAGTGTATAGAACGCGCCTGAAAGAAACCGTCTCCGTCGCCCACTCCGTCGCGCTCTCGTCCTTCGCCTTCGCCGTTGTCATCTGATACTTCCGCGCGAACTTGATCGCGCCCTCGTTCGCCTCCGTGCCGCTGTTGCAGTAAAACACGCGGTCCGCGAAGCACGTGTCCGTGAGCTTCCGCGCGAGCGTCGCGCCCGGTTCGGTGTGGTACAGATTGGAGACGTGGCAGAGCTTTCCCGCGTGCTCGCACACCGCCTCGACCCAATCCGGGTCGCTGTGTCCGAGCACGTTCACCGCGATCCCGGCGCAGAAGTCTAGGTATCGGTTCCCGTCGCTGTCCCACATCACGCACCCGGACCCGTGCGTGAACACGGGCGCGTCCAGGGCGCGGCCGTACGTGTTCACGACGCACTCGTTCTCGTCTCTGCGCACGACGTCCGCGTCGAGAGTGTTGAGCTCCTCGCAGGATCGGAACCACGAGTCGCGCGCGTCCGCGGCGACGGAGATTGGGGCGCCGCGGCGACGACAAGAGCGCGCGAGCGCGCGGGGTCGCGCGGAGGAGGAGGACGGCCTGATGGACGAGGAGGGGAGGGGAGGGAGGACGGTCGTCGTTAGGGTTCGATCGAAATCGATCTCGTTCGTCGTTTACTTCGGGCTTCCGACCGCGCGAGCGACGCGAAGGACCGATCGATCGATCGCGCGGCGACGGCGGCGGCGGCGGCGCGCACCGTGCGACGAGCGGCCGGGCGGTGATCGCGCTCGCGGCGTCGAGGTGGGACGCCATGTTGCGCGCGCGAGAGGAGCGTCCTGTGCGCGTCGCGTGCGGCGCGAACTGAGCGCGTCGTCATCACGTTCGCATCTGATGACGATGGTCGTCGCGTCGTGATGATTTTTGCGAGCTCGCTATCGCTGCGCGCTTCAAGTCGTCGTCGACGCGACGGTTCATCAGAGCCCGCCGCCATGGGGAAGAAGGACAGGGGCGCGACGACGACGGACGAGCTCGGGAACACGATCTCGGTGAGGGAGCTCGAGGAGAGGAAGGAGGCCGAGGCGGCGCGCGCGGCGGCGAAGGCGCGGCGGGAGGCGAAAGCGGCCGCCGCGGCGTCCGATGCCATCAAAGCCAACACAAACGCAAACGCCGATGCCGACGCCGGCGACGCGAAGGGATCTGACGACGCCGGCGGATTCGGCATCGTGTCCCTGGACGACCAGCTCCGCGCGCTGATGATCAAGAGCGCGGAGGGCGGGAAGCTCACCGGGAAGGAGAAGAAGCAGCTCGCGAAGGCGGAGAAGGAAGGACGTCTCCCGTCGCTGATGATGACCCCCGAGGACGACGACGACGACGACGCGTCGTCGTCGTCGAAGCGTCCGCCCGTCCTCTCGCTCCCAGAGTCGTGGGCGCGCGCCCTGGACGCGGTGTCCCTCCACGTCCGCGGCGGCGGCGGCGACGACGCCGACCAAACCACCGGCGCGGTCGTGGACGTCACCGGCTTGGACGTGAGCGTCCGCGGCGCGCGTCTGTTCGAAGACGCGGAGCTCAGATTGATGCCCGGACGGAAGGTGCGTTCTATACACTGGTCCCCATACGACCGCGTCGGCGTGGTGAACGCCGATCCTTAAGGATTTTGCCCGGCGCTTCTCTCGGTCCACCCCTCGCTTTCAATCCCGACACACCTCGACGCCTTTCAACTCCATCTGACGCCTTTCAACTCCACCCCGACATCGCTTCGTATGGAACGACCCTAAGTACGCGCTGCTCGGCGCCAACGGCAGCGGGAAGTCCACGCTCGTGCGTCTCATCGCGTCCGGGCGTCTGCGCGCGAACGTCCACGACGTCGCGTGCGTCGCGCAGGAGCTCGAGGCTGGCGAGCGGAGCGCGTTCGTTGCGCTCGTGGCGAGCGATCACGTCGCTGCGCGATTGTTACGCGAAGAGGAAGAGGCGCGTGCTTTCTGTTACACACTGGTCCCCATACGACCGCGTTCGCGTGGTGAACGCCATTCCTTAAGGACCTTTACTTCGTGTTCGCCCGTCTTCTCCCCTCGGTTTCAACGTTCGTTCGTTCGTTCGACCGCGGCGTCTCCTCTTTCGATTGACAAAACGACGCGCGTCCGTCGCGGTATTCGTTATTAACGCGATGACAGCTGTGCGCCGCGATGGAGGCGGCGGAGGTGGGCGACGGCGACGGCGCGTGGGGGGAGGACCGGTGGGCCGACGCCGCGCGCAGGCTCGGCGAGCTGAGCGATCAGCTGGAGCAGAGGGACGCGTACGCCGCGGAGGCGCGAGCGCGACGGATATTGACGGGTTTGGGGTTCGACGAGAAGACGCAGGACGCGCCGTTGTCGACGCTGAGCGGGGGGTGGTGCGTCGGCGTCGGCGTTCGGTTCTCCTTCTTCTTCGGCCGCGTCATCAAACATCTAACGAATCACATCCCTCCACGTCACCACGCCACGTGTCGCCTACAGGAGAATGCGCGCCGCGCTCGCGCAGGCGCTGTTCATATCCCCGGGACTCTTGCTCCTGGACGAGCCGACGAACCACCTGGATCTCCCCGCGACGCTGTGGCTGGCGAGTTACCTCTCGTCCCCCGCGTGCGCGAAAACCGCGACGCTCTTGGTCACGCACAGCGCGGACTTCGTCGCGTCGTGCGCGACGGACTTGCTGCACTTGGATCACTTCCAGAAAAAGATCACGACGCACAAGGGCGACGTGTGGAACTTTCTCAACGGCGCGGACGACCGGTTCAAAGCGCAGAGCAAAGCGTTCGACGCGCAGCAGAAGAAGCTCGCGGAGTTGAAGTCGAAAGGCGGCCTCAGCGCGGAGAAGGCGGCGGCGAAGCTGCTCAAGGATTCGCGCGCGGACGCGCTTCTGGTGCGCGCGCCGCGAGCTTCTCGTCTCGACCGCACGTTATGCATGCCACGTCATCAAATCAAACATCTGACGAATCACATCACTCCACGTCACCACTCCGCGTCGCCCGCAGGAGAAGCCCAACGTCTACGCGGTCAAGTTTTCGTTTCCGTCTTCGGAGGACGACCGGCCGTGCATCGCCGTCCTCGACGCGTCGTACACGATCCCCGGGCGCTCCGAGCCGATGTACAGAGACCTACGGTTCAGCGTGCACGCCAAGAGCCGCGTCGCGCTCGTCGGCCCGAACGGCTGCGGGAAGTCCACGCTACTCGGCTTACTTGCGGGACGATTGAAACCAGACTCGGGCGAGGTCTCCCCGGATCGGTCTCTGACGCTCGGTCGATACGACCAGCACTTCGACGAGCTCCTGCCCGTGGAGACGACGAAGCACGCGACGAAGCACTTGGAGGACGCGTTCGGGATCTCCACGCAGGAGGCGCGGAAGTTATTAGGGCAGAGCGGCCTCGAAGGGAACGCGCACCTGACCCCGGTGAAGAATCTGAGCGGCGGTCAAAAGAGCCGCGTCTTGTTCGCGCAACTCGCGGCGACGCGCGCGAACGTCCTCGTCCTCGACGAGCCCACGAACCACCTCGATTTGGAGTCCGTGGAGGCGCTGATCGAGGGATTAAACGCTTTTAAAGGCGGCGTTTTCGTGTCCACGCACGACGCGCGTCTCGTCGAAGGGTTGGACGAGTGCGAGGTGTGGGTGTGCGGCGAGGGCGAAACCGGTGTTCGCGTTTTGCCGCGACCGAACGGATTCGCGCGGTACCGCGACGCGGTCGAGCGCGAGGTCGAGGAGAAGGTGGAGAGGGCGAGCGCGGAGGCGAAGAAGCGGAAGAGCGGGCTGAAGGACCGAGCGAAGGGGAGGGGCGGCGGGAAGTGACGACGCGGAGCAGGTGGTCGCGGCCCTTAGTCTATTAAAAAAACGCACAGCGATCGTCGGTCAAAATAAAAAATGATCCGTCCGGTCCGACTACTCCGCGACCGTCTCCGTCTTCGCCTTCTTCGCGAACATCCGCGCGATCGCGCTGTCCCCCGGCGTCCCTGCCGGCGCCTGCTTCGCTTTCGACTTGCCGCACTTCCCGTTCTTCTTCCCGACGACGAGGTCGTACACCTTTCTCACGCCCGACGTCAGCCCCGCGTCGGCCATGTCGTCCTCGGCGACCCACTTCCACTCCGGCGTCGCCGACGAAACGTCACCGCTTCGAGCGTTAATATTACCGAAGAACCCGTCGTCGGTCGGAGATAACTCCACGCTCACGAGCTCGACCTTCATCGTCTGCCGCACGTGCGAGAAGACGTGCACGATCTCCCCGAGAGGTTTCGTTTTCGTTTTCGTTTTCGGCGAGGAGGACGACGCCGCGGCCGGGAAGCGCAACGTCTCCGCGAGGAGTCGATCCGCCGCCGCCCGCAACGCGTCCTCGTCCGCGTCGGTATCCTCCATCACGACGCTCGGGAACTCCCACAGCCCGGAGAGCAGGCCGCCTTCCGGGCGTTTCACGAGCAAGAAGAACGCGGCGCTCTTCTTCGACGCGCCGTCCGCGCCAGTCTCCGTGTCTCCTCGCGTTCCGCGGACGACCCTCACGGAGACGGTTTCCTCGCGTTTGTCCGCTTTTTTGTCCTTCTCCGGGAGGTCCGTGACGCGAAACGGTTCCTTACCAGCCGTTATGACGTTCGCCTCCTCCTCCAGCTCCAGCGCCCTCGACGCGCACATCGACGCGACCGGGCACTCCCCGCACTTCGGGTTCCGAGGCGTGCACACCGTCGCGCCCAGCTCCATCATCGCCTGGATACGACGGGCGATTTCATACGAAAAAAAAAGTCCATCGTCGGTCAGTCGAAAGGCGACGCACGCGATCAAATACAACGTAGTGAACGAACCCGAGCGGTGGGTGAAAAACGAAGCGCGTGAACCCTCGTGTGAACGCGCCTGATTATGATCCCCCGGCCGCTCCGCGCACAGCAACGCGTCCGCGACCGCCTTGCACGCCTTCCCCGCGCTCGTCCCGGGCTTGGTCACGTCGCCGCCGCCTCGAACGCACGCGAGCCTGGACACGACGCGGAGGACGTTCCCGTCCACCGCGGCGATCGGCTCGTCGAACGCGATGGACGCCACCGCGGACGCGGTGTACGGCCCGACGCCCGGAATCTTCAAAGGGACGCGGGGGGGTGGTGTTCATCGGTCAGCGAGACGTCTCACCGGTCGAACGTTGAAAGGCACGCGCGGGTGAAGAGCGACGACGGGAAAAGTCCTCAAGGAACGGCGTGCACCACGCGAACGGGGTCGTATGGGAAGCAGTCTCACCTTTCCGAGCGACGCTGCGTCCGACGGCATCTTCCCGCCGCCGCCGTCCTCCGCCACGACCCACCGCGCGCCGTCGAGCAGGAACCGCGCCCTCCTGTAGTACCCCAGACCTGCCCAGAGCTCGTTGACCTCTTCCTGCGTCGCCTCCGCGAGGTGCGCGGCGGTCGGCCATCGCTCCGTCCAACGCAGCCAGTACGTCGCCACGCGATCGATCTGCGTCTGCTGGGACATGATCTCGCTGAGGTAGGGTCGTTCGATTGGTGGGTGATGTGGCGGGAAGTGATGCGATTGGTTAGTTATTTGATGACGTGGACGTTTCATTGGACGAGAGCGACGGAGAGGAGCGCCGGGCGAAGTCCTTAAGGAACGGCGTCCACAACGCGAATGGGGTCGTATGGGGACCAGTGTGAGGTAGAACGCGCCTGGTGGTCCATGAGGTTCTTGTACGTCGCGTAGTTGTCCACGTACGCCTCCGCCTCCGCGCAGATGTCCGCCATGACGGCGACGGCCTCGACGGGGTACTGCCCCGCGGCGGTTTCCCCGGAGAGCATGACGCAGTCGGTGCCGTCGAGGACGGCGTTGGCGACGTCCGTCGCCTCCGCGCGCGTCGGACGCGGCGCGCCGGTCATGGACTCGAGCATCTGCGTCGCGGTGACGACGAACTTGCCCGCTTCGTTGCACCGCTTGATCATGCGCTTTTGCGCGAGGAAAATCTGCTCCATGCGAATCTCCATCCCGAGGTCGCCGCGCGCGACCATGACGCCGTCGGATTCCGCGACGATGTCGTTGAAGTTATCGAGACCCTCCATGTTCTCCACCTTGCTGATGATGCGGATCGTCTTCGACGCCTCGGGCCCCAAAACCTCGCGGATGTGCGCGATGTCGCTGCCCTTTCTGACGAAACTCGCGGCGATGAAGTCCACCTGAGGGCCGTTCCATACAAAGCGATGTCGGGGTGGAGTTGAAAGGCGTCAGGTGGAGTTGAAAGGCATCGAGGTGTGTCAGGATTGAAAGCGAAGGACCCTGGGCGGAGAGAGACGACGGCAAAAGTCCTTAAGGATCGGCGTTCACCACGCCGACGCGGTCGTATGGGGACCAGTGTATAGAACGCGCCTGATTCTTCACGCCCCAGTTGATGATGTCGTTCCTGTCCTTCTCCGTGATCGTCGGCAAGTCCACGTTCACGCCCGGGAGGTTCATGTTCTTCCTCTCCCCGAGCTTCGCGCTGTTCTCGCACTTCACCTGCACCGTCCCCTTCCCGACGTCGCACGAGAGCACCGTGAACGTGATGCTGCCGTCCGCGCACAAGATCTGAGACCCGGGCGCGACGTCTCTCGCGAGCGACGCGTACGACACCGCGATCAGATTCTTGTTCCCTTTGACGTCGTAGTCCGTCGTGAGCGTCACTTCGCTGTCCTTCTCGAGCATCACCGGCTCGCCGTGGTCGAGCATCCCCGTTCGGATCTCCGGCCCTTTCGTGTCGAGGAGAATCCCGCAGCGCGTGCCCAAGTTTTTACACGCGACGCGGACGTTATCGAGCGTCTCCTGGTGGTACTCGTGCGTCCCGTGCGAGAAGTTGAACCGCGCGATGTTCATCCCCGCCTTGAGCATCTTCTCGATGATTTGCACGTCGCGCGAGACCGGACCTAACGTGCAGATGATGTGCGTTTTATTCTTGTTCACGACCGCGCTCGCCGCGATCTTCGCGTGCTCGCGAAGGTCGTGCGACGACAGGTTCTCCAAGATGTGCTTCTCCTGAACCTCGAGCTTCGTGAGGTCGATGTACGACCCGTGATCGGGCATCTTCTTCAGGCCCATGAGGCCGCTTACCATCGCTCGCGGCGTTTCGTTTCGTTTCGTGCGCGTCGAGGCGAGGCGCGTCGAGGCGCGGCGCGTCGGTGTGTGCGGCGCGTGGGAGGACGAGCCACAGTTCGGATACCTTTCGCGATAACAAAAAGTGATGAACCGAGGGCTGTCATTCGCTGACGATTCGTACGAGCAAACAGTTAGAGTAGTTTCGGCCGTACACGTACCAGCTCTCGGGGATGATGTCAGGACACGTGATGATCGATCTCTCGGACGGTTCGGTAAATCGGGCTCGCGCGGCGCTCCCTCCCTCCCTCCCTCCCTCCTCTTCCTCCCCCGTCGTCGCATCGATAATGGCGCTCGCGCTCGCGTCTTGGACGACGCGCGCGGCGATCCACATCCGCGCCGCGCGCGGTGCGCGTCGCGGCGGCGCGCGGACGCCGCATCGCGCGCGAACGCGAACGACGACGCGCGCGGACGGCGCCGCGCACGTCGGCATCGTCTCGGAAGACCTCGTGGACGGCTCCTCGCTCGTCGCGACGCGACTCGCGCCGGAGCGCGGCGGCGCCTCCTCCGCCTCCTCCTCCTCCACGGCGTCCTCCGCCGCGGCGTCGATCCTGAGCGCGGACGACGTCGACGGCTCCTCCCTCGTCGCGACGCGACTCGCGCCGCAATCGCAATCGCGATCGCGACCGCCGCGCGATCCGTCCAGGCCTCTGCTGTACGTCTCCCCGACGTGCCCGTTCGCGCAGCGCGCGTGGATCGCGCTCCTGGAGAAGGACGTCGAGCACGACATCGTGTTCGAGGACCTGGCGAACAAGTCGGAGGACATGAAGGCTGCGTACGCGCTCGCGGGCGGCGCGGGAGACGCGAAGGTTCCGATCCTCGTGCATCAGGCGCGTTCTAATAAGTCGCACTGGTTCCCATACGACCGCGTCGGCGTGGTGAACGCCGATCCTTAAGGACTTTGCCCGGCGCATCTCTCCGCCCAGGGTCCCTCGCTTTCAATCCCGACATACCGCGTTACCTTTCAACTCCACCTGACGCCTTTCAACTCCACCCCGACATCGCTTTGAACGATGGAACGACCCTCAGGGAAAGACGATGATCGAGTCGGCGCCGGTGGCCAACTACGTCGCCGCCGCGTTCGACGGCGGACACGAGCTCCTCCCCACGACCGCGTCGGAGGAGTACGACGGGACGATGTTCGTGGACGCGTTCGGCGGCGTCGGCCCCACGTTCTTCAAGTCTTTGCGCGCGACGAACGAGAAGGAGGTGGAAGACGGGTTGCGAGCCGTGCGCGACGCGCTGAAAAAGGCCGAGGCGAGTCGCCGGTCCACGCGTAACGTCTCCTCCCCGAGCGTTTCGTTTCGTTTCTTTCCTTTCATCATTTCCTTTAAACGCTCGACTGAAGACCGTTATGCTAACTACTACACCTCCGCTCCGCGTCTCTTTCGTCGACGCGTTCGTTCATCAGACGGCGCTCGCGCTTCGATCGAAAGAAAACGCCGACGGCCCGTTCGCGCTCGGGTCTCGGTACAGCGTCTACGACGTCGTCGCCTCCACGATCGCGCCGCGCGTGTCGATCGTGCTGCGGCACTACCGCGGCTTCTCGCTCGGCGCCGAGCTCGAAGCGATGGGGTTGACCAAGGTGAAGGCGTGGGCGGAGGCGTGCGCGGAGCGGCCGAGCATGAGGCGCACGCTGGAGGAGTTGGAGAGGGTGACGGGGAAAGACGTCGCGACGGCGTTCGTGGATCACTTCGATAAGTTCGTGTCGTGGAAGGGGCCGTAGTTGAAAGGCGTCAGTTGGCGTTGAAAGGCGCCGAGGACGGGGATTGAAAGCGAGTGGTGGGCGGAGAGATGCGACGGCGAAAGTCCTTAAGGATCGGCGTTCACCACGCCAACGCGGTTGTATGGGAACCAGTGTCGTGGAAGGGG
>Ga0255779_1005893_pt1 | contig 11286 bp, 7 predicted proteins | sample 011ome_21_FD_179977 | JGI IMG/M metagenome (GOLD analysis project Ga0255779, IMG submission 179977) | Coastal salt marsh microbial communities from the Groves Creek Marsh, Skidaway Island, Georgia - 011508AT metaG (version 2) | ecosystem: Environmental > Aquatic > Marine > Intertidal zone > Salt...
AAATGCGGGTTGGCGAAATGAGCGCGGCGGTTGAGCGTGCTCTGAGTGCGATTCGAACCATCAAGGCATCCCGCGCCGAAGTGCGCGAAACCGAGGAGATTCACAAGAATGCCGAGGCTGCCTACGGCCAGGGATTGAGCATTGCCAGACTGTCTGCGATCGTTGCGCCCATCGCACAGGTTGCCTTCAATTCGGCTTTCATAATCGTTCTTGGTCTCGGTGGCCTGCGGGTAGCCACCGGGGCAACGACTATTGCGTCACTGGTGACCTTCGTAATTCTGTTGTTTTTCATGATTGGACCATTGATTTCTGCGTTTGGTGCCTACACGTCCGTAATGGGTGCACTGGGAGCTCTTGCGAGAATCAAGGAGATCATGGACCTGGACGAGGAGGAGCCAGGAGCCGAAGAATTGCCAAGAAAGGCAGCCAACAAAACCGCCATTGAATTCAAGGACGTCGAGTTTCACTATGAAACCGAAGCCGGTGAAGAACCGCAAGTCATTTTGAAAAAACTCAACCTGAAAATCGCTCGTGGATCTCGCGTTGCGCTGGTGGGACCATCCGGGGCAGGTAAGTCGACCGTATTTTCGCTAATCGAGCGCTTCTATGAGCCAACCGCTGGTCAAATTTTGCTAGATGGGCAGCCAGTGACTGAGTTTTCACGCCAATCGCTTAGGCAGCAACTTGGTTATGTTGAGCAGGATGCCCCAGTCCTGGCTGGGTCGCTGAAAGATAACCTGCTGCTGGGCAAGGCTGATGCCACCGACCAGGAACTTGAGCAGGTACTGAACCAGGTGAACCTGGCAGAGGTGCTCAAGCGCGACACCAAAGGCTTGTCGGCGGAAGTCGGCGAAGATGGCATCATGCTCTCCGGCGGCGAGCGTCAGCGACTTGCAATCGCCAGGGCATTGCTGGCTTCTCCAGAGATTTTGCTGCTGGATGAATCAACCAGCGCACTGGACGGCCCAAACGAGCAGCGAATGCGTGAGGCAATCGACGCAGTTGCACACGACCGCACGCTGTTGGTAATCGCACATCGACTCTCAACCGTGGTTGACTCCGATCAGATCATCGTGCTCGAGCACGGCGAAATTGTCGGAGTTGGCACGCATTCAGAGCTTGTGAAATCGACTCCGCTTTATGCCGACCTAGCGAAACATCAGCTGCTGGTTTAGCAATAGAGTAAGAGGCATGAGCATCACAGTAATCAATGAAGATTTTGCCTCCGAATTAGACGCCGAAGACCCACTCAAAGCCTTCAAGTCCGAGTTTCTAATTACAGACCCGAGTGTTTGCTACCTAGACGGCAACTCACTGGGAAGACTCCCAATCAAGACTATTGAAGAAGTCCAAAGCTTCCTGCTGAACGAGTGGGGCCCGGAGCTAGTGGACGGCTGGTCGCACTGGATCGATCAGGCTCAACCTGCCGGCGACCTTCTGGCCCGAGCCGCCCTTGGCGCATCGGCTGGACAGACGCTGGTTTGCGACACCACCAGCGTGAACTTTTACCAACTCTGCGTCGCCGCTATCAACGCCAGGCCCGGTCGCAAGACCGTGATCATCGACTCATCCAACTTCCCCACCGATCGCTATGTAATTGCCGGAATAGCAGAAGCCATGGGCCTAAACCTAATCACCCTTGACACCGATGGTTCTGGTGGGCCGGGTGCTGTGGCGATTGACTCTGAATTCGAAGAGGTAACAGCGCTAGAACTGGCTAAGCACCTAAACGATGATGTTGCACTGGTGACGCTGCAGGCCATCAACTACCGATCAGGCGTGAGACAAGACCTCAAAGCCATCACCGATCTGGTCAGAAGCCATGGTGGCTTGGTGGTCTGGGACTGCTCCCACGCAACTGGTTCGATCAAACTAGACCTTGATGACAATGGTGTCGACCTCGCTGTTGGCTGCACCTACAAATACGGAAACTCCGGCCCCGGTTCACCGGCATGGCTGTATGTTTCTAAACGCATTCAGACCGAGCTGAGAGTTCCAATTCAAGGCTGGTTTGCCCAAGACAAGCAGTTTGAGATGGGCCCTAACTTCGAGCCTGCCGACACCATTCGAAGGTTCCAGATTGCTAGCCCATCCATCATTGGGATTCGCGGGGTCGAAGTTGCTTTCGAAATGATTGAACGAGCGGGCATAGATCGAATTGAGGCCAAGGCAGCGATTGGTACTGACCTGATGATCAAGCTTCACAGGCAGTGGCTGCAGCCGCTCGGCTTCGAGTTGGCGACACCTTCCGAGTCAGCCAAGCGCGGTGGCCACATTATCTTGACCCACCCAGAAGCCAAACAAATCGCATACGCGATGCGCAAGATTTCCAAGGTGATCCCTGACTATCGTGAACCCAATGCAATCCGCTTGGCGATATCACCGCTGGCAACCGGCTACAGCGAGGTTTATGAGGGCTTTAACCGACTTCGAGACCTGGTGGCCTCTGGCGACTACCTGACAGTGTCCCAGGATGGCAACCGAGTCACCTAGGACCAAGAGCCAAAAATTTATGTTCAACTGAAATGGAAACTAATGGATAGCAACAAACACGTCACCTACATCTCATACCTAAAGGTTGATGAGCTGCTCGAATTGCAGCAACCCTTGAGCGACGGACCGGAGCACGACGAGCTGCTGTTTATAACCATCCATCAGGTTTATGAGCTTTGGTTCAAGCAAATTCTGCACGAGGTGGCCGCCCTGCAAGTCTCGCTCGAGCAAGGCAAAACCCACCGGTCGATGGCACTATTGGGCCGCATTCGAACCATCATGAAGACCTGCGTTTCTCAATTGGACATCCTTGAGACCATGACCCCGCTGCAATTCAATTCATTCCGAGAGCGCCTGACCTCAGCCAGTGGCTTTCAATCGGCTCAGTTCCGAGAGTTAGAGGCCGTGCTTGGAAGACGCGATCAAGCAGGCGCAACCGCTGACGGAAAGTCAGGAATGGGAATGGCTGAGCACCTAATTGAAGGCTCACCAGCAAGGCAGCGTGTCGAAAACGCCATGGGCAGAAAGTCGCTTTGGGACTCGGCCCTGCACTTTTTCAATTCTAGAAAACCCATTCCTGGGCTTCTTCTAACTAGAGATGTGACTCAGGCCTGGGAGCCGCACGAGGAGCTCCAGGAAGTGCTGATTGACCTGCACCGAAACGACCCGGAAGTCTCGATGATTGGCGAAGCCCTGATTGACTTTGACGAAGGACTTCAGGAGTGGCGCTATCGTCACGTCAAGATGGTTGAAAGAACCATTGGGCGAAAGATGGGAAGCGGCGGATCGTCTGGAGCTGGCTACCTGGCAAGCACCCTGTTCAATCCAGTATTTCCTGATCTTTGGGCTATCAGAAGTAGGTTCTAGGACGCAGCATCAACAACGTTTTTTACCAGCATCGCCCTGGTCATTGGACCAACTCCGCCTGGATTTGGCGACAGGTAACCAGCAACGTTTGAAACCGCTGGATCCACATCGCCAAGCAGCTTGCCGTTAGATCTCGTGATTCCAACATCGAGCACCGCCGCGCCCGGCTTTATCCACTCTGGCTTCACAAAGTGAGGGCTGCCAAGGGCAGCAACCACAATGTCAGCCTCTGCAATCGATGCCTCGATGTTCTTAGAAGCGCTGTGCAAGAGAGTTGGGGTTGCATCAACACCCTTTCGGGTAAGCATGAGACCAAGAGGTCGTCCAACCGTTAGCCCTCTGCCGATGACTGCGACTTTGGCCCCCCGCAGTGGTACGTCGTAGCGGCGCAAAAGTTCGATGATGCCGCTTGGCGTGCAGGGCATTGGAGAGTTGATTTCACCAGAAACATTCATCACGAGCTTTCCCAAGTTCATGGGGTGAAGTCCGTCAGCATCCTTAGCTGGGTCTATTAACTCAAGCATGCTGTTGCCATCGATTCCCCTAGGAAGCGGCAGCTGCACGATAAACCCGGTGACCTCATTGGCGCTGTTGAGGTCTTCGATGGCCTTCCTGATGTCAGCCTCTGAGGCTGATTCGGGAAGGTCGATTCGAATCGACTGAACTCCGACCTGTTCACAGTCGCGATGCTTTCCGGCAACATAAGACAGCGAACCAGGATCCTGGCCCACTAACAGGGTGCCAAGACCGGGGTGGATGTTTCTCCGTTTTAGTTCGGCAACCTTGCTGGCAAGCTCGGCCTTGATGTCTCCAGCAGTGAGCTTGCCGTCAAGAATTACAGCGCTCAAGACGCCCCTAGCCCTCTAGGCCTTCATAAAGAGGGAAGTCCTCGGTTAGCTCATGCACTCGCTGCTTCAACGCGGCCAAATCAGCACCTGGAATTAGCGCGTGAGCAATGATGTCTGCAACTTCAACAAATTCCTTGTCGCCAAAACCGCGCGTGGCAAGGGCAGCTGTTCCAATGCGCACACCGGAGGTGACCATTGGTGGCCTGGGGTCGTTCGGAACCGAGTTCTTGTTCACGGTAACGCCGGCCTCGTGCAGCAGGTTCTCGGCAGTTTGACCGTCAATTTCAGCGTTTCGCAGGTCAACCAGAACCAAGTGGACATCGGTGCCACCGGCCAGTACGGAAACCCCCGCTGCGGCTACATCAGCCTGGTTCAGGCGCTCCGCAATGATATTTGCGCCAGAAATCGTGCGCTGCTGGCGCTCCTTGAACTCAGGCTGCATGGCAGCCTTGAAGGCAACTGCCTTACCAGCAATCACGTGCATCAGTGGCCCACCCTGCTGACCTGGGAACACAGCAGAATCAATCTTCTTGGCCCACTCCTGCTTGCACAGGATCACTCCTGAGCGAGGACCGGCAAGGGTTTTGTGAACGGTTGAAGAAACCACGTCAGCGTAAGGAACTGGGTTTGGGTGCAATCCAGCTGCAACCAGCCCGGCAAAGTGCGCCATGTCTACCCAAAGCTTTGCGCCAACCTCATCGGCGATAGCCCTGAAAGCCGCAAAATCCAAGTGGCGGGAATAGGCTGACCAGCCTGCGATTAGCACAGCAGGCTTGACCTCTAGTGCGCGCTGGCGAACAGTCTCCATGTCAATCAGGTGTGTTTCAGGGTCTAGCTCGTAAGAGTGAGCCTCATACATGCGCCCCGAGAAATTCAACTTCATGCCGTGGGTTAGGTGACCTCCGTGAGCCAGGCTCAGTCCGAGGATGCGGTCACCCGGGTTAGCCAATGCCATCATTACAGCAGCGTTTGCAGTCGCACCAGAGTGTGGCTGCACGTTCGCGTGCTCAGCTCCAAAAAGCTCTTTCGCTCGCTCTCTGGCTAGCTCCTCGACGATGTCGACCGCCTCACAACCACCGTAGTAACGCTTGCCGGGATAGCCCTCGGCGTACTTGTTGGTTAGTACCGAACCTTGAGTCTCGAGGATTGCCTTGGAAACAAAGTTCTCGCTGGCGATCATCTCAAGTGTGTGGCGCTGGCGATCCAACTCTTGCTGCAAAACAGCAGCAACCTCGGGATCAACCTCGGAAAGTGGCGACATGAAGCTGGCAGATTGATTTGGCATGCAGGCAGTTTACCAGTGATTCGAACCAGAGCCGGTCAGTCAAACAATAGGATTGTGCCATGACAACAAGCACAGAGCACTGGGTCCTCACGTTTGTGTGCCCGGACCAGAAAGGTATCGTTCATGCGATTTCTGGAGCTGTTGTCGATGCCGGCGGGAACATAACTGAGAGTCAGCAGTTCACCTCTGAGGACACCGGCCGTTTTTTCATGAGGCTTCAAATTGAGGCAAGTATCACCAAGAGCGACTTTGAAAAGCAGTTTGAAAAAATTGCCGAGGCATTCCAGCTGGAATATGTTCTGGACTTTGTCGACAGACCGATGCGCACGGTGGTTCTAGTAACCAAGGCAGACCACTGCCTAAACGACCTTCTTTATAGGCAGCGAGCGGGCCAGTTGCCAATCACCGTTCCCAAGATCTTTGGAAACCGCGATGACCTTTCTGAGTTGGCGTCATTTTTTCAGGTCGACTTCGAATCCCACCCGATCAATAGTGCTGCTGACAAGGCAGCCTTTGAACAGCGGCTGCGCGAGTTTATCTACGAGGAGCAGATTGAGCTGATTGTGCTAGCGCGTTACATGCAGATTCTGTCGCAGGAGTTCTGTGAGGAGTTTGCGGGCAAAATCATCAACATTCACCACTCATTCCTGCCCGGCTTCAAGGGGGCAAACCCCTACGCACAAGCCCATGCTCGAGGTGTGAAGCTAATCGGCGCCACGGCACACTTTGTGACTGAAGACTTGGATGAGGGTCCGATTATTGAGCAGAACGTTACCCGGGTTGAGCACTCGGCGAGCAAACAGCAGCTGGTCCAGATTGGTCAGGATGTGGAGTCGAAGACCCTCACTCAAGCCGTTCGCTGGTTTGCCGAGCACCGAGTGCTCCTTGATGGTCAACGAACCATCATTTTCCGGTAGCCAAGAAACACCAGCGCTCCAATCACAATGCCCCCTGTCAACCACGGCGCGATTGCCCCAACAAAACTTTCCTGACTGGCTGCATCCGTTTCTAGTGAGGCAAGTTGCGCGGCAGCGGTCACGGTAGCCACTGGTAGCCCTGAACCAACTGGATTCAGTTCATCCAGAATCTGAACCTCGGGCTCTGCTACTGGCGGTTCAATCTCAATTACGGGGGCCGGGTCCTCCTCAACCGGGACTAACGGAACCGGTAATGGAGTAATTTCAATAACAAATTCTTCCGCGCTGCCAGAAGGTGTTTCCTGGATAATCTCCTCTTCCAAGATTCTCTCCAGCTCTTGTTCCAGTTGTAGCTCCGGATCTTCAGCTACACCCTGCTCTTCAGTGGGCTCTGGCACATTGCTCTCGGGCAAAACCGGGCTTTGGACTGGGTCCTGAATTTCCGCTTCAGGGGTCCGCTTTTGAACAGGGTCGGGCTGAACTGCTGGTGCTGGTTCTGGCTCTGGTTCCGGTTCTGGTTCCGGTTCTGGTTGTGGTACTGGTTCTGGTTCTGGTTCTGGGATCGCATCCAGAGTAAGTGCGAAGGGCAGCTGTGTCGCTGGCCCCAGATTTCCAACGGAATCAACCAACGAAAGCGCCGGCAGCACCCAGGAAATTAGGCCCGGAGCACACTGAGAGTGCTGGAACGAGATTCCGGAGACGGTAAGGGTCGTTACTGGCACGCAACCGATGGGCTCCGCTGCAAACTCAACTCCTGCACCTTCCACAAGCTCACCATCGAAATTCAGCTCAAGTGAAACGCTGTAACCGGCATCTAGCAACTCGACAACCGGATCGCCCCAGATTGCCGCAGGTGGAATGGTATCTCTAAGAAAGCTAAGCACGAAGTCGGTTTCCGGCCCCAGATTCCCCATTGCGTCCTGAATCGTGCCGGCAAGTAAGGTGACTGTTAGCTGACCTTCGGCACACTGACCGAGCGTGAGTTTCGTGCCCGAAAGCTCTGTGAGCTCGCAACCTGCCACCGCAAAATCGGAAAGCTCTAGGCCGGTGAATTCCTCAGTGGCGGTAATTTCGATCAAATAGCTATCGGTATCAGGGGCCGTCATAGTCAGGGAAGCGTCCGGTCCGGTCAGATCAAGCTCCAAATTTGCTTCACCTGAGACCCCCGCCTGCACAAGGCTCGCCGCTTCATTTACCAACGACATCGAGAATGCCTCGTCTTGGCAACTTGAAACTGCAAAGACATACGCCGCATCAACTAAAACTGGCTCAGCTGCCTGGCAATTTTCATCGGCGAACATCAGGTCCGTAACGCTGGGCACAAGACTCCCCGTTACAGTCACCGCCACCTCTAGATGCGTCGAGCTCTGCTGGGTAACAACTAGCGATGTGATTTCAGAAACAAGTTCGTAGCGAATGATCACTGAACCGCTACCCGACTGAACTCCAGCTTCGTGGACGATGTCGGTCACCAAATTCGTGGCTGCGTATGAGGACCCTCCTCCACCGCCGCCAGCGTCAGAACAGCAGGAATCGTCGTCAGCTCCACCGCCACCACCGCCATACCAGCCGCCGCCACCGCCTCCACCTCCAGCGTTCCAGCTGCTACCGCCAGTGCCACCAACTGCAAAGGAACCCGACGAGGCTGCACTGCCGCCATTGGAGGAGCCAGCGTAGCCACCAGAATTGGTGCCGCCTCCGCCGCCTCCGGTGCCCTGCCCAGAGCCTCCCTCAGCCGCAACCAGATTGCCGCCAACGCCTCCTGCTGCGCCGGCATAGCCGCCGCCACCTCCGCCACCGCCGGCTACAACAATTCGATCATTGACACTGTTGCTAGTTCGAATATCGCTAGCACCACCACCGGAACCTTCGTTACCACGAGTGCCCCCTGCTCGACCACCACCATTGAAGCCACCGGCTGCCTCGGCCCCAATCAGGCCCTCACCGCCAACGTAAACCCAAAAACCAACTGGAGTCTCCAGAAACGAGCCAGTGACCTGGCCGCCGTTGCCTCCGCGACCACCGGCTGCACCTGAAACCACAAACGTGAGGTTCTGTGCATTGGCCGGAGTTTCAAAGTAGACGCCATTGCCGGTTGATTCGAAGACCACTTCGCAAATGCCATCGGGGCACTCCTCAGCAATTGCGGGGCTCACAGCAAGCGCTAGCAGCATGGACAGAGAAAGCGAGATAAATGATTGAAGTTTCATCCGCACAAACTAAAACTCCCCGCAGTTTCCTGCAGGGAGTTTTCCACAGCCGAAGCGGCGGGTTAGTTTTAGGCCATTTTTGCCTGAAGGTTATCGGCAAGTGATGCCATGAACTCTTCGGTGGACTGCCAAGCCTGTTCCTTGCCAACAAGCGCGGCTAGGTCCTTGGTCATCTTGCCGCTCTCCACGGTTTCGATGATTACGTCCTCGAGGGTCTGAGCAAACTTCGCTACCTCTGGGGTGTTGTCTAGCTTGGCACGGTGCATCAGACCCCTGGTCCAGGCAAAGATGGATGCAATTGGGTTGGTCGAGGTCTTCTCGCCCCGCTGGTGTGCACGGTAGTGGCGGGTAACCGTTCCGTGAGCTGCCTCAGCTAGGGCGACCTTGCCATCTGGCGTGGTCAATACGGAAGTCATCAAGCCTAGAGATCCGAATCCCTGCGCCACGGTGTCGGACTGGACGTCTCCGTCATAGTTCTTGCAGGCCCAAACGTAGCCACCTTCCCACTTCAAAGCAGCAGCAACCATGTCGTCGATCAGTCGGTGCTCGTAGGTGAGGCCCGCAGCAGCAAAGCGATCTGCATACTCAGCCTGGAAAACCTCTTCGAAGGCGTCCTTGAATGCGCCGTCATATGCCTTCAGGATGGTGTTCTTGGTTGACATGTAGACCGGATAGTTCCTCGCAAGGCCGTAGTTGAAAGATGCCCTTGCGAAGTCACGAATCGAGTCCATGTAGTTGTACATACCCATCGCAACACCGCCGTTTTCAGGGAAGTCAGCGATTGTCATGGTCTGTGGTTCAGAACCGTCGGCAGGGGTCCAGGTCATGGTCACGGTTCCCTTGCCTGGAATCTTGATGTCAGTTGCCTTGTACTGGTCTCCGTGTGCGTGACGTCCAATGATGATTGGCTTGGTCCAGCCAGGAACCAGGCGCGGCACGTTTGAGATGATGATTGGCTCCCTGAACACAACACCATCAAGAATGTTTCGAATGGTGCCGTTTGGAGATCGCCACATTTTCTTCAGTTCAAATTCTTCTACCCTGGCTTCGTCAGGGGTGATTGTTGCGCACTTAACGCCAACACCATGCTCGCGAATTGCGTGGGCTGCGTCAATTGTGACCTGGTCATCAGTAGCGTCACGGTTCTCAACAGAAAGGTCAAAGTACTCGATGTCTACATCAATGAACGGCATGATCAGCTTGTCCTTGATGTCTTGCCAGATGATGCGAGTCATCTCATCGCCGTCTAGCTCAACAACTTTTCCTACAACTTTTATTTTGCTCATTATTCTCCTGATAAACCTGCGCCAACTGCGCTAAATAGCCGCCCCTAGCCTACAGCGTGCCGGGCACTTAGGTAATTTGGGTCAAACCAGCGACTCGCGCCAGGCCTTATAAAGCCTCGAAAACTTGCCACCGGCTGCAACCAGTTGCTCGGGGGTTCCATCTTCAATGATTGAGCCGTGTTCCATAACCAGCACCCGGTCGGCAATAGCAACCGTTGAAAGCCTGTGAGCGATAATCACAGCGGTTCGACCTGACAAAAGAGTCTTTAGGCCCTTTTGAACCATTGCCTCGGATGGAATGTCCAGCGATGATGTTGCCTCATCCAAGATCAACACGGCTGGGTTAGCCAGGAATGCTCGAGCGAAGGAAATCAGCTGCCTCTGGCCGCTGCTGACCCGGCCGCCGCGCTTGTTAACATCGGTGTCGTAGCCATTTGGAAGCTTCAAGATGAAATCATGAGCCCCGACAGCCTTGGCCGCCTGCTCAACTTCCGCCATCGACGCACCGGGCTTTCCGAGCTGGATGTTCTCGGCTACCGAGCCAGTGAAGAGGTAGGCCTCTTGGGTAACCATGACTATTTCTCGGCGGAGGTCGCTATTTGTTATGTCCCTCAGGTCGATATCATCCAGTTTCACAACGCCCGAAGTCGGGTCATAGAATCTTGAAATTAGCTTGGCCAGCGTTGACTTACCAGCACCGGTTGTACCAACCAGCGCAATGGTTTGGCCGGCTGGAATCTCTAAGCTAAAAGGCTTGAGAACCTGGTCACCAGTCGCATACTGAAAGTGAACCGAGTCAAAGCTGACCTTCCCCTGTGCCCGGTGAATCACTACCGGGTTCTCTGGCTCCGGAACCGATGGCTCTTCTTGCAGCACGCCGGAAATCTTCTCCAGTGCCGAAGACGCCGACTGGTAGGAGTTGTAGAAGATTGCAATCTGCTCCATTGGGTCAAAGAACCTTCTGGCATAGAGAATCGCAGCTGTTAGGACACCGATTCCCAGCGTCCCCTCCAGCACTCGGAATCCTCCAACCAAGAGCACTGCAGCCACTGTGGCATTTCCGATCAGGATTAGTCCGGGGTCATAGATGCCGAACAGCTGGATCAAGCGTGCATTCAGTTTGCGATAGGTCTCGACCAGCCCACCAAAGTGTCGCTCGTTGTCCTTTTCCTTTCGGAAGGCCTTGACTGCTCGAACACCGGTCATGGTCTCCACAAAGTTTTGGATCAGGGTTGCAGATGCAACTCGCTGCGCTCTAAAGCCTCGGTTGGTGTTCACCTGGAACCACCTGGTCAAAATCAATAGTGGCACCAGGGCACACGCCAAAACCAGGAAGCTAATGGGGTCAAGCACCAATAGGGCGCCTGCGGTAAAGATCAT
>Ga0255779_1005910_pt1 | contig 11261 bp, 10 predicted proteins | sample 011ome_21_FD_179977 | JGI IMG/M metagenome (GOLD analysis project Ga0255779, IMG submission 179977) | Coastal salt marsh microbial communities from the Groves Creek Marsh, Skidaway Island, Georgia - 011508AT metaG (version 2) | ecosystem: Environmental > Aquatic > Marine > Intertidal zone > Salt...
GACTTCCTCACTAGTGCTTTTCTGAGCCCACATCCTGACTGTTTTAATGGCATTATCCTGGACATTGAGAATTTCTATGCAATGCTCGGGGAGTCTGACGCAGACATTTTTCTCAGGGATAATTTCCAGCAGTTCCGTAATGAGTCCATTGAGGGTTTTGGGGCCGTCGGTAGGTAAATTCCAGATCAGGGCCTTATTGATTTCCCGAACTGTTGCAGTTCCGTCGATCAGGTAAGTGCCATCTTCCTGTGGATGAATATCTTCCGTTTCCTCCGAGAGGTTTGTAGTGAAGTTACCAACAATTTCCTCAAGGATATCCTCAACAGTAACAATTCCCTGCACGTCGCCATACTCATCCACCACCATTGCCATTCGGCGCTTATTGTTCTGGAATTTGAATAGTTGCGTATGCAGTGGTGTTGTTTCTGGGACGAAATAGGCTTCGTCGGTAAGCTGCATTACTTCTGCCTTGTTGATTTCCTCGACACTGATCAGGCGTGAGATGTTTCTCATGTGCAGAAAACCGATTACTTCATTAAGGTCTCTCTTGAATACAGGGAGCAGGGTATGGGAACTCTTGCTGATGGTGTCGATAATTACCTCTATATCATCTTCAAGATCGATTCCAATGACCTCGTTACGGGGCACCATGATGTCTTCTACCGTGGCCTTTTCCAGATCCAGAATATTCATGAGCATGCCATGTCTTTTGGCAGGAATCAGTGCGCCACTTTCATCAAGAACGGTCCTGAGCTCATCCTGGGTCAACATGTGACTGCTGCTGTCATCAGCATCGAAGCCGAACAGTTTGACCAGTGAGTTGGAAACCGTATTGACCATCCATACCAGGGGGTAAATGAGCTTTAGCAGGAAGCCCAGGAGGATGCTGGAAGGGTAAGCAATTTTTTCAGGATGCAGGGCAGCGATTGTTTTCGGCGTTACCTCTGCGAACACCAGGATTACCAGGGTAAGAATGCACGACATCAGGAAAATGCCACCTTCACCCCAGACCTTGATGGCAATGATTGTGGCTATGGAGGTGGCAAGAATATTGACAAAGTTATTACCGATCAGAATTATGCCGATCAGACGATCCGGTTTATCCAGGAGCTTGCCGGCTCTTGCGGCGCCGTGATGGCCTTCCTTGATGAGATGCCGGAGTCGATATCGGTTCAGGGCCATCATGGCCGTTTCGGAACTGGAAAAATAGGCAGACATCAGGATGAGAAAAACCAGGATGCCAAAGAGTAAGGTAAGTGAGGCGTCTTCCACTGCTATACGCTATCCAGGATAAATTCCAGCACAATCTTGCTGCCAAAATAAGCCAGTATCAGGAAGGCGAATCCCGTTAGAATCCAGCGGTTCGCAGTTTTTCCCCGCCACCCCAGTTGATGGCGTCCCCAGAGCAGGATTGAAAATACTACCCAGGAGACAGTAGAGAGAACGGCTTTATGGCTCAGGTGCTGGCCAAAGAAATCGTCCATGAAAAGCCAGCCTGTGAGCAGGACGCCGGTAAGCAGGAGGAGGCCAAACCAGAGCATTTCAAAGAGCAGGGCTTCCATGGTTTCCAGCGGGGGAAGATGGCTTACCAGGGAAAAAGAGCGTTTTTCCTTGAGGAGTTTGTTGAGGAAGGAAATCAGCAAGGTCTGGAAAGCGGCGATGGTAATGATGCTTACTGCCAGTATCCCGAGCAGGATATGCACGCCAACTCCCAAAGAGTATGTACCCTGTGGGGCATAGGAGCTGGGCACAAAAACAGAGCCAAGCAGGCAGAGAATTGCCAGTGGGAACAGGTACAGGAAAAGGTTGTCCAGTGGCTTTTTCCGGCTGCTCAATAACACCGCAACGACGATAATCCAACTCACCACGGAAGCTGTTTTTAAAACACCAAAATCAAGTCCCTCGGGTTGACTCGTGATCATTACGATAACGACAAAATGTGCAAGTACGGCAATGTAACCAGAGATGAATACCTGCTGGCGGTCATTGTTGTCACTGATCAGGTTCTGGCGCTGGTAAAACGAACCCAGGGCATAACTGATGGCGGCGACGATACTCAAAGCAGTGCTGATCATGCGAAAAGTCTCTCACAACTCCCTGATCCGTTGTAGTCCTTTTTCGCTAACAGGGGTAAGCAGTGGTAATTACCCCTGTGTTCCGGCCGCATGATTTTGTAGAATACGGTTTTTTTCGTTATCGCAATAAAACAATCCGCGGAAAGCCCATGTTTGAAAACCTAACTGATCGCCTGTCGAATACACTTCGCTCAATTACGGGCAAGGCAAAACTGACCGAAGACAATATCCAGGAAAGTCTGCGTGAAGTGCGCAGGGCATTGCTGGAGGCGGATGTCGCCTTGCCTGTTGTGCAGGAATTTATCGACAGGGTGAAGTTTCGTGCTGTTGGTCAGGAAGTCAGCAAAAGCCTGACTCCAGGGCAGGCCTTCATCAAGATCGTACAGGCCGAATTGCAGTCATTAATGGGGGAGGCCAATGAGGCTCTCGACCTGAAGGCTGTGCCGCCGGCTGTCATGTTAATGGCAGGTCTGCAGGGTGCTGGTAAAACAACATCTGTGGCCAAGCTCGCCCTGTGGCTTAAAAACACCCAGAAAAAGTCCGTCATGGTTGTCAGTGCCGATGTTTACAGGCCGGCAGCGATCAAACAGCTGGAAACACTGGCGGAAGAGGTTGGTGTCACGTTCTTTCCCAGTGATCCCTCCCAGAAACCTGAACAGATTGCCCGGGATGCCATTGCCGAAGCGAAAAAACAGTTTGTTGATGTGCTCTTTATAGACACCGCCGGTCGTCTGGCTATCGATGAAGAGATGATGGCAGAAATCAAGGTGCTCCATGAGGTCGCCAATCCGGTGGAAACACTTTTCGTGGTGGATTCCATGACCGGACAGGATGCAGCGAATACGGCCAAGGCCTTTGGCGATGCCTTGCCCCTGACAGGTGTGATTCTCACGAAGACGGATGGTGATGCCCGCGGTGGTGCTGCACTATCTGTTCGCCACATAACCGGTAAGCCCATCAAGTTCCTCGGGGTTGGGGAAAAAGTGGATGGCCTGGAAGCTTTTCATCCCGATCGCGTTGCATCGCGGATACTGGGCATGGGCGATGTGCTTTCCCTTATTGAGGATGTCGAGAAAAAAGTCGACAAGGAGAAAGCGGAAAGACTGGCTCGCAAGATCAAGCGCGGGCAGCGCTTCAGTCTAGAGGACTTCAAGGAACAACTGGAGCAGATGCGCAATCTGGGCGGCATGGCCAATATGCTGGATAAAATGCCGGGACTCAGTGGTGCACAAAAGGCTGCGGCCGGTATGGTGGATGACAAAACATTCACCCGTATGGAAGCCATTATCAATTCCATGACCCAGAAAGAAAGACAGCGGCCGGAGCTGCTTAATGGTTCCCGCAAACGGCGAATTACCCAGGGATCAGGAACCAACATACAGGACCTTAACCGTCTGCTGAAGCAGCACAAGCAGATGCAGAAAGTCATGAAGAAAATGAAAGGCGGCGGTATGGCCAACATGATGAGAGGCCTTGGTGGTATGGGCGGCGGAGGCGGTGGTATGCCACCGGGCGGATTCCCGCGCATGTAGGCAGTTTATCTTACTGATTTAGCCTGATCTGGACGACAAGCAGGGGGTCCTGCAATAACCCCCCGAAATGGTTAACTTTTATGGGAATTCCTGTTCCAAACGGCAGACTTTTCCCGTAGAATACGCCCCTTTTTTGCGGGGGCTGCCGCCTTTAGTTCAGCGGACCTTCCCATCGCTAGTGAAAGAAACCGGTTTTACAAAATATTTATTATTGGAATCAACAAGTTATGGTAACCATTAGACTTGCAAGAAGCGGCGCGAAAAAACGCCCGTTTTATCATTTGACAGTAGCTGACAAGCGATTTTCCCGTGACGGTCGTTTCATCGAGCGTGTTGGATTCTTTAATCCAGGTGCTCGTGGGCAGGAAGAAAAACTGCGCGTGGACATGGATCGGGTCAAATACTGGCAGAGTAAAGGCGCTATTGCCAGTGAGCGCGTTGTCAGGCTGCTCAAGGATGCTGAAGCTGCTGCTTCAACCGCTGCTTAACGGCAATGCTGACATTCAGGGACGGGCGGCATGATGGCCAAGTCTGCCTATCCAGAGGAGCGATATACAGCACTTGGTAAAATTGGTGCTGCAGTAGGCATAAAAGGGTGGGTGAGACTTATCTCCTATACCGAGCCTGCGGACAATATCCTTGGCTACCGGCATTTTACCCTGGCGTTTCCCCAAAACATGGGGCGACGTCAGCCTGAATCAGCACCAACACTGATTGAAATCGATGAAAGTCGTTTGCAAGGCAAGCATTTCATTGGACATGTCAAGGGGTGCGATGACAGGGAATTGGCCCGGCAATTCACCGGGTGTGAGTTGCTCATTGAAAAGGCGGCTCTGCCTGACCTTGATGAAGGTTATTACTGGTACCAGCTCGAGGGACTGACCGTTATAAATGATCAGGGTGATAACCTCGGCACTGTTGATCACCTGATGGAAACCGGGGCTAATGATGTACTGGTAGTCAGGGCAACTGAAGAAAGTATAGATGAAGAAGAAAGACTGATTCCCTATTTGCGGGATCAGGTGATAAAAGAAGTTGACCTGGAAAGCAGCGTTATCCGGGTTGACTGGGAAAAGGATTATTGACCGGTCCCGGGATCGGCTGATCCAGGAGACTGAGGCCGACAATCCATGCGAGCAGGCGTAGTCACCCTTTTTCCCGATATGTTCTCCGCCATTACAGAATACGGTGTCAGCAGCCGGGCGTTAAGGGAAGGGCTGGTAGAGATCAGCTACTGGAACCCGAGAGAATATACCCAGGACCGTCATCGTACCGTTGATGACAGACCCTATGGGGGCGGTCCCGGCATGCTGATGAAAACCGGTCCCGTGGTCCAGGCCATCGCGGCTGCGAAAAAGGCGCTACCGGCGGCAAAGGTTTATTACCTTAGCCCACAGGGAAAACCGCTGGACCAGGAGGATGTTATTCACCTGGCCAAACAGGAAGAGATAATCTTTCTGTGCGGGCGTTATGAAGGTATTGATGAGCGTGTAATCGAATCCCAGGTGGATCAGGAAATATCCCTGGGAGATTTTGTGCTTAGTGGCGGAGAATTGGCTGCCATGACCTGCCTGGATGCCCTGATCCGGTTGCAACCGGGGGCGCTGGGTCATGCGGATTCCGCGGACCAGGATTCGTTTATGAATGGACTGCTGGACTGTCCTCATTTTACGAGACCTGAAGAATTTTCAGGACTGGTTGTACCGCCGGTATTGCTGAGCGGGGATCATGAGGCCATAAGACTGTGGCGACTGAAACAAAGTCTGGGAAGGACGTGGGAACGTCGTCCTGATCTGCTGGAGAGAGTCTCTCTGACTGATGAGCAGCAGGAACTGCTAGATGAATATATCAGTGAACAGAAGCCGGCAGATGAGTATTGAAGCTTTAAATTGAAGGTTTGAAAGAAAGAATCGCCGAAGCCTGAAAAGGCCGAAAGCGGAATTGAAGTATTAGCGTTTTAATGGTGAATACAATGAGCAAGAACAGCATTATCCAGAAAATTGAACAGGCGCAGTTGAAGATTAATGTCCCTGATTTTTCTCCAGGCGACACTGTCGTTGTACAGGTGCGTATCAAGGAAGGTGATCGTGAGCGTCTGCAGGCCTTTGAGGGTGTGGTAATTGGCAAGCGTAACCGCGGCCTGAATTCCGCCTTCACTGTACGCAAGATGTCCCATGGTGTTGGTGTCGAGCGTACTTTCCAGACACACAGCAACCAGATCGAAAGCATTACAGTGAAACGACATGGTGACGTGCGTCAGGCCAAGCTTTACTATCTGCGTGACCTGACCGGTCGTGCGGCCCGTATTGCCGAGAAACTGGGCAAGAAAGGCGAGAAAGTCGAGTCTCCGCTTGAAGACACGGCGACCATCGCTGAACAGATTGATGCCGTTCAGGATGAGATCGTTGAGGAAGCCGCCGCAGAGGCCGCTGCTCCTGTAGCAGATGCTGCACAGGAAGAAGTCGCAGAAGAGGCGCCGGCTGCTGACGGGCAGGAAGAGAAGAAAGAAGACTGATCTTTCCGCCCCGTTCAGGGACGGGTTGAACTTCAGACTGAAATGAAGTTCCATTGCAGCAGGTCTGTTTCAGGACCAGCAGGCAATACACTTGTCCCTGAAACAGCATTCGCTTAAATTAACAGGGAAAACCTGACAGGGGGAAACATGAATTCCAGCAAAGGCAAGAGACTCATCAATACTGTCGCCAGATCACTGCTTGGGCTTTCCTTCACTATTTTCCTGATATCTCCCCTGTCTGCACAGACCACTGCAGACGAGGAAGCTATCGCTGCCATCAGTGCAGTGATTGAAGCCACCCAGCCAAACATGATTGTGGAAAGTATCATCCCCAGTCCCATAGATGGCCTGTACGAAATTACCCTGCAAAATGCCCAGATGATTTATGTGAGCGCTGATGCCAGATATTTCATTCCCGGTGACCTTTATGAAGCCAGGCCACAGGGTCTGGTCAATCTGGGTGAGCAAAGACGAAATGTAGTCAGGGCAGAGAAAATTGCCGCCGTGCCTGAAAGTGAAATGATCATTTTTGAACCGGAAGGTGGCCGCAAGGCAACCATTACTGTATTTACCGATGTGGATTGCCCTTACTGCCGTCAGCTACACGGTGAAATTGAGCAACTCAATGAATTCGGTATAGCCGTTCGTTACCTGGGCTATCCAAGGACTGGACTCAATACGGAAACTCACCAGAAAATGGTGGCCACCTGGTGTGCTGATGATCCTAAAGCCATGCTTACCAGTGCCAAACGTGGCGGTAGTGTGCCAGAAGCTGATTGTGATGATCCGATTGCACGTCATTTCCAGCTTGGCAGGGAAGTGGGCGTAACGGGAACTCCAGCCCTTGTCCTGGAAGATGGCACTATTCTTCCAGGTTATATCCCGGCTGAAACGCTGGCGATGCATTTGCTGGGTTCCGACGCCCAGTAATCCATGCCTGAGAGGCAATCCGAATGGATTGCAACTACACAGGCAACGTATACTTAGCCCTTTTTTTGAACGCACAACCGCCACACATGATGGTTGTGCCGGAGTTGTGTTTTGAAAAGCATCAATATTGGAATCTGCGGACTTGGTACTGTTGGCTATGGCAGTTTCTCTGTTCTCAAAAACAATGGTGAAGAAATCACCAGACGTACCGGCCGCGAGATCAAGGTTGTCCATATCGGTACTCGCAGTATCAAGGAGTATCAGGAAGTAGGAGAGGTCAGGGTCAGCCAGGATGTTCTTGCTGTTGCTGAGGATCCTGACGTTGATATCGTGCTTGAACTCATTGGTGGAGATACTGTCGCCAGGGAACTGGTGATGCGTTCGATTGCCAATGGCAAGCATGTAGTGACAGCCAATAAAGCCCTGATTGCCATTCATGGCAACGAGATATTTGAAGCAGCGCGTCAGCAAAACGTCATCGTCGCTTATGAGGCAGCCGTAGCCGGTGGCATTCCCATCATCAAGTCAGTGCGAGAAGGGTTGTCTGCGAACTCCATCGAGTGGATTGCCGGGATCATTAATGGTACAGGCAATTTCATTCTCACGGAGATGCGGGAGAAGGGGAGTGATTTTAACGATGTGCTCATAAAGGCCCAGGAGCTCGGCTATGCCGAGGCGGATCCCACCTTTGATGTTGAAGGAATAGATGCGGCCCACAAGCTGACTATCCTTGCTTCAATCGCCTTTGGTATTCCCTTGCAGTTTGAACGGGCCTATACAGAGGGAATCAGCAATATCACGATTGAAGATATTCGTTATGCGGATGAACTGGGTTATCGAATCAAGCACCTGGGCATCGCCAGGAAAACCGGGGTGGGCATTGAGCTGCGTGTGCATCCGACGTTGATTCCGGAAAAGAACCTGATAGCCAGTGTGAATGGCGTCATGAATTCTGTCATGGTCCAGGGAAATGCTGTAGGGCCGACCATGTATTGCGGAGCAGGAGCCGGAGACTTGCCAACGGCATCTGCCGTTGTGGCCGATGTGATTGATGTGGCGAGGCTGATTGACTGTCCTGAGAATGCGGTCCCGGCATTGGCATTCCAGGAGGATACCCTCGCTGACACTGAAGTCCTTCCTGTGAGTGAAATAACTAGTGGTTATTATCTGCGTATACAGGCACGGGACCGGGCCGGCGTGCTGTCTGATATAACCGAGATTCTTGGTGATCACAGTATCAATATTGAAGCGGTGATCCAGAAAGAACCCCGGGACCATGATGCAGAACAGGTACTTTCAGTCATTATCCTGACCGATGAAATACGTGAAGCAATCATGGACAAGGCCATTGCGAATATTGAAAGCCTGGATGCCGTGGATGGTCAGGTGGCCAGGATTCGCACGGATCGTCTTGAGTGATAGTCGGTAAAGCCAGTCCGGTAAAAGAAGTCCGAAAATAAAATATAGTATCTACTGATTAACTGATAATAGAAAAAAGACGCAGTCAGCGCCCAAGGATAGACCAGTGAAATATATCAGCACTCGTGGACAATGCCCGGCCCAGAATTTTGAGGAAGTTCTGCTGACCGGCCTGGCACCAGATGGGGGACTCTATATTCCAGAGTCTGTGCCACAGGTGACCCCGGATCAACTACGTGCATGGAAGGAGCTGGATTATGCCACTCTGGCCTTTGAAATTACCCGGCTGTATGTGGCCGATTCAATGCCGGAAGAAGACCTGAGAACCATTGTTAATGAAACCTATGCTGTGTTCTCTGATCCTGCTGTAGCCCCATTGCATGCCCTGGATGACGGAGAATATATTCTGGAGCTGTTTCATGGCCCGACGCTGGCATTCAAGGATTTTGCGTTACAGCTGCTGGGGCGCCTGCTCAACTATTTCCTGGAGAAACGCCGGCAGCGAGTGGCAATACTTGGTGCGACTTCCGGTGATACAGGCTCAGCTGCATTGGAAGGATGCCGGCATGGTGAGTATGTGGATATGTATATCCTGTACCCTCATAACAGGGTGTCAGAGGTCCAGCGCAGGCAGATGACGACAGTCCCCGGGGACAATGTAAACAGTCTGGCTATTGAAGGTAATTTTGATGACTGCCAGAACATCGTCAAGACGGCCTTTGCGGATCAGTCCTTTCTGCCGGAGGGCTACCAACTGGTTGCCGTAAACTCTATTAACTTCTCGAGAATCATGGCCCAGATTGTCTACTATTTTTATGCCGCGCTGAAAATTAATGGGGCAGAATCTCCGGTGTCATTCTCCGTACCAACAGGCAATTTCGGTGATATTTATGCCGGATATCTGGCCAGGCAGATGGGGTTACCTGTCGACAGGCTGATTATAGCTACCAACAAGAATGACATCCTGCATCGCTTCATGAGCAACAACCAGTACAGCCTTGGAAAGCTTGAGCCCAGTCTCTCTCCCAGCATGGATATCATGGTATCCAGTAATTTCGAGCGCTATCTATTTGATCTTTTTGGTGGGGATACTGCCAGGGTATCATCTTTTGTGACAGGACTCGGCCGCAATGTTCAGCATGTTTCTGATCAGGAATGGGAAAGTGCCAGGGCGGTATTCGATAGTTGTCGCGTCGATGATGAAACCACCTGTGCCACGATTCGGGAAGTTCATGACAATTACAGTTACCTGCTTGACCCCCATACCGCTACGGGTGTGAAAGCGGCGAGGGTTTGCTGTGCAGATAATCCGAATCCGGTGGTCTGTCTTGCTACCGCACATCCGGCCAAATTCGCTGATGCTATTGAAAAGGCGGGGCTGAAAACTCCCGTATTACCTGACCATCTGTCTGACCTGATGAAAAGGGAAGAGCGGATTACCATTCTTCCTGCGAGCCTGGAGGCTGTCACCAACTACATAAGTAAAACCCTGTAAGCAAACAGTATCTTTTCGTGTGCCCTAGCCAGGTGGAGCCAATTCCACTTCAAACTCAAGGGATTTATTTCCCCTCAGGGTAACCACTGTTACGATGTCGCCGGGTTGGTGCTGTTCCAGAATGTTCAGTAAATCATCCTGGGAAAGGACAGGCTGGCCGTCTATTTCCTGGATGATGTCGCCCAGAAAAATTTCGCCACGCTGGTTCTGGCGAAAACCAGTCAGGCCAGCGCGTTCTGCCGGCATGCCTTTAGTGACAGAGATTATGGGTAATCCACTGATGCCTCTCTGACGAGCCCAATTATCCGGTGTGTTTCTAATGCCTAGCAATGGCCTGACTTCCTGACCATATTCCAACAGCTGGGGTACAATTTTTCGAACAGTATTTACCGGGATGGCAAAGCCGATACCAGACCCGTTATTCGGGTTGATAGTCTGGGAATTCACGCCGATAAGCTGGCCAAGGGAATTCAGCAACGGACCACCTGAGTTACCCGGATTGATGGCAGCGTCGGTCTGGATGACATCCCTGATGGTCCGGTTGGTCATGGAATTGATTTCCCGGCCTAGAGCGCTGACGACCCCCACGGTTAACGTGGTATCCAGGCCAAAAGGGTTGCCTATGGCTAATACTTTACGGCCTACTTCCAGTTGGCCTGAATCACCAAGTGGCAGCGGATGGAGAAGGTCACTGGGTGCATCCACCCTCAACAGGGCCAGGTCCTTGTCAGGCGCTCTGCCTATCAACTCTGCATCCCAGGTGCTTTGGTCCTGCAAGGTAATGGTCACCCTGTCTGCTCCCTGGATGACATGATCATTGGTGACGATGAGTCCACTTTCATCCCAGACAAATCCGGTGCCAGTGCCCTGGGGTATTTCCTGGATGTTCAGTGAGAAAATCCCTGTCCGCCGATAGGCATTGTTGGTAACAAATACCACAGAGGGACTGGCTTTCTTGAATATCTCAATAGTGTTTCCTTCGTCTTCTGTCTGGAAGCTGAGGTAATCTGCTGAACTGGCCTGAATGGACGGCAAGAGGAGAGAGACCAGTCCACAGACAAAAAAGAGAAAAATTCCAATTCCGTTTTTAAGTTTCATGGTCTAACCTGTCATACTGATTTCAGATTGGTGATGGTTGCTGTCATTGGGTTAGTCCCGTGGGAAGGAGATAAGTTCCGTCCACGTGGCCATAGCGATTTTATACTGTCCCTGGACAACATTGAGCTATTTGCTGATACAGCCGAAAAAATTATCATCTGATTTATTACCTGAATAATCACCTAAAAAGTGAAAAA
>Ga0255779_1005912_pt1 | contig 11260 bp, 9 predicted proteins | sample 011ome_21_FD_179977 | JGI IMG/M metagenome (GOLD analysis project Ga0255779, IMG submission 179977) | Coastal salt marsh microbial communities from the Groves Creek Marsh, Skidaway Island, Georgia - 011508AT metaG (version 2) | ecosystem: Environmental > Aquatic > Marine > Intertidal zone > Salt...
ACAAATTGTGTCGTCGGGCGGCAATGCAGTTGACGCTGCGATAGCCTCTCTATTCGCACTAACAGTTGTAGAGCCGATGATGGTGGGCGTGCTTGGTGGCGGATTAATTCATTTGCGAGATCCCTCGGGGCAGCACATAATTATTGATGGGCTCTCAACTGCGCCGAACAGTGCAGTGGCAAATATGTTCACACCATTACGCGATGGTCTGCCCAGTGAGCGTGAAGTGGTTGGAGATTTAAATTCACTGGGTGCAAAGGCTTTTGCTGTGCCAGGAGCCTTGATGGCGTGGTGCCACGCCTTGAAAGTATACGGTTCATTGACTCTTCACGATGTTTTGTTGCCAGCAATTTCCCTAGCAGAACATGGTTTTTTAGTTACTCCCTATCTTAGTACCTGCATATCAGAAAACGCAGACAGAATATCTCAAGACAAAGAATTAGAGGCGCTTTTTTTGCCAGGATCGCAGCCTTTACTGCCTGGCAGTCGATTGAGAAGATTAGATTATGCGGCGACTCTTCGTGCTATTGCGGCAAAGGGAGCTGAGATTGTTTATGACGGAGAAATTGGTGACCGAATTGTTAACAATTTGTCTGCTCGTGGCGGCATCATCAGCTCGTTCGACTTAAAAAATTACTCTGTTATTGAGCGTAACCCAATAAGCAGTGATTATCGTGGGTTTGAGATTTTTGGTCCTCCACCACCAGCGTCTAGTGGAGTGCATATTTCCCAGATGCTCAATATTTTAGAGGGCTATGATATGGCCTCGTTGGGTTTTGGATCACCTGAGTCTCTTCACTTAATTGCAGAGGTAATGAAAATTGCATTTGCCGACAGGAAAGTCTCAACTGCTGATCCAGATTTCGTATCAGTGCCTGTTGAGAAGCTGATTTCAAAAGAATATGCCAAACAAAGGCGCGAGAAACTTAGCCGTGAAAAGGCATTGAACTGGTTGCCTGAGGCACACTTTAACGGTGAATCTAACGAGACAACACATGTCACCGTCGCCGATGAGAAGGGTTATGTTGTTAGCACAACTCAAACGATAAATGGACTTTTTGGGGCTTGTTTGTCCGTTCCAGGCACAGGCTTGATCGCAAACAATTACATGCTCAATTTTGATCCTCACCCAGACCGCGTGTTATCTGTTGCGCCAGGAAAGCGTGTTTTCACATCGATGGCGCCCATGATTGTTGAACAAAATGGTCGTGTAGTGGCTGCGTTGGGGCTCCCTGGAGCACTGAGGATATTCCCATCAGCATTTCAAGCCATTTTAAACTTAATTGACTATGAAATGGACTTACAAAGTGCCGTTGAGGCGCCGCGCATTTGGACTGAAGGAGGTGTACTTGAGGTTGAGGATGGTTTCTCCGCTGATATTTGTGAGGCACTTTTCTCTCTTGGACACGAAGTTTCAAGGGTTCCGCGGATAGCGGGAGGAATGAATGCAATTAAATTCAATCCGGACGGGTCAATTACGGGCTCAGCGTGCTGGAGAGCTGATGGCGTGCCGATTGGTTTAGGTGGGGGGCTAGCGCGTGCTGGCGTGGGTTTTTCGGTGAACTGAAACAATTGGTAGTAAAAAATGACAGAAAAGATAGTGGTCCTAGATCCAATTTCCCAAGAGCGTGCGGATGAGTTGCGAGAGCTATTGCCAGAAGGTTTTATACTTGAATGTGGCCAGGGTTTTTTAGATGAAGACCTCAAGGCTGCAATAGCCGATGCGGACTATGCAATCTCAGGCCAGATCGGGGTGAATGGTAATGTTTTGCGGTCTGCAACGCGTCTCAAGCTTCTTCACAAGTGGGGCGTAGGTATCGATAATTTAGACCTTTTGGCTGCACAAGAGTTAGGCATAAAAGTAGCGCGCACTACAGGAAGTAATGCTTTGTCGGTGGCTGAATATACCATTGGCCTAATAATCACGGTTCTTCGAGGTATTGGGTATGGACATCACCATTTGAAAGGAGGGGACTGGCGAGGCATAACAAAACTTCCAACACCCACGTATCAATTAAGTGGGAAAACAGTTGGGATTATTGGTTTTGGTGCAATTGGGCAGAATGTCGCGCGACTGTTGAAGTCGTTTGATGCTGAAGTGATTTATGCGAAGCGATCGGCCTTACCATCGCAGTCAGAATTTCACCATTTTGCTAAAAGGGCTTCAATTGACGAAATTATAGAAACTGCAGATATCATTTGTTTGCATTGTCCGCTGACTGAAGAAACTAAAAATCTAATTGGTGAAAAAGAGCTAAGAGCGATGAAACCAACGGCGTCCCTCATAAATGTTGCGCGCGGGGGAGTTGTGGATGAAGATGCCCTATATAATGCATTGCAGTCAGGACAAATTCATGGTGCCGCTATGGATGTTTTTATGTCTGAGCCGTTGCCACCTGATAGTCCATTGTTGACTCTGGACAACATAGTCGTAACACCTCACCTTGGCGCCGTAACAAAGGACACATTTGAGCCAACTGTGTCCCGTATGTTCGATAATATTATGAGGGTGTCTAAGGGGCTGCCTGTGCCTGAGAAGGATTTGGTTGTGCCCTAAGAAGAGGATTCTTTGAATCATTTGTCTAACACCCAAGGTCTATTACTCGCCTTTTGGACAAAGCCTGCCCTCGCAACTGATCGCATTATATGATTACAAGCAACGAGCCGTTGCGGCGCGTAAGCTATTCCATATTGATGCGGAATGATTTAATACTAAAGTCGATATTTAGCTCGGCAGTCCTGCTGGCATAAAACTCAACAAACCCAATATAGTAATCCGCAATAGTCTGGTGCGTGGAAATAAATGGTCACTGCCTCAATGACAACAAAGGTCCAATCACAATGACATGGCTATATCTGGCGCTTGGTTCGATGTTTGTTCAGCAGACCTTTGTTACGCTTGGCAAGGTTTTGCCGTCGGTACTTGCGCCTGCGATTATTCTCGAGCTTCAAATTGAGGCGTCATGGGTTGGTGTTTATGTTAGTATGATCGCAGCTGTGGCACTTTTTGTGCAGGCTGGTTGTGGGAGTATTATTGTGCGCTTTGGCGCGCTCCGTGTAAGTCAGGTGTCACTTTTGCTGACTGGAATTGGATTGATTTTAGCGGCTCCGGGGTTCATCGCCTTGATGATTGTATCAGCAATAGCTATCGGTGCATCTGCGTCTTCAACCCCGGCTAGCTCTCACCTTTTAAGCAGATATGCACCTGGTAAATATGCCCCACTTGTTTTCTCTGCAAAACAAACAGCGGTTCCGTTTGGCTTGTTAATCGCGGGATTGCTTGGCCCAATGTTAACTGAGATTTATGGTTGGCGTCTTGCGCTTATTGTAGTCGGAGTTGGTTGTTTGCTTTTTTCTGTATTTCTGGAATTGGCGCGTAGTGAATTTGATAGTGATAAAGATGTGACGCGGAAATTCCATTTGTCCGATTTTCCTGAAACGATAGGCTTTGTGATTAAAAAATCTGAACTTAGAGGCCTTGCATTTGGTGCCTTCGCCTTTGTGGGGTTGCAAATGACTTTTATCGCTTATTTTGTCGTTTACCTAACTGAAGTTGGCTTCACACTGGTTGAAGCAGGAACCGTTTTTTCAATCGCAACTTTAGTAGCGATACCTGGGCGTATTTTCTGGGGCTGGTTGAGCAGTCAGTATGTTTCCCCGAGAGTCATGCTTGGCCTTTTGGCGATTCTGATGTTTTTTTCAGTTTCGGCGGTTAGCTTATTCAGTCCGGTCTGGGCGCATTGGCAGGTAACGCTTGTCGCTATTGCGGTGAGCGCTTCGGTTTTTTCATGGCATGGGGTGACGCTTGCTGAAGCTGCAAGGCTGGCCCCTACATCAATGCGGGGCGCTGTTACTGGCGGTGTGTTATCATTCGGTCAATGCGGTGGGCTGGTTTTGCCGCTTCTCTATTCATTAGTGTTGAGCCTGACGGGAAGTTATAAGCTAGGCTTTTTGGTATGCGCGTCGCCGGCGTTTTTAATCGGGTTGTTATTATTGTATTCGGCGCGTAATAACCTGAAACCAATTCATGATTAGCCAATTATATTGATTGTTTTCGGATTATCGCTTTGCCGATTAATTTTCGTAGCTGATCAATATGGCAGCAGGTCGGCCAAGATGGCCTTATTGAAAGGCAATCCATAGAAAGTTACTGCCGCCAGCAAGCGCCATTAGATCAACCAGTATCTCGTGATTGCGGTTTGTCATGCGCTTCAGGATTAGTCTGCCAAGCATTGCGCCCGGGATGGTGGCAATGCCTGCAACAACGCCAAGGATCAGGATGTCGTGTCCGATTAGGCCGATGCTCCCAAATGTTACCGCTCGTGCGATATGTGTCATTGCGGCGATCACCGCTAGGGTTGCAACAAAGCTTGCCTTAGATAATCCATATCCCAGCATGAAGGGGACCAGCAGCAACCCGGGGCCGGTTGATGAGCCTGCAAAAAACCCAAAAACACCACCAACAAAACTTAACAGCGATGGGGATGTTTTGATTTTGTGTGATTTCGCAATCCGGCGGATTGGGATTGAAATTAACACAACGCTGCCAAGCATAAGAGCAATCATTTTTGCCTCTAGCTGGGCATAGAATATTCCGCCCAATACGACCATTGGAATTGCTGGTATGGCAATGCGCAAGAACGCTTCGCGGTCAAAATCGGCGCGGTTAATCCATGCGCGCGATATACTGCCAAATAACAGCATAATTGCCAGTACTGGCAATACCGACTTGATGCCAATAATTGGCGTCAGGAAAACCGCGGGCAGCAATCCGCCGGCGACACCGGTTATTCCGGTTATAGAGGCTGTTATAAACGCAACGGCGCAGACAAGAAGAAGATCCATTGATTCCAAATTTGGGTGCGCCTTAAGGTTTAAAGCCGAGCAAATTAAAAGCCGGTTTGCTTGGAAAATAGATCCAAAGATAATCCGTCTTTCGAGGTTATGTTCAGGCTAACAAAGGTTGGGTATAAACCGCCCTATTGTTGGGTTTCAGTTAGTGGCATTTAATAGCAGGCTTTTCGGATTAGGCTGCAATAGGCGCCCGTTCATCACGGATTTGGGTACGATGCATAAGCCGGTCTTGATTCGGGTCAAGGTCGCCTCGCATATGCAGTGTATAACGGTTATCCCATATGACGAGGTCGTATGGCTGCCATTGCTGTGTCCAGTGGTGCGTGCCGGTTTCGATATGGTGCCAAATCTCGTCCAATAGCTGATCACTGTCATGATCACTCAACCCGACAATCCAGGCATTTGGCCGCCGCCCAACATAGAGTGACTCTTTCCCCGTTTCGTGATGCTTGATAACCAGCGGATGCACCGCACCGGGCCGGTTCTCGTTACTATAGGTTTCGTCAAAACCGGCGCGTAGCTGGCCGGCTGAATTGCGGGTTGCATCATGCTTACACAACAATCCCTTGATCTGTTTACGCAGCGCGTCTGGCAAGGTTTCATAGGCGCGGTTAAGATTGTAAAAATGAGTATCACCGCCTGTTGCAGGTGTTGTTAGACCATATAGAATACTCGCTTTTGGTGGCAGTTCCTTATAGGTCATATCTTGATGCCAGACCAGTTCAGAATTGCCGAGCCCACCTATTGCAACGCCTTCCCTAACTATATTAGAGATCACGGCAATTTCTTCCCGTGTTGGATGGTATGCGCCATTAACTGGACGGGTTGGTGCTTTATCGAGAGCGCCAAAATATTGGGAAAAGCGGACAAATTGGTCTTCAGTTAAGTTTTGATTGCGAAATCGGAGGACTAGATGCTCGTCCCATGCGGAAATCACTTTTTTAAAAACACTGCTATCAATTTCTTGCGTCAAATCCAACCCAACGATATCGGCGCCAAGTGCGGCGCCCGTTGGTATAACCTCAAATTGATTATTTGCGCTCATTTCAAACCCCTGTTTCTGTCAAAAACCTGCGAAAAGTCTAGGCTATACAAATGATGAAAAAAAATGAAAAATAGCAAATTATATATGCGGATTTAACATAGGTTAGTGATGAAAAATCTGCCTTTTCGTTGGATTGAGACATTTCGGGCGGTTTCCGGCGCGGGCAGCATGACGGATGCTGCGCGCATATTGAACGCCGATCAGTCAGCGATGAGCCGGCATATCGCCGCGCTGGAGAGCCAGCTTGGCATCACCCTTTTTGATCGAAGCAAACGGCGGTTAAGGCTTACGGCCGAGGGGAAATTGCTATTGTCCGAGGCAGATTCGGCTGCCGAGGCTTTGAACAGGTTTGTCCGCAAGGCTGATGAAATTCGTCAGGTTTCCGAGGGGCATCTTCAATTGCTTACCTCTGCGACCCTTGCACGCGGGCTTATGCCCAAGGCGTTGAGTATCTTCAAGGCCACGGCCAGCGGTGTCTCGGTTAATGTTGATGTGGTCAGCAGGGTCGAGTTAGAGCGGCGCATTGAGGGCCAGCAGTTTGACCTATGTGCAGTGGCTCTACCATTCAGATATCCAAGCGCGCACCTTGTACATATCGGCAGTTTTCCGGGTGTTTGCGTCCTGCATAAACTTCACAAGCTCGCCAATAAGCAACTGATAGATATTGCTGATCTTGCTGGTGAAACAATGGTTGGGCTGCCGCAGGGAACGATTGGCAGGATGCGAATCGACCAATTATTTGCCGAGGCAGGCATTGATTATAAACCGCAGTTTGAAACAACTGCGGTGGCGGTGAATGAATTTGTTGATCATGGTATTGGCATTGCGATTACCGACCCGTTTACAGCGAGATCAAATAGCAGCAAAAATGTCGTGATCCGTCCGCTAAATCCAACAATCCATTATGATTTTGCCTTTCTGTTTCCTGCTAACCGCCCCCGAACGACGCTGGCGTCATTATTTGTCGAGGCAACTGCAGACGGGTTGCGAGTCTGACGCATATCGTCACCCAGCAAAACTGCCCCCAACAGATTTCTGCCGGATATTAAGTGCCCGAAAAAAGACCGGCAACTGCCGGTCCTTTCAGCATATTGGTTAAGGCCGCGAAAGCCTTACTTTATCAACCTGTGTTAATTACCAACCTTGATCCCGGCTTCCTTGTAATACTGTAGGGCGCCTGGGTGATATGGCATAGCATTTGCTGGCGCCATTGCTGCGGATTTGGCATTTTTAAAAGCACCAAAACTGGCGCCGAGCTTGTCATTATGTTCAACAATGGCTTTGGTTATTTTATAGACCAATTCATCTGAGACATCTGCATTCGTCATCATCATCCATGGAATTTCCATGATGTTGACGTCTTTTTGCAGGCCAGTAATATTCGGGTTGGCTTTCATCGAAATGATTTTTGCTGTGAAAACTCTATTTATCGCCAGCCCCCAGCTTATCCCCAAACTATTTTACCCCCATGCCCAGATAACAGTTATTTGAAAACAGAAATGTTTTGGTTAGGTTGTACTAACAACATTGTGCTTGTTTAAGGGTAACTGCAACGTTTAGAGTCATGACCAAAATCTGCAATTGGTTAAAATAACCACGCTCTAAAGAAATGGAGACCACCCTATGCCCTATCCTGAGTTGAAAATGCTAATCGCTGGCGAGTGGGTGCTGGGCAGTGACGGTGCAAGTGAGCCGGTTATCTGTCCTGCTGATGGCACGGAGATCGGTCAGGTGCCTCATGCCAGCCCGGTAGACCTTGATCTGGCGCTGCAAAGTAGCCTTGACGGGTTTAACCTGTGGCGCAAGATGACCCCGCATTCTCGTCAGGCCATCCTGGAAAAGGCGGCGCGCCTGCTTGAGGACAGGTTTGAGGTTAATTCCGCTAATCTTACGCGCGAAATGGGCAAGCCACTTGCTGAGGCAAAAATAGAAATGCAGGTCGCAATTGATCTGCTTCGTTGGTATGCAGAAGAAGCTAAACGTATTTATGGGCGGATTATTCCGTCACGCTTTCCCGGGATGCAGCACGAGGCGCGCAAGCTGCCAATTGGGCCAGCACTGGCCTTTGTTGCATGGAATTTTCCAGCAACAAACGTGATGCGTAAGGTTGCGGGTGCGTTGGCTGCTGGATGTTCGATTACGATTAAACCAAGTGAGGAAACCCCGGCAACTGCCATTGCGATTGGCGCAGCGCTGATGGATGCGGGCTTGCCGGCGGGTGTGCTGAATATTGTCTTTGGTGTGCCGGCACAAGTATCAGAACATTTGCTTGGCTCGACTATCCCCCGCAAACTCAGTTTTACCGGCAGCGTACCTGTGGGCATCCACTTGCAACAGCTTGCGGCGAAAAACATGATCCGCTGCACGATGGAGCTTGGTGGCCATTCGCCGGTCATGGTGTTCAAAGATGCTGATATTGATGCTGCGGCGCAGCTTTGCGCGATGGGCAAATTCCGCAATGCCGGTCAGGTTTGTATTTCACCAACCCGCTTTTTCATTGAAGAGCCAGTTCGTGATCAATTTTTGGCGGCGTTCAGAAAACATGTCGAGGCGGTCAATACCGGTAATGGCCTTGATGCCGGTGTAACAATGGGGCCGCTTGTCGCTGAACGCCGGATTGACATCATGAACGGCTTTGTTGCTGATGCCGTTAAAAAGGGTGCCGAGCTTGTGGTTGGTGGCGGCCGGATCCAGAGCCCGGGGTCATTTTACCAGCCAACCCTGTTGAGTGATGTTCCCGACACGGCGCGTATCATGACCGAAGAACCTTTTGGCCCGATTGCGCCAACCGCGGTTTTTACAAATATTGACGAAGTGATCGCTCGGGCAAACTGTTTGCCATTCGGTCTTGCTGCCTATGCCTTTACTAGCAACCCAAAAACCGTTGGAATTTTAAAAACCGAGATTGAATCTGGTATGCTTGCAGTGAACTCACTTCATGTACATTCGGTAGAAACACCATTTGGCGGACTGAAATTCAGTGGCTATGGGCATGAAGGCGGGATCGAGGGTCTGGAAGCATTTCTGGCAACTCGTTATTCGAGCGAGATTTATAATTAAAGATTGCCAGCTTGACGCCATGTTTGTTTTGCATTTACCGATGAGGAGTTAGGTTTTTAGTCAGCGTTATTCGCGTTTGATCAGGGAGGTGCGAGGCTAGGTGATCCGGTGCTAGCTTGCGCCGTCAATTTCCACCTCACCAGTCATGGTTTTTTCGAATTTCTCGAAAAACATCTTGGACAGTTTTTTTGCTGTGCTGGTGATTAGCCGGCTACCAAGCTGGGCAATTTTGCCACCGGTCTCGGCGGTGGCACTATAGCGCAGAATTGTTGTGCCGCCATCTTCGGTCAAGGTCACGTCAGCGCCGCCCTTGGCGAATCCGGCAAGACCGCCTTCGCCCTCACCAGACAGGCTAAACCCATCCGGTGCTTTTGACTGGTCAAGCGTAACAAAGCCATTGAATTTGGCCTTTACTGGACCGATCTTCAGCACAACTTTGGCAACCAGTTTGGTATCTGACTCGCGTTCAAGCGACTCGCAGCCCGGAATGCAGGCCTTTAGTATCTCGATATCATTCAAGGCTTCATAGACCGCAGTACGGCTGGCAGGGATCGTGATTTCGTCGGCAATTTCCATCATGGCAAATTCCTAGCAACTGGCGGCAGCGATTGATATGATAACATTCCCAAAATATATAGGACGACTAGCAGCCGACTTGCAACGGCAAAGGTGATGCCAAGCCTCAGAATGCTCTGGCTTGGCATATTTCTTCCGGGCAGTACGAGAGTTGGGCTTGTACTGCTTAACCGACGATGTTGAAGTCCGGCCCGTAAGGATAATGGGTAATATTTTCATGACCATCATCGGTGATGATCAGAATATCATGCTCACGGTACCCGCCAGCACCAGGCTTGCCTTGCGGAATGGTCAGCATCGGCTCCATCGACACAACCATGCCAGGCCTTAGCACAGTATCAACATCTTCACGCAGTTCCAGCCCGGCTTCGCGGCCGTAATAATGCGACAGTATGCCGAATGAATGACCATAGCCAAAGCTCCGATATTGCAGTAGATCGCGCTCTTGCAGAAAGGCGTTAATCTTTTGCGTAACGGAGCTACAGCTCACTCCTGGCTTCAGCAGGCTCATACCATATTCATGTGCGGCAATATTGGCTTTCCATATTAGTAGGCTGGCCGCATCCACCTCCTTTACGAACATGGTTCGCTCAAGCGCGGTATAATAGCCGGAAATCATCGGAAAGCTGTTAAGTGATAGAATGTCGCCGGCTTGCAAGGCTCTGCTGGTGACTGGATTATGCGCCCCATCCGTATTGATCCCGGATTGAAACCAGACCCATGTATCGCGATATTCGGCATTGGGAAATGCTGCGGCAATAGCAATCTCCATAGCATCGCGCCCGGCGATGGCAACGTCAATTTCACGCGCGCCTTGCTTTACTGTATCACGGATGGCATAGCCGCCAATATCAGCAATCTTCGCAGCAGCTTTTATCAGCGCCAGTTCTGCTGCTGATTTATGCATCCGCTGCTGCATCACCTCATGTGACAAATTGATCATGCTGGATGGTGATAGAAAATTCTTTAGCTTGTCATGCTGATCGAGGGTTAGATGATCTGCCTCATAGCCAATAGCACTGTTCTGACCGGTCATTGAGCTGACGGCACGCCAGAAATTATCGCGCTTCCAATCGGTGTAGGTGACGTTGTCGCCAAAGCATCGCCGCCACGGCTGGCCGCCATCAATGCCCGCAGAAATTGTGGCATGATCACGTGCCGTGACGACAAGCGCATAAGGTCGGCCAAAGGCGCAATATAGAAATCCGGAATAATAGGCGATCGAATGCATTGAGGTAAAAACGGCAGCGTCCACATTGGCTGCGGCCATAATCCGGCGTAAACCGGCCAGTCGTGATTCATATTCGCTTGTGGAAAATTGAGCTGTTGCTTTTTCACCGTTGTGAAAACGATAGGTTTCTGGTCGTAAAGTCATTTAGACCCTCCATTGACGTGTTCAAAAGAAGGCCCCGGCGTCCAGGACTTTGGATGAAAGGCGCAACCGCATATTTCGCCATGCAGTCGGAACGACGCCATCGTTCATGCCGTCGATCTATATCAACAGTTTCAATAAAAGAGGCAAGTTTTTTTTGCCGGACAGGTTAGCGCCACCCGATTAACGTGGTTTGAAGGGCGCGTAATATATTGTTTGGGACTGTTTGAAATTGTTGTATCAACGCTGGTGATTTTTTGCTGGTGATTTTTGTATAAAACTATTTGAGTGCCGTGCGCCATCTGGGAGAAAATAATGTCAACAATCGTGAATAGCTGGAATGAATGGGATCC
>Ga0255779_1005932_pt1 | contig 11247 bp, 3 predicted proteins | sample 011ome_21_FD_179977 | JGI IMG/M metagenome (GOLD analysis project Ga0255779, IMG submission 179977) | Coastal salt marsh microbial communities from the Groves Creek Marsh, Skidaway Island, Georgia - 011508AT metaG (version 2) | ecosystem: Environmental > Aquatic > Marine > Intertidal zone > Salt...
CTGTTCGACCATCTCTAACAACCTCCATCTTTAAGATTGGTAACTCACTGTTTTGTTTTATAAAGAATTCCATTGTCTATAAATATCTTGATAAAGAAAAACCCCTCCGAAGAGGGGTTTTATATTTATTATGTTTTATTTCATCAAATTGGGTTAGGTGCGAATGAGTAACTAATTGTAATGTTATTATTACCCAACGTGAACGTTTCAGAATCACTTGTTACATCATTACTAACTGAGGTGATGCTAGGAACACTTTGACCTGATACCGACCCTACACCTGCGGATGAGCCATATATTTGACATCCCGCACCACCTACAAAGGTTGCACCTACTTGGTATGTGATTGTGTCACCTTGATACGCTTGTATTGATTGTGTCGAATCATTACCAGTACCCAATGCCGTAAACGATGATTCAAGTGTACCGTTTACATAAACAGATGCTGAACCTCTACCACACGTATCACTGTTGTATACAATGTTAATTGTTTTCGGAGATGCCGATGTCGATGGTGTTACCGTTGGTGTCTTAGTTGGTGTTCTTGTAGGTGTTCTCGTTGGTGTTGGTGACGCAGTCAATGAAATTGTTGGAGTAACTGTTGGTGTTCTCGTTGGTGTTGGTGACGGAGTTGGTGTTGGTAATGCACAGAATGAACATGTCGTACCAAATACGTCGATTGAGTATGTTGGAGGTTCAGGTGATTCATCAAAACCAATAATTTGCCAACAAGGAGCCACATCACCACCTTTAGATGATAATGATACGTAGTCACCAACCGATGGTACTGCTGGTAAACCAGGAGCTAAGTCGGCGATTGCTTGTGTCGCACCAGGTTGACAGTTACCATCAAAGTAAGTTATCTCCTGAATTAGGAATTTATATTCAACACATGGATATGTTTGTACACAACTACTACATCTAGGGAATAATGGGTCATTAGCTGACCATGGTTGTCCTCCATCAGCTAACCAATCACCGTCTTTATTTCCTAAGTCACGGAACTCACCACCTGTATATGATGGACCGATAAATCCAACACAACCGTCAATATAACCTGTTTGGTTTTCTAAGTATAATGATGGATTACCTTCCTCAAGTGAATTCATAATTGATGTGTATTCAGGACCATTCAATCCAATTTTGTAAACGTAACTATCACAACATGCTGAGAAGTACATTGAGTAGTATACCGTTGATGGTGTTACTGAAGGAGTAACAGACGGAGTAACACTAATAGATGGTGTTATCGTCGGCTGAGGAGTTTGTGTTGCCTGTGGAGTGTTAGAAGGTGTAACCGTTTGTGTAGGTGCTGGTGTTTGTGTTGCCTGTGCCGTTGGAGTAACTGTTGAACTTGCCGTAGGTGCTGGTGTTGATGTCGGTGCTGGTGTACCTGTTGGTTCAGGTGTTGAAGTAGGTGCTGGTGTTGATGTCGGTTGAGGTGTTGACGTAGGTGTTACACTTGCAGTTTGTGTAGGAGTATTAGTTGGTGTCTCAGTTGGTGTTGGAGTAACAGACGATGTTGGAGTTACACTTGCAGTCGGAGTAGGACTCGATGTTGGTGTATTAGTTGGAGTATATGTCGGTGACGGTGTCACTGAACTTGTAGGTGTTACCGTTGATGTTGGAGTGTTACTTGGTGTTACTGTGTTAGTAGGTGTTGGTGACTGAGTAGGTGTGTTTGTCGGTGTTCTTGATAGAGAAACCGTTGGAGTCACTGTACTTGTTGAAGTAACGGTTGGAGTAACTGTTGGTGTTACTGATGACGTTACTGAAGGCGTTGGTGTGTTTGTAGGTGTCTTCGTAGGAGTAACTGTTGGAGTTACTGAAGAAGTTACCGTAGATGTAATAGTTGCTGTCGGTGTCAACGTAGCTTGTGGTGTCGTTGAAGGTGTTACCGATTGAGTTGGTGTTTGTGTTGGTGTGTTTGATGCAGTAATTGTAGGAGTTACAGAAGGTGTAACTGATATTGTTGGTGTTACCGTTGATGTTGTAGTAGGTGTAAATGATACTGTTGGAGTAGGTGTTGTACTTACCCCTGGCGTTTGAGATACCGATGCGGTTACTGATGGTGTCGGAGTGAATGTTACTGACGCAGTTACTGAAGGTGTAGGTGTCTTTGTAGGTGTAGGTGTTTTTGTTGTTGTTGGTGTGGCAGTTGTTGTAGACTGTGGAGTTGCCGTCGGTGTTGGAGTTGTAGTGGACTGTGGTGTTTGTGTAGGAGTAACTGTAGTTGTAACAGTTGACGTAGGTGTAGGTGTTGAAGTACCACCAGGTGTTTGAGTCGGTGTACTCGTTGATGTAGATGCTGGTGTTGATGAAGGCGTAACCGAACTTGTAGGTGTCGGAGTCGACGTTCCTGCAGGTGTACTGCTCGGAGTGACTGATGATGTTATTGTTGGTGTAAATGATATTGTTGGTGTTGGTGTAGCACTTGAACCTGGCGTATTTGATACTGAAACTGTTGGAGTTACAGTCGGTGACGGAGTTGCGGTCACTGATTGAGTTGGAGTATTTGTAGGTGTAGACTCTGGAGTCGATGTTGGTTGTGCAGTTCCTGTTGGTGTTGGAGTTGCAGTACCACCTGGAGTTCCTGTTGGAGTACTTGTATGTGTTGGTTCTGGTGTTGATGAAGGAGTAACCGAACTTGTTGGTGTTGGAGTTGCCGTACCACCTGGTGTTCCTGTCGGTGTACTTGTAGATGTTGGGTCTGGTGTTACAGATACACTCGCAGTGACTGACGGTGTTGGTGTTACCGTACCACCTGGAGTCTGTGTAGGTGTATTTGTTGGTGTTGCAGTTGCCGTGTTAGACGGTGTAACTGAACTACTTGGCGTATTTGTTGGGGTAACATCAGGTGTAGTTGAAATAGTTGGTGTTGGTGTGTTACTAACACCTGGTGTATCAGAAACTGAAACTGAAGGTGTTGGAGTACTTGTTGTTGTTGATGTTGGAGTAGATGCTGGTGTACCTGTTGGTGTAGGTGTGGATGTTGTCTGTGGAGTACTTGTAGGTGTTTGTGTCGGCGTAGATGTTGAAGTAGATTGAGGTGTACTTGTTGGAGTTGCCGTTGTAGACGCAGTCGGTGTTACTGTTGATTGTGGTGTACCTGTTGGCGTACTTGTTGAAGTGGCTTGAGGTGTTGATGTTGGTGACGCTGTAACTGTTGCCGTTGGAGTTACTGTAGATTGAGGAGTTCCCGTTGGTGTACTTGTGTGTGTTGGTTCTGGAGTTGAAGTGACAGTTGCTGTGATAGTTGCCGTTGGTGTCGATGTGGCTTGTGGTGTACTTGTAGGTGTTCTTGTCGGAGAAACCGTCTGAGTAATTGTTGCGGTCATCGTAGGTGTTACCGTAGATGTTATCGTTGCAGTGATAGATGGAGTCACCGAAGGTGTTACTGATGGAGTAACTGATGCCGTCACAGAAGGAGTTAACGTAACCGTAGGTGTAACTGTTTGTGTTTGTGTCGGAGTAGGTGTTGGGTGACCAATCACATAAGTGTAAGACGCTTCGTATGTTTCAGAATAGATTGTATAAGTTCCGTAAAAGTAGTCAGTAACTAAATCCGCAGGCATAGTAACAACACCAAAGTCCGTTACAGTAGAACCTGTGTCTGCAGTAAAAGTAATGTGAACACTTTCACCTACTAAATTGTCACTCAAAAATCTAATTCCGTTTGCCATTACATATAAATACTTTACAATATTAATTTGTTAGTTAAAAAAATAAACTTACCAAGAAGTTTCTATATTAATTCTTCTCCAAGAATTTTGTGATATACACACATACATGTATGAATCATCAAAAACTACATCTCCCTTATTACCTTCAGAAGTTGAGGATGTTGGTACTGAGGCGTTTTTTATCTCCATACTGTCATCAACATTAGTTTCACTAATTGTTTTGTTACCAATATGTATTGTGTTACTTCCTAAATATAAATCTCTAAATTTATATTCTGCACTACCCAAATCGTATGTATCATTTGTTGTTGGAATTATATGTCCTGTTAAATTAAATTGTGACCCATCAGCTTGTAATGATGTTGAACCTGAGAAAATTTTTGTTAATAATTCTGCGTATGTTATTTTTTTGGCGTTATTACCATCATGAATAATAATTAAATCAGTACTTTGTGGTGTACCTGTAAATGATGTTAATTGTTCTATCGTTAAATTAGCCATTTCTTTTTTATTTTATAAATAGTTTATCTTATGAGAATATTATGGGTAAGGGTTGGTAGCATTAAAGTTGTTTAATACTTGTAATGATGTTAATGCGGTATTGTATAATCTAATAATACCGTATTCACCTCTAAAGTCTCCAGTGTTATCAGCACCAGGATTCTGTTGACCGAAGAAGATATTATTATCAACACCACTTGATAAGTATGAAACACCATTCTGACTATCATTCAATACACCATCGATGTATAGACTTTGTGTTGCGTTTGCAAAATCCCAAACCAATACCACTTGATACCACTGACCTTGGTTGAATGGTGTCGTTGAGTATAAGTAATTATTCGCCCAAATCTTACCTCTAAATCTGCCAGTTTCAGCAGCTATCGGTGGCATGTTCCAATTATTTTGTGGGTTAGTCTCTGACATTGACATGATGTTACCATCTACATCATCAGGTTTAATCCATAACTCATATGTAAATGATTGGGTGGCATTACCAGTACCTGCAACATTACTTAATAAAATGTAATCATCGATACCGTCTGTAACTATAGACTTATCCGTAGAGTTATATGTCGGTCCATTAACTAAAGTACCATTATAGTTACCCTGTAAATCCGTCCACAGAGTACCTGTTCCTGGATATGAACTTGTATTTCTCGCATCTAAATTAACTAATAAATTAGATGTAATAATATTATTCGGTGTTGATGAAGGAGTCACAGTTGGTTGTGGTGTTTCAGTTACTGTTGGAGTTGGTGTCACATCCGCAGTTGATGATGGCGTTACTGAAACTGTAATAGATGGTGTTGGTGTTACCGGTGATGATGATGATGGTGTAACTGTCGGTGTTACAGTCGCAGTTGAGGTTGGTGTTGGAGAAGGAACTGGTCCTGTAGACATTACTAAGAAGTCATTGTCATCAGTAATAATATAGTTACCTAAATCATCAATCAATACATTTTGTTGTACAGGTGTAACACTTGGAGTTACTGATGGTGTATATGTCGGAGTTGGTGTCGGGGCATCCGCAAATGGTGTTGCGGTGAAGTCCATTGTCGGAGCTGGTGTATCAGTCGGAGTAATTGACTGAGTAACCGTAGGTGTTACAGTTGATTCAGGTGTAACTGAAGGTGTAACTGATTGAGTCAATGTTGGAGTTACAGTGGCAGTTTTAGTAACCGTAGGTGTGTTAGTTGGAGTATTAGACGGTGTTAATGTCTGAGTAACAGAAGGACTCACCGTTTGTGTTGGCGTGTTTGTATTTGTCACAGTTGGAGTAACAGTAGAAGTAACTGAAGGTGTAACTGTGTTAGTTGGTGTATTAGATGGTGTTAATGTTTGAGTAACAGAAGGACTCACCGTTTGTGTCGGTGTGTTCGTAGGAGTAACTGTTGGAGTACTCGTAGATGAAGATGTTGGTGTTATAGTATTTGTTGGAGTAATAGTTGCTGTAACTGTCGGAGTCACTGTACTTGTCGGAGTAGAAGTAGGACTTGATGGTGGAGTTACTGATACTGAAATACTTGGTGTGTTTGTTGGTGTATAGGTAGGAGTTACCGTTGATGTTACAGTTGGAGTTACTGATGCAGTCACTGATGGTGTCAATGTTGGTGTAGTTGACGGAGATACAGTCTGAGTTGGCGTGTTTGTATTTGTCACTGTAGGAGTAACGGTAGAGGTAACCGAAGGAGTTACAGTTTGAGTTGGAGTATTAGTTGGTGTCAATGTTGGTGTTACCGAAGCAGTAACAGATGCGGTCGGAGTATTTGTATTCGTAACCGTTGGTGTAACTGTAGATGTTACCGATGGTGTTACCGTACTTGTTGGTGTATTAGTAGGGGTTACGGAAGAAGTAACAGTTGCTGTTACCGTTTGTGTCGGTGTGTTTGTTGCGGTTACCGTTGGCGTTACAGACGCAGTAACCGAAGGAGTTACAGTCTGAGTCGGAGTATTGGTTTGTGTAATAGTTGGAGTAATAGACGCAGTTACCGTCTGAGTAGGTGTGTTAGTTGCAGTTACTGTTGGCGTTACAGACGCAGTTACCGAAGGAGTAACAGTCTGAGTCGGAGTATTTGTTGGAGTGATAGATGCAGTCACAGAAGCAGTTACCGTCTGAGTAGGTGTGTTAGTTGCAGTTACCGTTGGTGTTACAGATGCAGTAACCGAAGGAGTTACAGTCTGAGTTGGCGTATTAGTTGGTGTTACTGTCGGAGTTACAGAAGCCGTCACAGTTTGTGTCGGTGTATTAGTTGCCGTCACAGTTGGAGTTACCGATGCGGTTACCGAAGGAGTCGGAGTTTGTGTATTTGATGGTGTTACGGTTTGTGTCTGAGTATTAGATGGAGTAACAGTCTGAGTTGGAGTATTTGTTGGAGTGACACTTGGTGTTGGTGTATTTGTGGCAGTATATGTTGGAGTTGCCGTACCTGTCGGAGTTTTCGTCAATGTAATTGTTGGTTGTGGTGTATTAGATGGGGTTATGGTAGGAGTGGCAAATGGTGTTGCGGTAATGTCACTTGTTGGGGCCGGCGTATCTGATGGTGTTGCAAATGGTGTTGCCGTCACATCGTTAGTTGGTGCTGGTGTATTTGAAACTGATGGAGTCACAGTACCAATAGGAGTTGCAGTAATATCAACAGTAGGTGCCGGTGTGTCAGTCGGTTGAGGCGTATTAGTAGGAGTAACCGTTGGAGTGGCAAATGGAGTTGCCGTAATGTCACTTGTTGGAGCTGGTGTGTCTGACGGAGTCGCAAATGGAGTTGCCGTAATATCTACAGTCGGTGATGGAGTATCTGTTTGTGTTAATGTCGGAGTGAATGTTGGGGTTGGCGTTGGAGATGCACCCGCAGTCAAACTTGGAGTTATAGTTGGTTGAGGGGTATTTGTGGCAGTTGGTGTAACTTCACTTGTTGGTGTAGGTGTTTGAGTTGAAGTAATACTTGGGGTAACACTTGGTGTTGAAGTGTTTGTAGGTGTTGATGTTGGTGACAACAATGGAGTACCTGAAGGACTTGCCGTTGGTGTAACCGTTGAAGTTACAGTTGGCGTTGCCGTTGACGTTGGAGTCTTAGTTGGTGTACTCGTAGATGTTAATGTAGGTTGTGGTGTTGATGTTGGAGATTCACTTGGTGTTATAGTTGGAGTTACAGTATTCGATGGAGTAACCGTTGGGGTTACAGATGAACTAACTGAAGGTGTAACTGATGGAGTTACACTCATAGTTGGTGTTGGACTAGATGTCGGAGTTACAGAAATAGATGGTGTAACCGTAGGTGTCGGAGTTGGACTCGATGTTGGAGTTGGTGTTAATGTTGTATCAAACACAAACTTAGGTTCAACAACATATCTAAAGTCTTTAGAAACGGTATTAGTATCAACTTTAATGTTTCTATAGTAAACCTCGCCTGTAACTAAGTCATATCTTCTATTAACTTCAAGTAATCTTTGACCTGTTTTCTCACCCTTAGGGATTGTAATCAATACCTTATTTTCAATATTGTTACCATCAGACATCTCAATCACATTATCAAACGTGATTTCAACATCGGCATCAACAGGTAATTCCGCAGTTGCAGTGTATAATGAGATAACTGAACCACTCGTATAATCGGCAGTCAACGAAATAAAGTTAGTTCTCTTATTTCTACGACAACACATGTCAACATCTGCAAATGAATCCGCAATACTAATAAAGAGGTTACTTTCTAAAGGAACCTTAGAAGTACCTTGACTATTCTTTATTGTAAAGAATCCATGAAATCTACCCTGTTTTTTTGTATTTCTTTTTGAGAATTGGTACGAAAGTATATAACCTGAACCGTCTTCTTTTAACTTAATAGATGCGGGTAGGTTGGCTATTTTATACATTCCCGTCTCAACATCATACATCGAGAAAGTTACCGTAGATGCAGAAATAAGTGGGTCGAGTTGGTTGTAACCGTTCCTCGACTCATTAATAACCTCTACTTGTAGTTTAGGTAATGTACTATTTTTCTTTATAAAAAACTCCACAGTCTATAAATACCAACTTTTATATTGTTATTGCCCATTTATTGGATAGATATGTTTCGACTGAGTTAAGTTCAGATGGAGGTAACGCCCTACTATAAACTAATACATCAAAAATAAATCCATTATAGAAATATTGTTCATTTCCTGATACTTGTGTAGTGTAAGACACACCCATAAATGCATATGTGGTAAGTGGACTGGTCTGAGTATCCACAGGAGAAGTAAACGCTAAACCTTGTTCAACACCATCTATTCTAAATTTCAATCTTTCGGCATCATTGGAACCCGTACCACTATACACTACCGATAGTATGTGTGGGTTTTCATCAACAGGTTGTCCACCTGACAACGCAAAACCACCGGCTTCTGCAATGTTATAGGTACCACCACTTTGTCTTATAAACAGAGAATTTAGACCTGTATTACCATCTTCACCACCCTGAATGTATTGTGAGTCCGCAGTTGGGTTTAATGACCTAACTACAATAACTAATGTTTGACCTGAAATACCTTGTAGGTCAGTAAGTGGATTAACACTTAAACCATCTGTTGTTCCATTAAAGTATACCCCACCTAAACCATTCTGAACATTTGACCACCATTCAGGTGCAGGTCCACTACCACCACCTATTGGATTGGCATTGTGTGCACTTGCAGATGAATCTTCCCATTGATTAAATGTATCCCCACTTGTTGGTGTTGGTGTGAAGTAAGTATCCAAATCACCTTGATAGTAAATCTCAAGTGTCGGGTCACTAGGAATGACCGCTTGTGTTGGTGACGGTGTTAACGTTTGTGTGATTGTTGGTGTTATAGTATTTGTAGGTGTGAATGATGGTGTTGGTGTTGGAGTAACACTTGCAGTTATTGAAGGTGTTGGTGTTTGAGGTGTAGGAGAACCACACTCAGAACATTCCACAAATGGACCTTCAGTCATTGTTAAATTTATATCACCTGTTGCCTCACCTATGACAAGATAACAATTACCACCATCATCCTTAATATAGTTACTAGAAACGGCACCGAGTGTATTCAATGCGTAGTAAATTGTACCAGCATCTATACTACATGTACTTAGATTCGTAACTTGTCTTAATTGGAATACAGAAGGGGCAACTTCTGATGGTGTCACTGTAGGTGTAACTGTTGGCGTTACGGATGAGGTAACTGATGGAGTTAAACTAATCGTTGGTGATGGTGTGACAGAAGAGGTAGGTGTGACAGTCAATGTTGGAGTGTTTGTTGAAGTAGCAACAGGTGTCCCTGTTGGTGTTGAACTAACAGTGGCAGTTGGGGTAACTGTAGAAGTTACCGTTGGAGTATTAGTTGGTGTCGGAACAGGAGTTCTTGTTGGTGTTAAACTAATTGTTGGTGATGGAGTAACTGATGGGGTTACTGATGACGATGGGGTTACAGTATTAGTTGGTTCAGGAGAACCTGTAGGGGTGTTAGATGGAGTGGCAGTAACTGTAGATTGTGGAGTACTTGTAGGTGTTGGTGTAGGTGATTCTGTTGATGTTATTGTTGGAGTCACAGTACTGGTTTGTGTATTTGTTGGTGTAACATCAGGAGTTGAAGATATTGTAGGAGTTGGTGTGGCACTTGACGGTGGAGTTGGAGTAACCGATGCAGTAACCGTATTCGTCATTGTAATTGTGGCAGTGATTGTTGGGGTAACTGTAGAAGTTACCGTTGGTGTGACTGTTGACTCAGGAGTCTGAGTCGGTGTTAATGTATTTGATGGAGTAACCGTCGCAGTATTGGTCTGTGTTATGGTAGGAGTAATTGAAGGTGTTGGAGTTGGTGTACTGGTTAGTGTCTGAGTAACTGTTTGTGTTGGTGTACTGGTCACTGTTTGAGTAGGTGTTTGAGACGGTGTAAGTGTCTGTGTAATCGTGGAGGTCATTGTTGGTGTTGGAGTCACTGATGATGTTACCGTTTGAGTAGGGGTATTGGTAGTTGTTACAGTTGGTGTAATAGATGTTGTCACCGAAGGAGTAACAGTTTGTGTCGGAGTAGTAGTTTGAGTTGGTAACGGTGTAGATGTAGGAGTTACCGATATTGTTGGAGTTGGTGATGGAGTAATAGACAACGCATTGAAGTCAGTATCACAATCTGATGCCACTATATTAAAGTCTGACCTACATTCCACACTTGATAAATCAATACCAAATCCACAATCAACACCAACAGTCGTGAATCCAAATCCACATGTTGATTCAACAACTGTAAATCCAAAGTCACAAGCAATGTCATTGGCAATAAAGTCAAACTCACAACTTTCAATATCGATACCAAAGTCGAAGTAACATTGTGAAAGTATCTCCAAACAGTTTGGACACCAGAAGTCAAATAAATTATAAGTGTCTCTTTCAATTCTAAAGTTGTGTTGAACCTGTGGTGAACTTAATGGTTCAGTGTAAAATCTCATCTTTGAGATACCTCCCATAAATGTACCACCAAAGTTTGGCTCCATTTCAATATTTGTCTGTAACTCATTTAATGAAGTTGCAGATAAACTCTCATTTGGCATACACTCTGGGTCTTGAATATAAGGACCTTCAAACGCTGTACAACCACTTGGTATTAAAGACTCTCTTAAACCTTGTGTACCTCCACCCCATGATATTGTATAAGGAACACCAATCTGTTTTTCCTTTTCAGTATTAAGTTCGTGAGGGATAATTTCCTCAAAATCTTCAATAATCATAAAGAGGTAACCATTCACATATAGTTTCAAAAGACCTCGTCTATCATCAACTTGATTCAACCATTTCTGAGTCCACTGTATTTCCGTTATCTTTTCATCATTAAGACCACCTGGCTGAATAAGGTTCGTGGAGACATCGTAAGTTGATGCAGTGTAGGTTTCTTTCCTAATATCACCTAATCCACCAACATTCAATAAATCACAATCTTCTAAGTACCTATACCTTTCAAAGACCGCCGAAATCATCAACCATCTTTCCTTTGTTCTTTCAGATTCGGCAATTGGATATCCACATGTGTCGTAGATACCAGCAGTTGAACATATTTCAGTGAAACAATA
>Ga0255779_1005933_pt1 | contig 11246 bp, 8 predicted proteins | sample 011ome_21_FD_179977 | JGI IMG/M metagenome (GOLD analysis project Ga0255779, IMG submission 179977) | Coastal salt marsh microbial communities from the Groves Creek Marsh, Skidaway Island, Georgia - 011508AT metaG (version 2) | ecosystem: Environmental > Aquatic > Marine > Intertidal zone > Salt...
TCAGTTTCATGACAGCAGCCTTTGATGTGATCGAAGATGTGTTCGATGAAGTCGTAGATTGACGCATTTCTGTGTGTGTGCAGCGCAGTTACGCTGGAACACCTGCGGAAATCGTGTATAGGGGTAGGCAATCTGATCAGGAGCTGCCCATGAATTATGATGAACCAGGTTTGGTCGAGGCGACGCATAGCGACATCATCGCCCCAATCGAAGATATTTTGGATGCCGCACGCAACGGCAAAATGTTCATTCTGGTCGATCACGAAGATCGCGAAAACGAAGGCGATTTGGTGATCCCTGCGCAAATGGCGACCCCTGATGCGATCAATTTTATGGCAACCCATGGACGCGGATTGATTTGTTTGGCGATGACATCGGATCGGGTGGATGATCTGGGTTTGGATTTGATGCGCACGAATAACTCCTCCCGTCATGAAACCGCGTTCACAGTGTCGATTGAGGCGCGTGAAGGCGTGACAACGGGTATTTCTGCCCATGACCGCGCACGCACTGTTTCGGTGGCGATTGACGCATCAAAAGGACCGGCAGATTTGGCTTCACCCGGTCATGTATTTCCGCTGCGCGCGCGCAAGGGCGGCGTGTTGGTCCGTGCAGGACATACCGAGGCCGCCGTTGATATCAGCCGCCTCGCAGGATTAAACCCATCAGGTGTGATTTGTGAAATTATGAACGAAGATGGATCAATGGCTCGCCTGCCTGACCTGATTTCATTTGCACAAAAACATGGCCTGAAAATTGGTACGATCAGTGATTTAATCGCCTATCGGCGACGCCACGACAATTTGGTTAGCGTGAAAAGCGAAAACACGGTCACATCTGAATTTGGTGGCGATTGGCAGATGCGCGTGTTTGAGGATGAAACGCACGGCGATCAACACGTGGCCCTGATCAAGGGGGACATCAGTGGGGATGCTCCCGTTTTGGTGCGTATGCATGCCATGGACCCGATGTTGGACATTATCGGCGCGGGACCAAAAGGGCGGACAAATGAATTTGGCGATGCCATGGATACCGTCGCGCAAGCCGGCCGCGGTGTTGTGGTTCTGTTGCGCGATACATCCATGAAGTTTGAAGAGGCCGAGGACAGTAGTCCCAAAACACTGCGTCAATATGGGCTTGGCGCACAGATTTTGTCGGCGCTGGGTCTGTCAAAACTCACACTACTGACCAATTCGCCAACGCCCAAGGTTGTCGGGCTTGAGGCCTATGGATTGGAAATTACTGGCACACAAAAAATTTCGGAGCTGGGATAATGGCATCAAATGAAACGCACTATGTTCTGGACCGCCCAAGTTTTGATAAACCTGTCAAATTGCTGATCGTGGTGTCGCCCTATTACAAACAAATTGCCGATCAACTGGTCATAGGGGCCAAGTCCGAAATTGAGGCAGCAGGGGGCACGTGGGATCTGATCGAGGTGCCAGGCGCGTTGGAAATTCCCACCGCCATCGGCATTTCCGAACGCCTTAGCAATTTTGATGGCTATGTGGCGTTGGGTTGCGTGGTGCGGGGGGAAACAACGCATTACGAAACGGTCTGCAATGACAGTTCGCGCGCATTGACCATGTTGGGGCTGCAGGGCTTGTGCATTGGGAACGGTATCCTGACCGTAGAAAATATGGATCAGGCAACTGTGCGTTCCGAAGCGAATGGGCAAAATAAAGGGGGCGGCGCGGCCGCTGCGGCCTTGCATCTGATTGCATTGACCCGTAAATGGGGCGCTCCGCGCAAAGGTGTGGGGTTCCGCCCCTCAGATGACGCGTATCAACTTGCATCGGATTAAACGACATTATGACCACTCGTCCTGAACTCTCTGGTAACCAAAAACGCAAAATGCGTGCGGCAAGCCGCCTTTATGCGGTGCAGGCCTTATTTCAGATGGAACATTCAGGGCAGGCCAGCGATGTTGTGGCGCGTGAATTTTTGGATCACCGTTTTGGTGCGATCTATGATGAAGGCGAGATGCAAGAGGGCGATCCAGACTTATTTGAAAAGATCGTTAATGATGCGGTGAACCATCAGGCGCTGATCGACCAAATGACTGATCGCGCATTGGTGGCCAAATGGCCGATTGCACGGATTGATCCAACATTGCGGTCCCTGTTTCGTGCCGCAGGTGCGGAATTGACGCAATCAGATATCCCGCCCAAGGTGGTGATCGTTGAATACGTTGATCTGGCCGTGGCCTTTTACCCAGACGGGAAAGAGTCCAAGTTCTGCAATGCCGTTTTGGATCATATGGCCCGTGAGGCCCAGCCCGAGGCGTTTTAAGAAACTTTACCAACCGAAAAATTGGCGAGCCTCGACTTCTGATGCTTTTTGACGGTTTGCTTTTGCCTGACGCGAGAAACTGACCGCGCCGAAATCAAACGAATGGTTTGACGGGACGGGCGTGTGCTGGATCATATGCGATTAAATACCTCTGCATAACGCGAAAACCCAACAATCATGTCCCACCCAGCGGCACCGCCTGGTAGCGCCTGCCTGCCCCTCGGCAGGCGCTTTTAACCTATCCACACTTTGAAACGTTGGCCTGTTGTCCTGAGCATTCGCATTTTGCGCCAACATCTTTTGCGCCAACCCAGGCAGGCGCTACCCTGATATCTCAAATGGCCTGATTTGTCTTCGCTACGCTAAAACCGCGCTTGATCCAGGTGAATGAAATAAATCCATTACCACGCATAACGTTCAAAACGCACTCCTGCGCATGCATAATATGGGCTTGGTCACGTCAATCGGTAAGATGTGTGGCGGGCCCGTAGCAACCGTCTGGTAAACGCATTCCCGAGGACCTGATATTCAGGTGGGCGCCAGGTAACGAAGCCAGGGCAACGACAGAGCCAGCTCCCTCGGATTTGCTTAAGGCCACCGGAATGTTACCGTCTGACGCGAGGAACAGCACCCGCCGAGTGGTAAATAGGCTGCAGGCGCGGGAAAAACAAGTCTTCATCTTTGAGCATAGCGAAAGGGGATGCATCACATCAATCCAAAATCGGCGCGCCCCCCGCTTTGCGCATTTGCGCCAAACGCGCGGCGATGCGCCCCAAACGTTCTGCGCAGTCCGCGGGCGGCGTAAACTCCGCCAACCGCGCCTGCCACAGGGATGTTGCGCGTTCTTGTGAGGGTACGGAACCTGCGGCTTCCCATGTGCCGAAGTTTGACAAATCCGCCACTAGTGGATCGTAAAATTCACTGCCATAGCGTTTCATCGTTTGACCCGTTTCAAAGAAATGTCCACCCGGCATCACCTCGGTTATCGGATCAAGGTTCATCGCAGCGGCGCTTTGATCAACCCCTTTTGAAAAATGCCCAAGGGTTTGTAAAACCTCGATATCATTGATGAATTTTTCGTAGCCAAAGGTCAGGCCCCCCTCTAACCAACCTGCGGTATGCAAGGTCAGGGTGGCCTGTGCCATCGCAGTTGCCAAGATGGCCATGGTGTTTTCGGAAGCGGCTTGCATATCATGCGTGTTTGATGCAGAGCCCGCGGCCGAACGCCATGGCAGGCCAATGTGGCGGGCCAATTGGCCTGACCCCAATGTCATTTGCATGTGCGTTGGTGTGCCAAAGGCAGGCGCCCCTGATTTCATGTCCACGTTTGATCCAAACCCACCATACATCACAGGCGCCCCAGCCGACGCGGTTTGGGCCAGTGTGATGCCTGCCAGCGCCTCGGCATGTTGCAGGGTTAGTGCGCCCGCCACAGTGATGGGTGCCATTGCGCCCGCCAAACAAAATGGCGTTACAATCGTCAGCTGACCTGCACGAGCGAAATCAATCAACCCTTGGGCCATTGGATTATCAATTAGGCGGGGGGAATTGGTATTAATCACCGTCGAACAATAGGGGGCTGCATGGAATTCATCATCACTTAACCCCAAGGCGGATTGGATCAATTCAAACATCTGATCCACTTGCGCCCGTCCTCGTGCGTAGATGGCCAATGCCTTATCCGCGTTTGCGATTTGGGTTTCCACCATTGCCAAATGACGCAGATGAATGGGGACATCCTGTGGTTCGGGTGCGGGGCTGAGTTTGTGAATGATATCAAAGCTTTGTTGCAGTTGGATCGCCTCACGATAGCTTTCCAAATCCCCGGGGCGACGCCCACGAATACGATCAAACGCATTTGGACATCCGCCAGAGGATGCAAAAAGTTGGCGTCCCAAAAATATGTCCTGATCTTTTGCTGAATCAGGGGCCCGCATGAAGTAGCGTTTTGGGGCGGTTTCCAAAGCATTTTCAACCATTTCACAGGGGAAAAATACCATGTGATCTTGAACCTGTGCGCCTGCGGATTTTAACAATTCTCGCGCCTCTGGGAGCAGAACGGAAATGCCTAATTCCTGCAAAACGTGCAGCGCATTTTCGTGTATCTGTGCAACATTATCCTCACTCAGCACCGATTGCGGGCCAAGTGCATGATGTAATTGCCCATAGTTTGTTTTGCGAACCATCGGGGTTTTGCGTTGTCTGCGTGCCATGTCGCTCCTCCATTGGGGTCAACATGATGGTAAAATTCTTGGATTCTGTTCTGTTTGCGACCTTGCAAAATGTTCATGCATTGTTCACATTTATTACATGGATGATTTTGACATTTTACAACCCGGTCAATTGCTGGCGCGTGGTACGGCCCGGCATCTGCGATTGCTGGGCTTTCCCAGTTTAGAAGAATTCGTTCCAACGCGGGGCTTGCGTGTCGATTTGATGGTTTTGGGTCCAAAAGAAGAGCTTTGGATTGTTGAATGCAAATCATCAAAGGCGGATTATATGTCCGACAACAAATGGCACTATTATTTGGAATGGTGCGATCGGTTTTATTGGGCGGTGGATCGGGATTTTCCGCTAGAATTGCTGCCTCAGGGGCACGGGTTAATCATTGCAGATGCCTATGACGCCGCCATTGTGAATGAGGCGCCCTTGGACAAACTTGCGCCTGCGCGTCGTAAAAAGGTGGTTCGGAAGTTTGCAGAAAATGCCGCGTTACGCCTGCAGCGCTTTCGCGATCCTGACGCGCGGCTTTAGCGTTTGCGTTTCTGGCCCAATGTTTCGGCAGCCTTGGCCGCGGCAAGGATTTCTTCGGCAATTTCTTGGGCTTCTTCGGGTTCAAAATCCATCGGAATTTCCAATTGACCCGCAAATACATAAATCCGCACCATGCCCTGATCGGTTGGCCCGATTTGTAGGTTTGCTTCTATGTCAGATTCCGAATTGATGCCCATATTTCACGCTCCTATCGATTGGTACTGGGTTAGCTGGAGTTCAGGACCAATGCAAGAGGAGCGTGCCCGTGGAAAATCAACACTTGCCTTTGAAAATCCGCGAATAAGGGTTGCAATCCGCGCAGGGCAAAGTTAAATCGCACTTCAGGCCGCCTTAGCTCAGTTGGTTAGAGCGCTGGATTGTGGATCCAGAGGTCCCCCGTTCGAGCCGGGGAGGCGGTACCATCATTACATTCGTATCGCGCCAAAATTTCAGGGACGCGGGTTGGCTATTTCACATATGAAAACACCTTTCGGTTTAACGTTGTCCAAAGGGGTGCCACCTAAAGTTGACAAAAGTTTGACGCAATCGCGGCGATTTCGCCGTAATTAGTTGTCCATTTTCAGGGCCGAGATAAACGCATCCTGCGGGATGTCGACTTTGCCGAATTGGCGCATCTTTTTCTTACCAGCTTTTTGTTTATCTAAAAGCTTGCGTTTGCGTGATGCATCCCCGCCATAACATTTCGCGGTCACATCCTTGCGCAAGGCCGCCAACGTTTCACGCGCAATCACTTTGCCACCGATTGCCGCCTGAATAGGAATTTTGAACATATGGCGCGGGATTAATTCCTTTAGCTTTTCGCACATAGCGCGCCCACGCTGTTCTGCGCGATCGCGGTGCACCATAACAGACAGGGCATCAACGGGTTCTTCGTTCACCAGGATTGCCATTTTCACCAAATTATCCTGACGATACCCCGTCATTTGATAATCGAATGATGCATAGCCCTTAGTCACTGATTTCAAACGGTCATAGAAATCGAACACAACCTCGTTCAAGGGCAGGTCATAAACCGCCATTGCGCGCGATCCTGCGTATGTCAGATCCTCTTGCAGTCCACGGCGATCTTGGCACAGTTTCAAAACATCACCCAGATAATCATCTGGCACCATGATGGTCGCCTTGATGCGCGGTTCCTCAAGGTGATCGACCTTGGACAGATCGGGCATATCTGCAGGGTTGTGCAATTCGATCATTTCCCCGTCTTTCATATAGACGTGATAAATCACCGAAGGTGCCGTTGTGATCAACTCGATATCATATTCGCGTTCGATCCGATCGCGGATAACCTCTAGGTGCAAAAGACCCAAGAAACCGCAGCGGAACCCAAACCCCAACGCAGCCGAGGTTTCCATTTCAAAACTAAACGACGCATCGTTCAGGGCCAATTTTTCAATCGCGTCCCGCAGGTCTTCAAACTGGGCGCTGTCCACAGGAAACAAACCACAGAACACAACAGGTTGTGAGGGTTTAAACCCGGGCAGGGCGATGTCGGTGCCCTTTTTCTCATGGGTGATTGTGTCCCCCACACGGGTGTCGCGCACTTGTTTAATGGACGCTGTGATAAAGCCCATTTCACCCGGGCCCAATTCGTCAATGTCCTGCATCTTTGGACGGAAGACGCCCAAACGGTCCACATGGTGGGTTGAATGGTTGGACAGCATTTTAATGCGTTCGCCTTTTTTCAAGACGCCGTCCATGACGCGTACCAATACGACAACGCCCAAATAGGCGTCATACCAACTATCCACCAACATCGCCTTTAGCGGTGCATCTCGTTCACCCGTTGGGGCGGGCAGGCGTTGAACAATCGCCTCAAGTGTTTCTTTGATTCCGATGCCCGTTTTCGCCGACACCATGAGGGCGTCTGAGGCATCAATGCCAATCACATCTTCGATTTGTTCAGCGACACGATCACAATCGGCAGCAGGCAGGTCAATTTTGTTCAAAACGGGCACAATTTCATGATCCGCATCAATCGCCTGATAGACATTTGCCAATGTCTGCGCCTCAACCCCTTGGGTGCTGTCTACCACCAGTAGGGAGCCTTCAACGGCGCGCATGGACCGCGATACCTCATATGCGAAATCGACGTGACCGGGTGTGTCGATCAGGTTCAGAACATAGGATTCACCGTCATCGGCGATATAGTCGATCCGCACTGTGTTTGCCTTGATCGTAATGCCGCGTTCGCGTTCGATGTCCATGCTGTCTAGCAGCTGTTCCTTCATATCGCGATCGGCCACGGTATTCGTTGATTGGATCAAACGATCGGCCAAGGTGGATTTCCCGTGATCGATGTGGGCAACAATAGAAAAGTTACGGATTTTGCTAAGCTCTGTCATAGCGCAGCATATGATTTGAATTTGTGAAATCGTCAAGCTTTGATCGTGAAAACGAATTAGGTTTCTGGGAAAGTTTTCGGGATTTCGTTTACAAAAGATATGCCCCTGTCAGCCTCGCCTTTGACGGATTGTAAATTTGTATTGTTCTGAGAACAGAGGGTAAGCAAATATGCCCGTTAAATTGAGGCACATTATTAAACACACTCTGGCTGGCGCATGCGCCGCGCTGTTTATTTTTCCGGACAAACTGCTTTTTCTGGTCTGTTCAACTGGTCTGTTTAAGTGCGGGAACAAGCAAGGCAAATTACCGCGTTTATCGCTGTATCCAAAGTGCGGCGGATGCAACATTGGGTTTCAAAGGCCAATTAATGGCCGCAGCAATCATTCGCAATTCCAATAATGTCACCGAAATAAAATCATCAAAACGACGCAATCAGGCAAGTTTCATGGAGCGATATTCGCAATTTGGCGAATTGGCTCGGGCCTTTTGTTCCTAGAGTAAAAGTCGTGCTGCGCGGTTATCGTTCCACCGCAAAATAATGGCGCACGCCCGCCTCGAATTCGCGCGGTTTTTCCGCGTGAAGCCAGTGGCCAGCCCCCTTTAATTTCGCAAACCGTGCGTTTGAGAAATAGTGTTTTGCGCGTGCTTTGCCGTCCTCTTTGACATAGGGGCTTTCACTGCCACTTAGGAAGAGGGCAGGGCCATCAAATGATCCCTGAATGTCGGGGAAGCCCAAAATGTGGTGCATATCGCGCCCCAAGACATCCAAATTCAATTTCCACCGTTTTGCTGCAACATCCAATGATTGGGCAAAAAACGATTGTAGCGTTGTGTCCTCAACTGTTTCGGCCAGTTGTTCAAAGGCGTCTGATCGTTTGTGCACACGCGTTAAATCCACCGCTTGCATGGCCTGAATATATTGGGACTGATCGTGCCCGTAGGCGATGGGCGCTATGTCCGCCACCAAAAGGCGATTAACCAAATCTGGGCGCATCAGCGCCATAACCATCGCGGCCTTGCCCCCCATGGAATGGCCAACCACGTTCAACGGGCGGCCAAGATGCTGCGCAACCGTGATCAGATCATTGGCCATGTCGATGTAAGAATGTGTGTCAAACCATGGGCTATCGCCGTGATTGCGTTGGTCCACGGCGATCACGTGGTGCTGATCAGACAAGCGTTTTGCAATAACGCCCCAGTTGCGCGCAGAGCCATAAAGACCGTGTACAATCAATAGGGGCGGATTTGCCCGTTCTTGTCCATGTTCGATCATATTTAGCATATCTGCGCCTTAGGCCGAAAAACAGGGCGTGACCAGAAAAATGGGCCCCTGGGTCCAGATTTTGTTTATTGTTGGATCGCGCGAGCATAATCCAATCGTTTCGCGTATTCCATGACCAAGAGTTGTTGCAACAACTGCGCCAATCCGTACTAGCATACAATACTCCCTCTATATGTATTTTTAAAATGTGTAATTTTACACACTAATAACTAAATATCATGTTAAATATATGGTTAAGATTGTGTGAGCTGCAAGGATATCGCTCAAAACGTGCAATTCGGCCTTCGCGAAATTTTCAATTTTTCAGGGTTTTGTTGGGGTTGCTCTATTGACGTTCAAAAATCTCTGAACTACACCACGTAAATGGTGAGCGGGTATGGTGAAATGGTATCATAAGAGCCTTCCAAGCTTAAGGTGCGGGTTCGATTCCCGCTACCCGCTCCAAGGTTCATTTCATGACAGTGGCAGGTCGTAATTGTGTGTTTTGCGCCCGTTTTAATGTATTTCGGTCGTACTTTATGCGCTTGTGTTTACGCAGGCGTTTAGGGTGTCATCCCAAACTTGGCCCACTTCACACTGCATTGCAGTGTCTTTTCCATGGCTGCCACATCCGTCTGAAATTGCAAATGATGTCGAAAGTATCAGCGTGAAAAACGAAACTGAAAGTGTTTTCATGATGCTTCTTTTCCTAGGTTTTCATGCAGGTGAGATTAGCAAGAACGCATACACATTCAAATATTTTTGGATTTTGTCCCAATATAGGGGCAAAGTTAGTCGCTTTTTGCGCCTTCTAACTCTCGCTTCGTGCCTCGGTCACAAAAGTTTGAAGCATTCAAAAGGATATTAATTCTTGAAAATGAGAAAAATTAATTCTTCGGTCTATAAAGTTCATAATGATAATAATGTGAGTTTAAATTTATATCCGTAGGGGTGCTTCTTTATCCCAACGGAATAAATTTCGATGTGTTGATTACGAAAGTGAGTCGGCGCATTTCGACGCTAGTCTGATCGCGTCGCTTGACCTTGAAGGGGCGTTCGCGTTTAAGGGCCACACGAATTTACGGAGCAGACATGAGCGATACGGCCGACCGCGCGACATCCAAAAATCTTTCTAGCTTGCGCGCATTATGGCCGTTTTTGCGGCCCTATCGCGGCCTAATGGTTGCAGCCTTGCTTGCCTTGGTTCTGACGGCTTCGATTTCGCTGGTCTTTCCATTGGCGGTGCGCCGCGTGATCGACACCTTTAATGTGGAACAGGTTGGATTGCTGGATCAGTATTTTGTTGCAGCCATAGCGATTGCGGCCCTTTTGGCGCTGGGAACAGCGGTGCGTTATTCTTTGGTCACGCGTTTGGGCGAACGGGTTGTGACTGATATTCGCAAGGCCGTCTTTGGTCGTGTCATCGGAATGGGGCCAAGTTTTTATGAAACGATCCTAACGGGCGAGGTCCTTAGCCGCATTACAACGGATACGACACTGATCCTTTCTGTGATTGGATCATCGGTTTCGATTGCACTGCGCAATCTCCTAATCTTTGTCGGTGGGTTGGGTATGATGTTGCTGACCTCGGCAAAACTGACAGGTTTGGTTTTATTGATTGTGCCCGCCGTCATTATTCCAATTCTGACCTTGGGACGTCGCTTGCGGAAGCTGAGCAAGGAAAACCAAGATTGGATTGCAAACAGTTCGGGCAATGCCTCTGAATACCTTGGGGCTGTGCAAACGGTTCAGGCCTTCACGCATGAGGCGCTGACACGCAAATCCTTTGATGATGTATCTGAAAAAAGCTTTGTCGTGGCGCGTCGTCGGATCACCGCACGCGCATGGATGACGGCGATTGTGATCTTTTTGGTCTTTACAGGTATAGTGGGTATTTTGTGGATTGGTGCAAATGATGTGCGGACCGATCAAATGACCACAGGCACATTGGTGCAGTTTTTGATTTATTCCATAATGGTCGCGGGTGGTGTTGCGGCCCTCTCTGAAATCTGGGGGGAATTGCAACGGGCCGCGGGTGCAACCGAACGTTTGGTTGAATTGCTCTCGATCGAGGATACGGTTCAGGACCCAACTGCACCCCAAACCCTCTCTACGCCTGTTTCTGGTGCCATTACATTTGACGCGGTGACTTTTCATTATCCACAGCGCCCCAATACCGTTGCGCTGGACGATGTCGCGTTTCATGTGGGAGCAGGGGAAACCGTTGCGATTGTCGGTCCTTCTGGTGCCGGGAAATCGACCATTATGCAAATGCTGTTGCGATTTTATGATCCAGAGTTTGGGGGCATCACCATTGATGGCGTTAATTTGCGCGATCTGGCGCGTCATGATTTTCGCCAACACATCGCCTTGGTTCCACAGGATTCAGCGATCTTTGCAGTATCTGCCATGGAAAACATCCGCTTTGGTCGTCCAGAGGCCAGTGACGCGGATGTCATCGCCGCGGCCAAGGCCGCAGCGGCACATGATTTCATCTCTGCCTTGCCTGATGGGTACGACACCTATGTTGGGGAACGCGGTGTGATGTTGTCGGGCGGTCAAAAACAACGCA
>Ga0255779_1005935_pt1 | contig 11246 bp, 9 predicted proteins | sample 011ome_21_FD_179977 | JGI IMG/M metagenome (GOLD analysis project Ga0255779, IMG submission 179977) | Coastal salt marsh microbial communities from the Groves Creek Marsh, Skidaway Island, Georgia - 011508AT metaG (version 2) | ecosystem: Environmental > Aquatic > Marine > Intertidal zone > Salt...
ATTAAAAGGATGATCTTTAGGCATTAAATTAGCCTCCGAATAGCTAAATTTTAAATTTTTCCATTGAGTAGATAAAAGAAGTGTTGTAATAAATACAAAAGCTAAAAAGACAATTCGATTTCTTAAAATTAAATTTGCAAATGTTTCCCAGCTTTTGGAATTTTTTGATCTACTCATTTAAAATTAAACTGAAAGAATTTCTTTTTCTTTGGAAACAAAAATGGAATCTATTTTGGATATGTATCTATCAGTTAAATCTTGAACATCTTGTTCAGAAATTGCTTTTTGGTCTGTTGAAATTTCAATTTTTTTGATTTCGTTATTTGCATCTTTTCTTGCATTTCTGACACTTATTTTTGCATGTTCTATTTCAGATTTAGCAATTTTTACAAGTTCTTTTCTTCTTTCCTCAGTTAAAGGAGGAATGTTTATGATTATTGATTCTCCATTGTTCATAGGATTAAAGCCTAGATTAGCTACCATAATAGCCTTTTCAATATCTTGAAGCTTGTCTTTTTCCCATGGCTGTATTGAAAGAGTTTGAGCATCGGGAGTACTAATATTTGAAATTTGAGATAATGGAGTTGTTGCCCCATAGTAGTCTAATTTCACACTTGATAACATTGAAGGGTTAGCTTTGCCAGCTCGGATATTAACAAGTTCTTTTTCTAAATGCTTGATGGAGTTTGTCATCGATTCTTCACAAGCCTCAATAATAAATTCTAGTTCTTCCACAATTAGTTTTTTATAATAGTTCCAATTTTATCTCCGTTGATTAGTTTTAATAAATTACCAGTTTTGTTCATATTAAAAACAATAATAGGTAAATCATTTTCTTGACTCAATGTAAATGCTGTAGAATCCATTACTTTTAAGTTTTTCTTGATTACTTCAGAAAAAGACATAGAATCAAATTTAACTGCATTATTATTTTTTTCAGGATCTGAATCGTAAACTCCGTCAACTCTTGTTCCTTTTAGAATCACATCAGCATTTATTTCTATAGCTCTCAACACCGCTGCGGAATCAGTTGTAAAAAAAGGATTTCCAGTGCCGCCTCCAAAAATAACTACTCTCTTTTTTTCTAAATGCCTTACTGCTTTTCTTTTAATATATGGTTCAGCTACTTCTTCAATTTTTAATGCAGTCTGTAATCTGGTTTGAATTTTTTCTTCTTCAAGTGAACTTTGTAATGCCATTCCGTTAATAACTGTTGCTAGCATGCCCATGTAATCCCCCTGAACTCTATCGATTCCATTACTAGCTGCTGAAACGCCACGAAAAATATTTCCCCCTCCAATTACTACTGCTACTTCGACACCTAAGTCAGTAATACTTTTAATGTCTTTAGCATATTGTGCGATTCTTTTAGGGTCAATCCCATAGCTTCTTTCACCGAGAAGAGCTTCTCCGCTTAATTTTAATAAGATTCGATTGTAAATCATTTATGTAAATATAGTTAATGATTACATTAAATCTGAATAAGAAAAATTAACTTTCTTAAGCTAAGCTTACTCTTTTGAAATCTGTGATAGATAGTTCATTATCAACAGATTTTACGTAAGCTGAAACACTTTGTTTATTGTCTTTAATGTAAGCTTGATTAATCAATGTATTGTCTTTAAAAAATCTTTTTAATTTTCCTTTTGCAATATTGTCTAACATAGCTTCAGGCTTACCTTCTTGTCTTAATTGATCTTTAGCAATTTCAATTTCCTTTTCAATTACATCTTGGTCAACTCCATTTTCATCAAGAGCTATTGGATTCATAGCTGCAGCTTGCATAGCAACATTTTTTGAAGCTTCTTCAATACCTTCTACTGATTTAGAAAAACCAACTATTGTGGCTATTTTATTACCAGCGTGAATGTACTTGCCAACAAATGGAGCAGAAATTTTTTCAAAATTCCCAATCATTAGTTTTTCACCAATTACTCCAGTTTGTTGTATCAATTTATCGTTTACAGACATAGAGTCGATATCAGCATTTAAAAAATCTTCTTTTGTGTCGTAATTTAAAGCTAGTTCAGCAAGCTGATTGGCTAAACTCACAAAACTTTCATTTTTTGCAACAAAATCAGTTTCACAGTTTAATGAAATGATTGCTCCAACAGAACTATCTGAACTTACTTGTGCTATGGTAGCACCTTCAGAGGATTCTCTGTCAGCTCTTTTAGCTGCAACTTTTTGTCCTTTTTTTCTTAAAATTTCAATTGCTGCTTCAGTATCACCGTTAGCTTCAACTAAAGCATTTTTACAATCCATAATTCCAGCTCCTGAAATTTTTCTAAGATTGTTAACTTCTGATGCGGATATTTTTGCCATAATTTATTCTTCTGATTTTTTTGAAACTCTTTTTCTTTTCTTTTTAACCTCACCTTCATCTATTGAACTATTTTCTTTTATTTCCTCTTTAGTTTCAACTTTTGAATCTTCTTTTGGTTCTTGGTTTTCTTCTTTTTGTTTTATCACCTCTGCAACTTCCTTTTCTTTTTGTCTTTCAGAAAGACCTTCTTTGATTGCACCTGTAATAAAGTTTAAAATAATATTAATAGATTTAGAAGCATCATCATTTGAAGGAATTGCAAAATCAACTTCTCTAGGATCACAATTTGTATCTACCATTGCAAAAATTGGAATATTTAATTTTTGAGCTTCTCTGATAGCTATGTGTTCTCTTCTGATGTCTACAACAAACAATGCACCTGGCAATCTAGTCATATCAGTAATAGATCCTAAATTCTTTTCAAGTTTTGCTCTTAATCTGTCAATTTGTAATTTTTCTCTTTTAGAAAGAGCATCGAATGTACCATCTTGTTTGGTTCTATCAATGGCTGACATTTTTTTTACAGCTTTTCTGATTGTAACAAAGTTAGTTAGCATTCCACCTGGCCATCTTTCTGTAATGTATGGCATATTAACTTCTTCAGCTGCTTTAGAAACAAGATCCTTAGCTTGTTTTTTTGTGGCAACAAATAATATTTTTCTTCCTGAAGATGCTATTTTTGATAAAGCTGATGCAGCTTCTTCAATTTTTGATGCAGTTTTGTAAAGATTAATAATATGAATCCCATTCTTCTCCATATGAATGAAAGGAGCCATATTTGGATTCCATTTTCTAGTAAGGTGCCCGAAGTGAACACCAGCCTTTAATAAAGGCTTGATTTCAATTTTTGTCATTTTTTTTAGTTTACGTTCCGTATGATTAGCAATAAATTTTAAATAATTTATTTAGATGCTAAACTAACTTTCGCTGTGCGAAATACGACAACAGGTTAATTTCAATATTTATATGAACTTTATCCAGTTCCTTAAACAAATTAACGTTTAGAGAATTGGAATTTTTTTCTAGCTTTCTTTTGTCCGAATTTTTTTCTTTCAACCATTCGAGGATCTCTTGTGAGCAATCCTTCTTTCTTCAAAACTGATCTGTTTTCTTCATTAATTTCACATAGTGCCCTTGCAATAGCAAGTCTTACTGATTCAGCTTGACCGTTTATCCCCCCTCCATAAACATTGACTTTTACATCAAATGACGATAAAGTTTCTGTAAGAGTAAATGGTTGATTTACTTTGTATTGAAGAGTGTCAGTTGGAAAATAGTCATTAAGTGATTTTCCATTGATTGAGTAAGCTCCTTTTCCTTTAGATAGATAAACTCTAGCTACAGATTTTTTTCTTCTTCCGATTTTGTGAACAATTTCCATATTATCTTAGATCGTTTAGATTTATCAATTTTGGATTTTGACCTTCGTGTTTGTGGTTCTCACCAACATAAACTTTAAGGTTTCTAAATAATGCAGCTCCTAACTTATTTTTAGGCAACATTCCTTTTACTGATTTTTCAACAAGTCTACAGGGGTCTTTAGCAAATAGTTCAGTAGCAGTCAATGATCTTTGTCCTCCAGGGTAGCCAGTGTGACGAATGTATTCTTTACTTTCCCATTTATTTCCAGAAAGGATAATTTTTTCTGCGTTTATGACAATTACATTGTCTCCACAATCAACATGTGGAGTAAAGTTAGGCTTATATTTTCCTCTAATAAGCTTAGCTATTTTTGAACACATTCTTCCAAGAGTTTGTCCGTTAGCGTCGACAATCACCCAGTTTTTATCAACTGTGTTTTTGTTTGCAGATATTGTTTTAAATGTTAACGAATCCAAAATAATTAGTTTTTAAAAGCACTATTAATGCTTTTTATTGGCCTGCAAATCTACAATAATAAATCAAATCTACAAATCAGAAATAAACAAAAATATTAGTGGGCCTCAAACCAGTTTAAACCTTGATCCATATCAACTTTTAATGGGACACTAAAAGAGTAAGCTTGTTCCATCTCAATCTTAATTATTTTTTTTACTTGTTCTAATTCTTTTTTATGTACTTCAAATACTAATTCATCATGAACTTGAACAAGCATTTTAGATTTAAAGTTACTTTCTTGAAACTTTTCGTGAATTTTAATCATTGCAATCTTAATAATATCAGCTGCACTTCCTTGAACTGGTGCATTAACAGCATTTCTTTCGGCTGCTCCTCTGACTATTGCGTTTCTTGAATTAATATCTCGTAAATATCTTTTTCTTCCTAAAATAGTTTCAACATAACCATTTTCTCTTGCAAAATTAATTTGACTTGAGATAAAGTTCTTAAGTTTTGGATAAGCATCGTAGTAAGATTCAATAAGTAATTTAGACTCAGATCTTGTAAGAGAGGTTTGATTGCTCAATCCAAAAGCAGAGACTCCGTATATAATTCCAAAATTTACTGTTTTGGCGTTTGATCTTTGCTCTTTTGTAACATCTTCCAATTTGACATCAAACACTTTTGCTGCGGTAGATGAATGAATGTCTAAATTTTTGTTAAATGCAGATATCATGTTTGGATCTTCACTTAATGCGGCAATTACCCTAAGCTCTATCTGTGAATAATCAGCAGATAGCATGACGTAATTTTCGTTTTCACAAATAAATGCTTTTCGGACTTCTCTCCCTCTCTGGTTTCTAATTGGAATATTTTGCAAATTTGGATTATTACTACTTAATCTCCCAGTTGATGCAACAGCTTGATTAAATTCAGCATGTATTCTTTCAGTCGTTGTATTAACTTGTTTTGGAAGAGCATCAACATATGTATTTAAAAGTTTTTGAAGGGATCTCCATTCCAAAACCTTTTCTACAATGACATGCTCTTCAGCTAATTTTGATAAAACTTCTTCACTTGTTGAATATTGACCAGACTTGGTTTTTTTTGGATTTTCAATAATTTTCATTTGTCCAAACAATACTTCTCCCAATTGTTTTGGAGACGCCAAATTAAAATCTTGATTGGACAAATTAAAAATAGACTTTTCTAATTCTTTAAGTTCTTTGTGAAAATTATTTGATAATTCTTTTAAAAATTCAGAATCTAATTTAATTCCGTTGAGTTCCATTGTACTCAAAACCTTTAAAAGAGGCATTTCAATTTTCTTAAATAAGTCTTCTAAACCGCCTTTTTTAAGATCAGAAATTAAAAAATTATATAATTGATAATTCAAGTCAGATTTTTCCATTGATAAAAATTTTAAATCTTCATTATCAATGTTTGGAGTATAATTTAAGTAAGACTCACAAAGTGTTTTGAAATCGTGATTTAAATCTGGATTTACAAGATAATGGGCTATTTTATTGTCAAAACATATTCCGTCAAAAGAAATTCCAAAATCATTTAATTTTTTAAATTGACTTTTTAAATCGTAACCAATTACTATTAAATTCTTGTTGTTAAGAATTGATCTTAATTTTTCTTTTTCAGAGTTATTAGTAATTTGAGTAAAATAGCTTTTGTGATTACCCCAACTAAAACTTAACAGTTTAATTTGATTATTTTCAGAATCGTCTTCAATATTTAATGAAATTAAATTTTGATTTTTAAGTTTTTCAAAAACTAATTTTTTTGACAATCCAGTTGAATTTATCTGATAAAATTTCTGAAAATCAGAGGATGTTTTAAGTCTGTTATTTTCTTTAAATAAAGACTCACCCGGCATATTAAATAAATCGTATTGAACATCTTTTTTTGGCTCTGAAATCTCTTGAATTTTATTTTTTTCTTCAATGACATCATGTTTAACGAAAAGTTTTTTGAAATTTTCTTTCATTCTAGCAAATTCCAATTCCTCAAATATTTTGAAAACAGAATCGTGATCAGGGTTCTCTAATTTAAAATCGTTAAAATCGTATTCAATTGGAACATCAAGAAGTATAGTTGCTAATTTTTTTGAAAGAATTCCTCTTTCTGAATTATTTTCAATTTTTTCTCTTAATTTTCCTTTTATTTCATGTGTGTTCTGTAAAAGATTTTCAATAGAACCGTATTGATTTATAAATTTTTTCGCAGTTTTTTCTCCAACTCCTGGAAGCCCAGGAATATTATCAACTGAATCCCCCATCATTCCTAAAAAATCAATGACTTGTATAGGATCTTTAACCTCAAACTTTTTTTGAACCTCTGGTATTCCCCATATTTCTATTCCATTACCCATTCTTGCAGGCCTGTACATAAATATGTGTTCAGAAACCAATTGAGCAAAATCTTTGTCAGGTGTAACCATAAATACATCGTAATTGCTCTTTTCTGCTTGTTTGGCTACTGTACCAATAATATCATCTGCCTCATATCCACTTTTCATCAAAATGGGAATGCCCATTGCCTTTAAAATACTATGAATGTATGGAACAGCAATTTTGATAGCTTCAGGTGTTTCATGCCTGTTGGCTTTATATTCATCGAACAATTCTATTCTGTCTACTGATCCACCTAAATCAAAAGCTACTGCAAGATTTTCAGGCTTTTCTCTTTTGATTAAGTCTAAAACAGAATTCATAAAGCCCATAATTGCACTTGTGTCCATTCCTTTTGAATTTATTCTAGGATTTTTTATAAACGCATAGTATCCTCTGAAAATTAAAGCGTAGGCATCAATCAAGTACAATTTCTTTCTATTGTCCATATATTATAATTACATATTTTTGAAATTTAAATTTAAAAAATATAGTGTTGAGATGGTTCTTTCTTCTTATCGTTTTTTTGGCAATTGAAATATACGCATTTCAGGCTTTTAAAACAGTATCTAAAAACAGTTGGTTAACAAAAACTTATATATTATTAAATACTCTAATTTTTCTAAATTTTTTCTTAAGAGTTATATATGTATTTCAAAACGAATTAAGCTATTCTGATCAATTTTATGGTAATTTATCAATTCCATTTGCTTTGTTTTTTACTCTTGTTTGTTTTAAATTAATTATAATTTTATTCTTATTTTTTGAAGATATTTCCAGAGCAGTTCTTTCAATAATTAATTTCTTTTTCAGTTTCTCTGATGCCAAAATTTTTGAAAGACGATCTTTTTTAAGTAAAATAGCATTATTAGTAGCCTCTATCCCAATACCATTTGTTCTTTATGGAATATATAAGGGAAGATATAATTACAAAGTATATAAGTATGATTTAATTTTTGATGATTTACCTGAAGATTTTGATGGATATCAAATAACTCATATTTCGGACATTCACTCTGGAAGTTTGAAGAATAAAAATAATGTTGAATATGCTGTAAGATTGATTAACGAACAAAAATCTGATTTGATTTTATTTACAGGAGATATCATCAATAATAAATCTAATGAACTAATAAAATGGAAAGATTTGTTATCTACTATGAAAGCTTCTGATGGCAAATTTTCTGTTTTAGGAAATCACGATTATGGCGATTATGTTAACTGGAATAACAAACAGGAAAAAGAAGACAATTTTAGTGATTTATTGAACTTCCAAAAACAAATGGGATTCAAATTGTTATTAAATGAAAATATTAAAATTAAAAAAGGAGAATCTAACATTTCATTGATTGGAGTTGAAAATTGGGGGAAAGGACGTTTCAAGAAAAAAGGAGATATTGATAAAGCCTGTATTGGTTTAAATAAAAGAGATTTTAAAATAGTTTTAAGTCATGATCCATCTCACTGGGATAAAATATTGATTGATCATAAAACACATTTTCATTTAACTTTAAGTGGACACACACATGGAATGCAATTTGGAATTGAAATTCCTGGATGGGTAAAATGGAGTCCAGCCAAATGGGCTTATAGACAATGGGCTGGACTTTATAATGAAAAAAATCAATTTCTAAATGTAAATCGTGGATTTGGTGTTCTGGGGTTTCCAGGCCGAGTTGGAATTCCCCCTGAAATTTCTGTAATAACATTAAAAAAATCTTAGTTTTTTAAAAAATGTTATTTTTGTCGAATAAATAAAATTTGGCTTATGTCAAAATTTGGAGAACTTATAAACCTTGAAGTTCCAATTCTTTTAGATTTTTATGGTGATTGGGACGAATCTTCTAAAGCTATGCATCCTGTTTTAAGAGATGTAGCAGCTGCTATTGGTGACAAGGGGAAAGTAATAAAAATCAATGTTGATTTAAACAATGAGCTTTCTGAGGCTCTTAGAGTTAAAGGTTTACCAACCTTGATGATTTACAAAAATGGAGAAATGGTTTGGAGACAAAGTGGAGAGCAAGATGCCAACACTTTAATCAATTTAATTAATGATTTTATCTAACTGGATACTCAATTCTTCAATATTTTTTGTTTCTCCCAAGACATATTCTTCATTAGAATCGTAAATGTTTATAGTTTTAACCAAATCTCTTAACTGAATAAAGTCATTTAAAATTAGTTCAGTATAATTATTCTTATTTTCTAATGAAAGATAAATGTTAATTCTATCTTTTAATTGACTGGAAATTTTAATGAATAGTTCTCTTGCTAGTTCTTTGTTTTCCAGATCAAATAATTCTTTAACAAATTGAGTTAACAGAGAATAATAATCATAATCACCATATAATTCCTTAACAAATTCAGTTGAATTTAAGAACTGTTGTATCGATTCTGATTTTAACTCATTATTATTTGATTTTAAAACAGTTTCAACAAGAGATCTATATCTTTCTGTGTCAGTAATTATATTTTCCGCATAAGTATAAATTGAGAATCTCGAACTTTTTGATGTGGAAAGTTGAGAGTAGTATTTTAAGCTTTGGATATATTTTTCTGAAAGTGTTGTGTAAAGATTATCTCCTTTGTTGTATTTATTTAAACTGTAATATGTTGAAATATAAGGTTCCAGCAAACTATAATATCCAAAATAGTTTATTGGCATTTTTTCGATTGATAAATCTAAAATTTCTTCTGCTTTTTCTTCTTGATTATCCATTATTAGCTGTTTAGATAATCTATGTAGATTTCCTCTGAATGAAATACTATTTTTTCTTGTTTCTGGATCGTGATAAATATTTTCACTTTCAGAGTTCCCCCATTCCCAACTCTTAACTATTTCGTACATAGAATTGGAATCAATTCTTCCCATTTCATATGGATTATTTTTATTAATTGGAGTTTTTATTGGGACTAACTTATAAACTAAACCGTCTAATTGAAGGTAATCCTTCATCCATAGATATTCAGCATCATTATAGCTTCCACCAGTAAAATAAATTGGCCTTTTCCAGTCATTATTTGCTAGAATGTCAAGCATCAAAAGTTGATTTTTGTATAATCCACTTTCAGGTAAATCAATATCTATATAATCAAGAATTAGATCTTTATCCTCAATTTTTACCAAGCCACTATTTAATACATTGTCTTTATTGACTTGTACTCTAATTTTGTTTGTAGGATAAAAGACCATGTTTTGTGTGAACATTGGAATATTAGTAAGATCTGCGCCGTATTGAACCAGTAAATTTTTATATTTAGTTCTAGGGTGATCACTCGAAATCCAATTCATAAAATCTTTAATGTCCCATCTTAATGAATCTATAAGAGCTTCATACTTAACATAATCTCTTATTCCATAAGCGTATTGATTATGTTTAAGTTGAGATGGAATTGGGCTACTATTGTAAGTTCTTTTTTTCATTTGGTCAATGTACCAATCAGTAGCGATCAATGAAGTATTTATAGTCCTAACATCAGTTCTATAATTTTCAATTTCTTGGGCATACCACAATGCAAAAGTGTCATTATCCCCAATGGTGAAAATCATAGCATCTTTATCTTCATCAATTGAATTTAAGTATGCCTTTGCAAGTGATTGAGCAGTATATCTATCAGATCTGTCATGATCGTCCCAATTTTCAAAAGCCATTAAAATAGGAACCGATAGTAATAAAACAGAAATAATTAGAACTGATTTTTTTTCTGAAATAATTTTTTTCAAAAAATTCAAAATTGAAAAAAGACTCATTCCAATATATATGGCGAAAATGTAGAATGAACCAACAAGGGCATAATCTCTCTCTCTTGGTTCAAATATTCTTTCGTTTAAATATACCTTTAATGCCAAACCAGTAAATAAAAACAATAATGTTACAATCCAAAAAAGGTTTTTGTCTTCACGAAATAGGAATGTAAATCCAATCAAACCAAGTATAAAGGGGAACATGTAGTAAGTGTTTCTAGCTTTATTATTTTCAACGTCATTGGGCAAATTAGATTGAGGCCCTAACCTATACTCATCAATAAATTTTATACCAGAAATCCAATTTCCGTTCAATAGATCGTTTTCCCACTTTACATCATTTTGTCTTCCACTAAAATTCCACATTAAATATCTAAAATACATTGAGCCAATTTGATAATTAAACAGGTATTCTAGATTTCTTAAAAGACTTGGTTTACTAATATCTAAATAACCTCCGTATTGAGTTAAAAATTTGTGATAGCCCTCTGCGTCTATCTCTCCTTCATTAACACTTTGTTTAAAATCATTTACAAGCTTTTTAAAATTAGATTCACCTAAATACTCTGGTTTAATAGTAAATTCCAATAACCCAAAATAGTTCATGTAATTTACAGCATGTTCTGAGCTCCACATTCTTGGTAGAAAACCAACATGATCACTATTGGAGTTAATTTTTCCAGATTCCCAATCGTTTACTATAAAATATTTCTTTGTTTTTTCATCTCTTTCATATTTGGGTTTATCGTTTTTGTAAGGATTTTCAGAATCTTGACCTGCATATGCATCGGAAAACATAGGGCCATAAAATAGATGAGTTTCTGGGTATTGTTCAAGATTATAGTATGCTAAAAGAGCTCTTGCATCTGATGGGGAATTTTCATTAATGACAGTGTTAGCATTAGATCTTATTGGAATCATTAGCCAAGATGAAAACCCTATTAAAATGAACATA
>Ga0255779_1005941_pt1 | contig 11232 bp, 10 predicted proteins | sample 011ome_21_FD_179977 | JGI IMG/M metagenome (GOLD analysis project Ga0255779, IMG submission 179977) | Coastal salt marsh microbial communities from the Groves Creek Marsh, Skidaway Island, Georgia - 011508AT metaG (version 2) | ecosystem: Environmental > Aquatic > Marine > Intertidal zone > Salt...
CAGTCCGGTGAAGCGGTCAAAACGCTCACGGAAAATGGCTTTAGTGCTGTAAACCGTATGAAAGGTGGTATGACAGAGTGGCAAACCCAGGGTTTGCCGGCTGTAAAGTAAATCCAGTCAGGCGAAAATTCAAACTCAATTCCAATCCAGAAAGACAAAATCAGAATAAACAAACTATTGATATAAGGGCAGAACATGGCAGAGAACGATCAAGAGCAAAAACCTACAGAAGCGCAGGCCGGTAGTCAAGCGGGACAGGAAGGTCAGGACGGGCAACGTTTTGCTGTACAACGAGTTTATGTAAAGGATGCAAGTTTTGAGGCACCTGATACGCCAACGGTATTTCGTCAGCAGTACAGTCCGCAGGTAAACTTCAATATCAATAACCGCAGCACCAAAGTTGATGAAGGTGTTTATGAGGTTGTTTTACGCCTAACAGCAGATGTTAAGCAGGATGACAAGACCGTTTTCCTGGTGGAAGTACAGCAGGCAGGTATTTTCGAAATCCGCGGACTTAATAACGAGCAGCTGGAGCAAGTACTTACTATTACTTGCCCGAATATACTTTTCCCCTATGGCCGTGAAGCCATTGATGGTCTGGTAACCCGTGGTAGTTTTCCGGCCTTGCTGCTTGCGCCGATTAACTTTGAGAATATCTATCAGCAGGCCAAGCAGCAGCAGGCAGAACAGCTGGCGGCTCAGGAAGGTCAGCAAGCGGCAGCACCGGGTGCGGCCGAAGAAGCCGCTGATTCAGGCGAATCTGAATCTCACTGATTTCCTGGCTAAAAACATATTTAAAAACAGCAGGTTAGAAAAATAACCGAAAGTGCCGCAAGGGAGTCTGCCCTCTGCGGCATTTTTTTGCTTTGTATTTTTTGCCAGAACTGATTGGCTTTATTTCGTTACAGGATCCATGCCCTTAAACCCGGTCTGACGCCAGGCTTCATAGATAACAATGGCGGCGGAGTTGGATAAATTAAGGCTGCGACTCTCGGGCTGCATTGGTAGTTTCAACACTTGCGTTACCTCACTGGCAGAACGTATCTCCTCCGGCAGCCCCCTGGTTTCAGGGCCAAAAATAAAATAATCACCCACCTGAAAAGCTGGATCTGTGTACAAGGCCTGGCCCTTGGTGCTCAGGGCAAAAAGGCGCTCGGGGGCGCAGGATTCAAGGAATCCCTGCCAGTTCTTGTGAGTCTTCACCTCGCTATATTCAGTGTAGTCCAGTCCAGCTCTTCGCAGTCGTTTGTCATCAAGCGCAAACCCCAGCGGCTCAATTAAATGAAGAGTGCAGCCTGTGTTGCTGCACAAGCGCATGGCATTACCAGTGTTGGGAGGGATTTCCGGCTCGTAAAAAACAAGGTTAAACATAAAAAATTCTTTATAAAATAAGGGGATAATGCTTATATTTGCTGTACATTCGAGGTAAAGAGTGTGTCACTGCTCTATACTGACACAAAAAACCTCCAAATAACGAGGAAATAAACAAAAAATGGGCAATTAAAGGAGTTTTTCCCATACGTTCTTGGAGCATGAGTGTCTAGAATTCACTTCAAGAATGGCAGTCGAGTACCTGACATAACGAAAAATGATTGTTTCGCCAGTGCGATTGTTTTTAAGGGTAGCAAAAGTGAGACAGGGATGTCAGGAAAGCCGGTGCAGAGGGAAGAGAATTGTTTAATTTTTTCAGGAAAAAAAGAGGCAAAGCAGGATTGGTGGGAGTTTCCGCCAATGCGGATAAATTGACTATTGCCTATGTGATTCAGGAAAAAGGCAAACCTGTCCTCAAATATTGCGAAGAATTTGCTGCTGACTCGGACAAAGCCCAGGAAAGCATTCTTGAGCGTGAAGTAAAAAAGCGTGATCTGGAAGGTACCGCTGTCAATTTCGTATTAACCCATTCGGATTATAAACTTTTTCTAGTAGAGGCGCCCAAGGTGGAGCCCCATGAAATGGAATCTGCCGTTAAATGGAAAATCAAGGACCTGGTTGATGGCCCGGTTGATGAGCTGGCAGTGACGCTTTTCCCGGTTCCCGAAGATGCCTACCGTGGTCAAAATGACATGGTGTATGTGGTTGCTGCTCGTAAATCCAAAATCAAGCAAATTGTTAATCTTGTTCTTAACTCCGGTCTGGAGCTCAAATCGATTGATATTCCGGAACTGGTGTTACTGAATATTTCCAATAATTTCAGCGATGACAGTAATGGCCTAGCCTTTATAGATCTGCGCAGCAGCGACAGTACGTTGAACCTTTGCAAGGCTGGAAATATTTACCTGACCCGTCACCTCAATACGCGTGTTGATCAGAGCATTTTGAATTCTGAAGAGTGGGCTTCGGTAAAAGAAAGGCTGGTGCTGGAAATCGGGCGCTCCCTGGATTATTACGAAAGCCAGATGGGGCAAACACCGATTACCAACATTCTTATTGCCCCTGGTGAAAACGATAGTGATGTGCTGGTGAAGCAACTTAATGACTTGATGGTTGCTAGGGTGGCATGTCTGAAACTGGCACATGAGTTCCATAGTGAGGACGAGTTTCCCGAAACACTGCAGCAGTCATGCATCCTTGCCATTGGCGGTGCCATGCGCGATTTGCAGGTGGCCGCATGAATCAACAAATAAATCTTTATCTGCCTCAGTTCAGAAAGAAATTGGCTGTGCCATTTTCAAACCCGGTTTCCACCACAAGATAAAAAATTTCATCAACAGAGTCTGATCGCGTCATTAAATTCTCTGTATCTGATCTAATGGCAATGATTTGTTTATAAGTACCCAGGTAATCCAGTAACTTCAAATATTGCGCCAGATCCGAGTCTTTGAGTATAGCGTTGTATTGTTGCGTGCAGTGTTGTCGAAAATAGTTTTCATCGTGACTTGATAGAAAATTGTCCATCGTGACCTGAACAAATTCCACAATTTGCATTGATGTTTCTTCATCCTGGGTTTTGAAATAAACACTGGTAACAAAAAAACCGGCAACAATATTGATTAATACTGCGAAGAGTTATATATAAGTTTTATTCATGTGTGAACCAGACAGATGTGTCTCAGCTGTATGATTATTTATTTCTGCTAGAAAGCAGGAGTACAGCAATGAGCATAGCCGAAGCGATCAGACTTGTGAATAAGCAGGAAGCTGCGAAATTACCATAGCTGGTAAATCAGAGGGGGGTTATTTCAACGGTGGGGCTAGCGTAATTATTCCACTGCTTCCGGACTGCCGCTCTCCATGCCAAGTTCCTTGATCTTGCGGGTCAGGGTGTTCCTGCCCCAGCCAAGGAGTTCAGAGGCATCACGCTTGCGGCCACCACTGTACTTGAGGGCAACATCAATCATGCATTTCTCAAACAGTGGTGTAGCCTGTTGCAGAATGCCGGAATGACCCAGGCTGAGTTCCTGGTCGGCCCAGCTTTTCAGGCTCAGCACCCAGTTACCGGTGACGGCTTCCTCGTCACTGGGATTGAGGAACTCTTCTGGCAGGTCGTTGATGTGTATTTCACGTCCGGATGCCATCACGGTTATCCAGCTGCAAAAATTTTCCAGTTGGCGAACATTACCCTGCCACGGCAGGCCAGTCAGGTACTGGGTGGTTTCTGCCCGCAGTTCTTTCTTTTCCACGCCCATTTGCTGGGCTGCCCTGCCAAGAAAATGTTCCATCAGGGCAGGGATATCTTCCCTGCGGTCTGACAGTTTTGGCAGGTGTATAGGAATAACATTCAGGCGGTGATAAAGGTCTTCACGGAACAGGTGTTCCTTTACCCTTTCTTCCAGAGTCTGGTGAGTGGCTGCAATGACGCGAACATCAGCCTTGATCGGGGTTAATCCACCGACGCGGTAAAATTCACCATCGGATAATACTCGCAGCAGTCGGGTCTGCGTTTCCATCGGCATGTCGCCAATTTCATCGAGAAACAGCGTACCGCCATCAGCCTGCTCGAAACGACCAACGCGCAATTGCGTGGCGCCGGTAAAGGCGCCTTTCTCATGGCCAAATAATTCTGACTCGATCAGGTCTTTGGGAATGGCTGCCACGTTCAGGGGAATATAAGGCTTGTCTGCCCGTGGGCTATGTTTGTGCAAGGCCTGGGCAACCAGTTCCTTGCCGGTTCCTGACTCGCCCTTAATGAGCACCGTGATATTGGAATGTGAAAGACGACCGATGGCACGAAACACTTCCTGCATGGCAGGTGCTTCACCAATAATTTCTTTGGCCTCTATTTTGGGAGCTTCAGTGGGTGTCATTTTATATTCGCTGGCATGATTGACGGCCCGCTGGGCTACGGCAACAGCATCATTCACATCAAAAGGTTTTGGCAGGTATTCAAACGCACCGCGTTTGTAGGATTTAACCGCGCTACCCAGATCAGAATGGGCCGTCATGATAATCACGGGAATCTGTGGAAAGGCGTCCTGGATCTGTTCCAGTAACTCCAGACCATCAATACCGGGCATGCGAATATCGCTGATTATCGCATCAGGCTGGCTATCCTTGAGTTTTTCAAGCAGGCCATTGCCGCTTTCAAAGCTCTCACTATTGAAGCCGGCTTTTTCCAGAGCCTTTTCCAGTACCCATCTAATCGAGCGGTCATCATCAATAATCCATATAAGACTTTTGCCTGGCATTACGATTCTTCCTCCAGCTTATCCGGTACTTTTTCATTCGACAAGGGCAGGGATATAGTAAAGCACGTCTCACCTTCATGACTGTCGCACTCTATGAGACCGTTATGATTTTTTAGTATGTTTTGCGAAAGTGATAATCCCAGACCAGTGCCATTTGCTCTGCCACTAATCAATGGATAGAAAATATTTTCAAAAAGCTCCTGTTCAATTCCCGGGCCGTTATCGATAATTTCGATTTTAGCGACCAGCTTGTGCATGACGGAACCAATAGTCACGTGGTTTACAGTCCGTGTTCTGAGAATGATTTTTGGATTTTTTACAGCATGCTCTGACTCAGTTAATGACTGCATGGCATTGCGTACAATATTTAGTACAGCCTGGATTAATTGCGCCATGTCTCCAGTTATTTCGGGAATACTGGGGTCATAATCCTTTTCTACTTCAATAGAGCCTCTGGTTTCCGCGATGACCAGGTTATATACGCGTTCAAGGACTTCATGGATATTCAGCTGCTGCAATGCCGGTTTCTGGTATTGACCGGTAAGCCTGTCGATCAGCCCCACAAGACGGTCGGCTTCCTCGATAATCACATTGGTATAGTCTTTCAGGTTGTTATCAGCAAGTTCTTCGGCAAGCAGCTGGGCAGCACCGCGTATTCCACCGATGGGGTTTTTAATTTCATGTCCGAGGCCTCTGACCAGACCCAGCGTGGTCTCGTGGTTGGATATCAGCATTTCCTTGCGTGAGATATTGTAGGAACGATCAAGCTCCTGAATCTCGAGCATAATATAGGTATCATTTTCGTAGATAAGCCTGCTGGCAGAGTAATCTACAGTCAAACGATTGGTGTTGGCTTTTACCAGTTTCACCTTCCTGGCGATAAAGGTAACACCATTGTCCTTAACATTTTTAAGCGCTTTAACGAGCTCTTTTACATTAAGCAGAACATCAGCAATGTAGGTGTTGTGACTATGCCTGTCGCTAGTTTCCAGTAAGGCTTCTGCGGCGGGATTTATGTAAATCACGTGCAGGTCCTTATCCAGCAAAATGATTGCTGTGGTCAGATTGTCCAGCAGGCTGGTATTAAGATTGTCTGTGTTCAATTTAAGTGCAAGCCTGTCAGGTATTAATTCGGCATTCATAAACCCTTCATCTCAATCACTCAGACAAATACCTTTTGAATCAAAGGTACTGCAAATAGCGCACCAAGTTTTAACATATTGATATATAGATATTAATTACTTTTCAATAGTTATACGCACTATTATAGTGCAAATGGAAATTTTAAACCCACAAAAACGCCCCAACATGATGCATTTTCTTCAAAACCTCGGTGAGACGCCATTGCCTGATTTATATATAATTCCGGCCCCATAATTCCCGAAGTAGCAAGTCCCTGTTGATATGAATTACCTGATCAAATACTCGCCGGAAATAACGATTAAAAGTCGTCCGATCAGAAAGAGTCTTGCCAAGCAGTTGAGAAGAAATCTCAGCATCCAGTTGAGAAGGTTGTCCCAGGACATAGAAATTCAAAAATGCTGGGATCACATTGAGGTAACAGTTCTTGCAAGTGATGAGCATCTTCAGCACCAGGTAGAGCAGGTTCTGGCAAGAACCCAGGGGATCTGCTTTTTCGAGCGGGTGCAGGTTCGCAGGGCAAATACACTGGAAGAAATTCTTTCCCATACCTTACCGGTTTTTCAGGAAAGACTTGATAGTCGTACTTTTGCTGTGCGCTGTCGGCGCACTGGCTTGCATGCCTTTGATTCCATGGACGTTGAAAAGTTTGTGGGAAGTGGCCTTGTCAGCAAGACAGTTGCCCTTGGTGTGAACCTTTCTCAACCGGACATTACTGTGAAGCTTGAACTACGAGATGACATGCTTTACCTGGTTGAGAAAAAAATCCCCGGGCTTAACGGTTTTCCTCTTGGTTTTCAGGATGGTGCCTTGTCACTGTTATCGGGAGGGTTTGATTCATCAGTGTCCAGCTACCTGGCAATGAGGCGGGGGCTGATTACACATTTCTGCTTTTTTAATCTCGGTGGTAAAGCCCATGAAGTCGCAGTGAAGGAAGTGGCGCTTTACCTTTGGCTGCGCTATGGCTCGACACATCCAGTCAAATTTATCACTGTGCCATTTGGGGATGTTGTCAGTGAAATACTGGAAAAGGTAGACAACTCCCAGATGGGGGTTGTTCTCAAACGAATGATGTTGCGTGCAGCCAGCCACGTAGCGCAACTGATGAAACTGGAGGCCATAGTTACCGGTGAAGCAATTGCGCAAGTCAGCAGTCAGACCTTGCCTAACCTTGCGGTTATCGACAAAGTAAGTGATGTACTTGTGCTCAGGCCGCTGGCGATGATGAATAAACAGGATATTATCGATATTGCCAGGGAAATTGGTACAGAGGAATTCTCCGCAATAATTCCAGAATATTGTGGCGTCATATCCGTCAAGCCAACTACCCGGGCCAGAATGCACAAGATTGAAAAGCAGGAAAGCCGCTTTGATTTTTCCATCCTGGATAAGGCGCTGGCTAATCTTGTCAGGGAGAGAATAGATAAACTGGACCTGGATAGTGGAGCATTCAATAGCGCTATTCGAATAGCAGCCATTCCAGGCTCAGATGATGTGGTACTGGATATCAGGCATCCGGATGAAGAAGAGCAGCAGCCCCTGGTGCTACCCGGGCACAAGGTGGAAAAACTGCCATTTTATAAACTTAATACGAGATTTGTTGAGTTGCCTCGGCAAGCGTCCTACTTGCTGTACTGTGAACAAGGGATAATGAGTAAGCTGCACGCGTCCTATTTGAGAGATGAGGGTTATGACAATGTCGGCGTCTATTCCCCAAACAGTGCGATTTAGCATTTAAGTGAGATTGGACAGCGGCTTCCTTACGTAAATTCCTCCCCTTTTGGGTAATCTGTAATATTGCATCCAGACCGGGCAGCCCGGCTGAGAGCTGTTTCAAACGCCATTGGCAGCAAGTAAAAACTAAATCCTTACCAATGCAGAAAGAACCTGTATAATCGCGGCTTTTCGCGAATTCCGGATACTCCATTGATAGAAAAAATCAGAAATATTGCCATTATTGCCCATGTTGACCACGGTAAAACGACTCTCGTTGATAAGCTGTTACAGCAATCGGGAACCCTGAGCTCGCGCGGCCCGGAAGTTAAGCGCGTGATGGATTCCAATGATCAGGAGAAAGAGCGTGGTATCACGATTCTGGCCAAGAATACTGCAGTAAGTTGGCAGGACTATCGTATTAATATTGTAGATACCCCGGGACATGCTGACTTTGGTGGTGAAGTTGAACGTGTGCTGTCTATGGTCGACAGTGTCTTGCTACTGGTTGATGCCGTGGAAGGGCCAATGCCACAAACGCGATTTGTAACACAGAAGGCCTTTGCCCGTGGCTTACGCCCGATTGTGGTTATCAACAAAATCGATCGTGAAGGGGCCAGACCGGACTGGGTACTCAATGAGGTTTTTGATTTGTTCGATCGTTTGGGGGCCACGGAAGAACAGCTGGATTTTCCGATTATTTATGCCTCCGCGCTGGAAGGCAGAGCCGGTATAGAAGCGGATCAGTTGGAAGACAATATGGATAGTCTTTTCAAACTGATTGTGGATGAAGTGCCTGCGCCTGATGTCGATGCTGAAGGTCCTTTTCAGTTACAGATAAGCGCTCTGGATTATAGCTCCTATGTCGGTGTCATCGGTGTTGGTCGTATCTCCAGAGGCAAGGTGAAACTGAATATGCCCATTGTCGTGATAGATCGCGAAGGCAAAAGCAGAAAAGCCAAGATCGGTCAGATCAAGACCTACATGGGGCTTGAGCAGGTTGATGCCACCGAAGCATCCGCCGGCGATATTATCTGTGTTACCGGGATACCTGAATTAAATATCAGTGATACGCTGTGTGATCCAGATAAACCTGAAGCACTGCCCCCACTTACCGTTGATGAGCCAACCATCAGCATGACTTTTCAGGTCAATGATTCGCCTTTTGCGGGACTGGATGGCAAATATGTTACAACCCGAAATATCAAGGAAAGGCTGGAAAGAGAATTAATCCATAATGTTGCCTTGCGTGTAGAACCCGGTGACAGCGCAGAAAAATTCAAGGTTTCCGGTAGAGGCGAATTACACCTGTCGGTGTTGATTGAGACCATGCGCCGGGAAGGTTTTGAACTTGCCGTGTCACGTCCGGAAGTAGTTATCAAGGAAGTCGATGGCGAGATGCTGGAGCCTTATGAAAACCTGGTGGTAGATGTTGAAGAGGAGCACCAGGGTGCGGTAATTGAAGAGCTGGGGCTGCGCAAGGCAGAAATGATGGATATGACATCCGATGGCCGGGGACGTACCCGGGTCACTTTCAATGTGCCTACACGTGGCTTGATTGGTTTTCGCACACAGTTTCTTGGCATAACCTCTGGTTCAGGCATCATGACTCATGTCTTTGACAAATTCGGTCCCATCAAGAAAGGGGATATTGCAGCGCGTAATAACGGTGTTTTGATTTCCATGGCGAAAGGTAAAGCGCTGGGTTATTCGCTTTTTACTTTGCAGGAAAGAGGACGACTGTTTATTGAGCCTAACAGTGAAGTGTATGAAGGCATGGTTATCGGCTTGCACAGCCGGGAAAACGATCTGTCGGTGAATCCTACAAAAGGAAAGCAATTGACCAATGTCAGAGCCTCGGGCACAGATGAAAATATTCTGCTGACGCCTCCGGTAAGACATAGTCTTGAGCAGGCTATGGAATTTATTGCCAGTGATGAGTTGGTAGAAATCACGCCGAACCATATTCGTATCCGAAAGCAGTACCTGACAGAAAATGAGCGCAAGCGCCAAAGCCGTGGCAGTGATCTCAGATAATCTTTAAAGAACCTCTGATTAATTATGTTGGCATTAATTCAGCGGGTAACTGCTGCACAGGTTGAAATAGAAGGACGCATTACTGGCGCTATCGGCCAGGGCTTGCTGGTGTTTCTGGGAGTCGAAAAAAATGACTCCCGGGAAGATGCCGACAAGCTGTTAAAAAAAGTACTGGCCTATCGTGTTTTTTCTGATGCTGATGAAAAAATGAATCTCAGCCTCAGCGATATCGCAGGGGGCTTGCTGGTGGTTTCACAATTTACCCTGGCCGCCGATACCGGGAAGGGCTTACGCCCGAGCTTTTCCAGTGCCAAGCCACCGCAGGAAGCCCAGGCTTTATATAATTATTTCGTAGAACAGGCGCAGAGTATTCATAGTGTCGTGGCGACCGGCGAGTTTGCTGCGGATATGAAAGTCTCCCTAACCAATGACGGGCCGGTTACCTTTTTGTTGAATAGCTGATTCTGATTAAATAGCTGACTTAGACTGCTTGACTGAAATTGGTTGCTGGCTATTCTTCAATAAACTGATTGGCTAGCCTCCAATCAGCCCCTTACTTTTTACCCTCAGTATCCTCAGTATCATCGCTGCTTTCTGCTTCAACTTCCTTGTGCAGAATCCTGCCAGCGAGAACGCCCACCTCAAATAACATCCACATGGGAATAGCGACAAAAGCCTGTGACAGGGGATCCTGAGGCGTGAGAAACATGCCGGCAACAAAGCAGCCAATAATGATATAGGGTCTCTTTTCCGCCAGTTTATTAGGTGTGGTAACCCCGGAAAAAATTAGCAGCAGGGTGGCGATGGGGATTTCAAACACCAGGCCAAAAACCAGAAATAGTGACAGGACAAAATCCAGATACTGGGTAATGTCTGTCATCACGGCCACCGTTTCCGGCGCACTGTTTACAAAAAAGGCAAAGACGTAGTTAAACACCAGATAGTAAGCAAAGGCGATGCCCAGATAAAACAGCACCACACTGGACAGGAGTATAGGCATGGTGACCCTGATTTCATTTCTGTATAGTCCCGGGGATATAAAAGCCCAGGCCTGATGCAGGATGAACGGCACGCCAAGAAACAATGCGGCATAGATGGATGTTTTAAAAGGGATCATAAAGGGTGAGGTAACGCCCGTCGCGATCATGTTTGATCCTTCCGGTAATACATCACGCAGGGGTTGTGAGATAAAAATATACAGATCATTCCCGAACGGAAAGATACAAAGAAAAAGCACAAGCACGACGAGCAGACAGCGTAACAGTCGGTCTCTCAACTCCACAAGATGTGAGATCAGGGGCTGTTCTGTTGGTTCATCGTCCAGCTTGGGTTGTTCGGTATCGGTCATTGCGGCAAAAATTATTTTTCAGTGTTATCCGGCTTGTCAGCCTCATTATCTTTCACATCAGGTGTAGCAGATGTTTGTGTTGTGTTGCTGGTTTTGCCCGGTTCTGTGTTTGCTGAATCAGTCTGCTCTGTGGTCTTGCTGGCAGGAGCTGTTGTAATTTTAGTGCTTACCGTGCTTCCAGCAGTTCTGGCAGCCGGGTCATTGGTTGGCAGTTTTTCTATGGGATCGGCACTGTCTTCGACGTCGGAGTCAGCAGAGTCTTGTGACTCAGACGTGATATCAGTTAAACCTTTAGTGATATCCAGATCCTTCTTTATGGATTCTGCTTCACTTTTAACGGATTCAATGGAATTGGTAATCTGGGATTTT
>Ga0255779_1005942_pt1 | contig 11232 bp, 10 predicted proteins | sample 011ome_21_FD_179977 | JGI IMG/M metagenome (GOLD analysis project Ga0255779, IMG submission 179977) | Coastal salt marsh microbial communities from the Groves Creek Marsh, Skidaway Island, Georgia - 011508AT metaG (version 2) | ecosystem: Environmental > Aquatic > Marine > Intertidal zone > Salt...
TGTACAAGCAGTACACGGTATTGTGTTGCTGCCACCAAAGAAAGAGGTCGTAATCGATGGCTGATCTAAACACATTATTCAAAGTACTCAACACAATCAACGCTCTCACAACTCCCAACGAGCTTACTGACAAGATGAGTGACAAACTAAATCAAATGATCCAATCCTTATCTCCATCTGAAAAGAAGGAAGCAAAGGAAGCCCTCAAAGAAAAACAAAAGCAGGGAATGAAATACGGTGGCAAAGCATCAAAGAAATGTAGTGCCAACAAAGACAGTAGGAATACACGTAAAGTCAATAGTTAGGAGAAACGACAGTGGCTAAAAAAGTATATTCAAATGATGCACAAGCATCGAGATATCAACAACCACGTAAAGCTAGTGGAGATGCTCTTATGAACACAGCAGGAGCATTATTAGGAGCAGGTGCTGCATTTGTTGCTGGTAATTATTACAGTATGGCAAAAGATCAAGCCGCACTTATGAAAGATGGAAAAGGTCATAAAGTTTCATACAAAAAAAAGATTGACACAAAAAAAATAAGAAAGCCGAATTTGCTTGACTGAAGCCACCGCACCGAAGCGTGGTCGTGGTCGCCCTAAGAAAGCACCCGACGCACCGAAGCAAAGATATTTCCTGTCCAGAGCCGAACAAGCCAGACGACAGACACAGAAAAGATTACGTGACGCAAAGAAGCGTGCAGAGAAAGTAACTAAAGTAGCAGAAAGTAAAAGAAGATATGCCAGAAAGCTTGAAGAGAAAGTTGGTAAGGTTGAGAAAGCTCTTAAAGGGGATACAACTACCGTTATCGATACAGGCGAGTTATCAACACTTCCTCCACCTGTCCAAGAACTCGTGGGAAATCGGGAAGTGGTGTTTCAGCCGAATGAAGGACCTCAAGAAGAGTTCCTTTCGTCTAGCGAAAGAGATGTACTCTATGGAGGTGCTGCTGGTGGGGGCAAATCTTTCGCCTTGCTTGCAGATCCGCTTCGTTACTGCACTAATCCTAATCATAGGGGTCTTCTTCTCAGGCGTACTCTTGACGAACTTACTGAGTTAATTGACAAGTCACGACAACTCTACCCGAAAGCGTTCCCCGGAGCGAAGTTCAGGGAATCAAAGTCAACGTGGCACTTCCCATCGGGAGCTACCATTTGGTTTACATACCTAGACAAAGACAAAGATGTAACCCGATTTCAAGGACAAGCTTTCAACTGGATAGGGATAGACGAAATAACCCAGTACCCGACACCTTACGTGTGGGACTACCTGAGATCAAGATTGAGAAGCACCGACCCAGAGCTACAGCAAAATCTGTATATGAGGTGTACAGCCAACCCCGGAGGAATCGGCGGTTGGTGGATCAAGAAGATGTACATTGATATAGGTGAACACAACAAGCCGTTCCCTGCATCTGACGTCGAAACAGGTAAACCTTTCTTGTGGCCGCAAGGACACGAAAAGGAAGGACAACCTTTATTTTATCGTAGGTTTATTCCTGCACGTCTAACAGACAACCCGTTCCTTATGGCTGATGGACAATATGAAGCTATGCTTCGTTCACTACCAGAGATAGAACGGAAAAGATTACTTGAAGGGGATTGGGATGTAGCCGACGGTGCAGCCTTCCCAGAATTTAGCAGAGCGAAACATGTTGTCGAATCTTTTGACTTACCTACCAACTGGCCCCGCATCAGGGCGGCTGACTACGGGTATGCGAGTCCTTCTTGCGTTCTTTGGGGTGCTATTGATTGGGATAATAATATCTGGATTTATAGAGAATTATACGTAAAACAGTTGACAGCGGAGCAATTAGCCGATAGAATACTAGAAGCGGAACAATTAGATCCGTTACCTCACTACACAGTATTAGACTCATCATGTTGGAACAAGACAGGCTTTGGTCCTTCTATAGCTGAAACAATGATGAGATGTGGAGTTCGTTGGACTCCCTCAGATCGAAATAGAATACAAGGTAAAATGGAAATTCATCGTAGGCTTGCAGATGACCCAAGAACAAACGAACCGAGATTACGAGTGTTTTCTAATTGTAGCAACACTGTCAAGCAATTGGCAGCAATTCCTCTTTCCAAGACTAACAGCGAAGACGTGGACACAAAAGCAGAAGACCACGCATACGATGCGTTGAGGTATATGTTAATGACAAGGATGACAGGTTATGCGGCGATTCATCAAACGCTTAATGGTATCAAGAATCAGGTCTATCAAGTCCAAAATGAAACATTTGGATACTAAAACAAATGGATGAACTACTACAAAAATTAAAAGATGGAAACTTAACAATAGCTGAAGCTTTTGAGTTAGGTCGTCCTGATGTGAAGTTATATCAAAATAATGGTCAACCTACTGCATTGTTAAAAAAGTTACAAGATGCAGGATTTAACTTATCTGACAATTGGGATAGTATTGGCGACAGAGATAAACACGATATTTTTAACAAGGTTGCTAGTAGTCCAGACTATCTGACATTAGGTAAGGTTGAAAGTAGTCTTACTAAGTTAGCAGCAAGCGAAGATTTCGATTATCCTTACACTAATAGGTTTGAAGCAGGTAAGGGAACTATCCGAGTTGCAAAAGTAAAAGGTGATCCTACCAAGCTAAGATTTGAAAAAGCTACTCAGCCAAGAGGTGAAGCTGCTGCGAAAAAGATTACTCTTCCATCTATAGAGGATTTGAACAAGGCAATACACGCTACAACCTTAAAGTTAAAAGGTAACAAAGAAGCGGTAGCATTGCTTCAGTTGAAGCATCTGTTAGGAATACGAAACAGAGATTTGGTTAATCTTACAGTTGGTGAAGCAATTGAAGATTCACCTTATGGAACACTTGACCCCGGATCAAACACTCTTTATGGCATAAGTAACAAAGGTCAGAGAACAAACTACCAGTTACCATCTTTAGCTCAAGACATACTTGCTGATCTTGGAACAGATGCTAAAGGAAGAATGGGGGACAGTAAATCTGTAAAATTGTTTAAGCAAAGTGAAGCTAGTTTAAGAACACTTATAAATAACACTATGAATGAAACCATGTCCGAAATGGGCTTGGAAATTACAGACCAAAAGACAAATAAAAAAATACCATTTACAATATCTGACTTGAGAAAGAATGTATTTGATGCAATAAATGAGTCAGAGGGTGCAGGGGTAGCAAACGTAGTTTTAGGGCATTCTACAAAAGGAGATGTAGGATTAACCCACTATAAGGTTGACAGACAATCACGAAGAAAAATGAGTGTGGTTCAAAGAGCTTCTGAAGAATTTGGTAACATGTATCTTCAGGACATCAATCAAGTAAGTCCAAAAAATTTATACAAAACTTATGGATTTAACGAAGACTTCTTTAAGGAAAGCTCAGTAATTCCTTTCTCTGCTCCTACTGATATACTATCACAAACAGCTAGAGATACAACTTTACAAGTTGAAGGAACAGCAGCAGACGTAAATAAAACTGCAAGTATACTCAGCAAGAAGGTTGAAGGTAAAGTAAGTAATCTTACAAAGCAGGTAGCAAAACTACAAGCTTTAAATGAACAAATGAGTGAACTAACGGCTACTCAAGATGTACAACCAACAAAAACACCTAAGAAGAAGATACCACCAAAAGGATCTCCAATTGAACTTAGTGACAAGGCTAAATCTGCGTTTGATAAAGCGTGGGATGTGCTGTCAGACAAAGGAGTGAAAGTACTTGCAGGTGCATTAGGAGTAGAAACAGTTCGGCAACTTGTACAAGACCCAATGGGGGCTGGAACAGCTATGGCAAGTGAATTGTTGCTTGAAAAAGGATTAGGAACAGGCCCGGGAGCTGCAGTAGGATTTGCAATGCAATCAAGCCCTGCAGGTGCAGGCTCTGAGCTTGAAGCTACTGATCCGACAACAGAATACAGAACTATATCTGACGATCAATACGCAAATATGACATCTATGGGCTTAGAAACATCTAAGCAAGACATGGCTACAACGAATCCAATGAATTACGCAATGGATCAACAAATGAGTGATCTTCTACGTAAGGATATCCCTGATGAACAGGGTATTATGTAACTGGTATATAGGAGACAACAATGCCAAACAACAACTACAACTATGGTGCCGCATACATAATGAACAGCGACAAGACTTCAGTCGATGATCAAATGGGTGCAGATCAATTAACTCGTGAAGGTGCAGACTTTACTACATCAATCGAAAACTACGACTTACAATCTGACATGCCAAAGAAGCAGTCAAAGCCGACTGTTGAAAGTGCATTCTTTACTATGGCAGACGACAAAAACTACTTTGGCTAGGACTTATTTATGGCTGACAACTTTTTAAATTCAGACGAAGAATCCGATACACCTACAGCTATGTCCAATGCAGGGACAATCATGCCCGGACTTGCAGGATACATAAAGAGTAGACTTGAAGATTCTGAAAACGGCAGACGTTCACACGAACATAGATGGCTACAAGCCTATAAAAACTTTCGTGGCATCTACGATTCAAGTACACAATATCGTGATTCTGAACGATCAAAAGTATTTGTCAGAATAACCAAAACCAAAGTTCTTGCAGCATATGGGCAGATTGTTGACATATTATTTGCCAACAAGAAGTTTCCTATTGTTGTAGAAGATACACCCGTACCAGAAGGTATAGCAAAGTTTGCTCATTTGGAAACTCCTGCTGATCAGGTAGCACCACCACCTCCGCCACAAGATATGTATGGCTACGAGGGAGATGGTAGAGAACTACCTCCGGGAGCAACTCAAGCAACACCTATGGATTTCTTAGGTGGTATGGCTGACAAATTTCCGAATGCACCTCTTGTCGAAGGTCCTTCAAAAGTAGGAGAACCTCAGATAAGTCCATCTGGTGAAGCTGCACGTAAAATGGAACAGATGATCCACGATCAACTGCTCGATACAAATGCAGTTAATGTATTCCGACATGCTATATTTGAAGCATCTCTACTTGGTACAGGAATTGTTAAAGGTCCTTTCAACTTTAACAAGAAAGTACACAAGTGGCAAAGAGATGAAGAAGGTAACAGGGAGTACATGCCTTACGAAAAGGCAGTGCCTAAAATAGAGTCTGTATCCGTGTGGGATTTTCATCCTGATCCAGCAGCTACAAGTATAGATGACTGTGAATACGTGATACAAAGACATCGCATGAATAGGCAACAACTTCGTGCTTTATCACAGCGACCTCATTTCGATATGGAAGCCGTAGAAGAGTGTCTTGCAAAAGGTCCTAACTACGAAGATAAGTACTACGAAGATACTATTCGTGAAGATGAGACTGAGCCATACTATCAGGAAAATAGATTTGAAGTTCTTGAGTATTGGGGTGTAATTGATGCTAAGTTTGCTGATGAAGCAGGACTAGAGCTACCTCAAGGAATATCAGAGCTAGATCAAATACCTGTAAACGTATGGGTTTGTGGCACAATGATACTTAGATGTGTTCTTAATCCATTTACACCGTCAAGAATACCTTATCAAGTATTTCCATACGAAGTCAATCCCTATCAAATGTGGGGTGTTGGTGTAGCAGAAAATATGGAAGATGCACAGATGCTTATGAATGGTCACGTAAGAATGGCTATTGACAACTTAGCACTTGCAGGTAATCTTGTATTTGACGTAGATGAAGCAAGTTTAGTTCCCGGACAAAACATGGACATATTCCCCGGAAAGATATTCCGCAGACAATCTGGGGTTACTGGAACTGCAATCAATGGTCTTAAGTTTCCAAACACTGCAGGCGAAAACATACAGATGTATCAAATATCTCGCCAGTTAGCAGATGAAGAAACAGGCATACCATCAATTATGCACGGACAGACAGGTGTAACAGGAACAGGACGTACCGCTTCAGGTTTATCTATGTTGATGGGTTCTGCAGGTTTGTCTATGAAGACAGTTATAAAGAACATCGACGATTATCTACTGAAACCAATGGGTGAAGCTTATTTTCAATGGAACATGCAGTTCAACGACGATGCAGATGACATCGAGGGAGATCTTGAGATCAAACCTCGTGGGGTAGCTGCAGTGATGCAAAAAGAGGTACGAAGTCAAAGATTAACTGCTTTGTTGCAAACTGTGATGAACCCAACATTAGCACCGTTTGTTAAGATACCGAATTTAATGAGAGAGTTGGCTATATCACAAGATATTGATCCAGATAGTTTAGTCAACGACGTAAACGAAGCACAGATTTACGCAGAGATATTGAAAGGAATGCAACAGAATGCTCAACAAGGAACAGGCGGTGAAGGTAGCCCCACTGGTCAACAATCCCCAGATATGGGCGGGGCTGGAGGAGTACCTCCTCAACCTCAAGGATCTAACGGTCAAGGGGCTGGCGATGGCACAATCGGAGTCGGAGCTACGCCAGCTGCAGGGGAAGCTGGTTTTACTGGAAACGCTCCTCAGTTTGAAGAGTAATGTAGAGAAAGTCAAAAGCAATAATGGCATTTAGTACTGGAAACCAACAATTTGATTTTTTACTAAGTCGAGCTAGAAATAGAAGACGATCTAAGCAAGCTTTGGAAGAAAACAATATTGATGTCGAAACATCTCTAGAAAAAAGAGAAGAAGAATCTGAGTCTAGTGATGTTACATCTATTGGTACTCAAGTAGCAGATATGAGTGGTTTGGGAGCTTCGGGTATATCAGCCACAGGTCCATCCCAATCCATAGCTGATGCACAAGAGATGATGGATATTGCAGGAGTAGGTACAGGGCAAACAGTAGGGCAGGTGGCATTTGAAACAGAAATGGACAGAGCTAAAGCTGATTTTGCACAGTCTAATCCAGTTGGTGCGGCGATTGCAGGATTTTCTACTGATGCAGTAGCACAAGGAGTAATGCAGACAGCACCTTTAGGTCTGGCTATGGCAGGACAAATGGGAGCAGCAAAAACAGCAGCAAATATAGCGGGTGTACTTAGTGGTCCTGTATTCGGAGCAATCTCAGGAGTAATTGGTCCTTCAATGCAAGATCCGTACGGACAAAACGTTGCAATGGGAAGTGGATTGCTTGGACAAGTGTCTCAGTCCTTAATGTCAACGCATTATAGCGTTGCAGACAAAGTAGCACAAGGAGTTCCGGGATACGCACAGGGATATTATGGTGGAAGTCTAGTTAGTGTTGAGCCGGGGATATTTGGTGGCTTGACTTATACTGGTGTAAATGTACCCGATATTCACCAGTACTCACCTAGTCAGTTTATGGCTGACATGGAAGAAGCGAAAGCTTATTCAGAAGCCGTAGAACCGTTTGGTGGCATTGGAGCTACAAGTGTTATAAGTGATCCATCTACTATAAGTGTAGATACGTTTGGTAGTCCAACTGAAGCAGCTCAAGCAGGAGTAGGTTATTCATCGTATGATCCTACAACAGGTAAACCAACTGGTGCAGCTCCCGCAGGTTCACAGTTTAGTTCGACGGGTGTATTTAGTACAGGCGATGATAATAGTAGCACTAATACCTCTTCTGGCAGTCTAGGAACAACAGATACAGCTACGAGTGGTTTAGGTAGCATAGATAGTGGGTATGGTTACAGCAATAGTGATGACAATAGCAGTGATAGCAGTAGTAGTGATAGTGGTGCTGATACTATGGGCGGAGAAGATGTAGCTTTTGGCGGAAGAATAGGTATGCAGATGGGTGGTGATCCCGCACAACAACAAGTACCTACTGGTGAGATGGGATTTATTGGAGGACCACCAGACCAGTTTACTGAACAACAAACCATAGCCGACGATATACCTAAAGAAGTACCTGAAGGAACATTTGTAATCAACGCACCTGCTGTAGAGTTTGCAGGTAAAGAAGATATAAAACAAATGTTGATCGAAGCTTATGAGATAATTGCTCAAGCAGATACAGATGCAGGAACAGACAGAACTGCTCAAGCAGCTAAAGTACCTAGTAAAGAACAAGTTGAAATAATGATCTCACGTGGAGAAGTTGTTGTACCACCTGAGATAGCTAAAGTTATAGGATACGATAGATTAGAAAAGATAAATAATCGTGGCAAAAGAGAAGTAGCACGTAGACAAGAAGAATCTGAAGAACAAGAAAAACCACAAGCTAGACAGGTAGCAGAAGGTGGTTTTATAAGTATGCAAGAAGGTGGCAACATTGAAGAAAAATATGGAGTAAATGTACTTGAGCCAATAAATCCTAAGACTAAAAAAGTTATACAAGATCTTATATCTAAACGTAACATAACTAGAGGTTCAGTAGAAAAAGCAATAGATACTTTACCTAACAGAGATGCACTAGCTATGATGATATTTGCTGAATCATATGCGTCTAAAGATTCTCCAGATGCTATGAGAGGAATAGGTGAAACTGCTTTAAACAGATTAAAAGATAAAACATATTCATTTAAAAATCAAAATACATTAAAAGATGTATTAAAAGCAAGATCAAATAAAGGCAGTGGAAGTAAAATGTTTTCTTACGAAGGTCTTGAGCCTAAGTATCTAAAGCCAAGACTGTCCGAGATGTTAAACAATAAGTATTGGCAAAGAGCTTTAGATGCCGCCGATAATGCTTTAGAGACTGAGCCTGATATGGAGCGATATAAATTAAGAGACGATGTATTTACTTATGCTAGGGTAGGCGAAGCATCAAATAGATTAAAATCAAATAAAAGAAACGAATATTTTACAACTATAGGAGATCACGACTTTTATAGTAGAACACCCGAAAAAGGTGGAAGAATATCAAGTGAAACGATGGGACAACCTGATTCGTTTTACAGATAATTCGTCAGCTACCCACATAAGTGGCCCTGACAAACCGAAGCAGCTACCCGCAGCCATGTGGCACTGCATATTATGAGGTAAAAAACAATGGCAAAACAAGTAAGAGGTGCGAGAGCATTTAAACCCAATGACTCCTTTGGAGTGATTAACAATCCAAATCTTTACAAAAACAAGTACCGAGAGGAAGTTGATAAGGAAGATGAGGATGATGAAGTAGTAGAAGCAAAACAAGAAGACGTTGGCACTCAAGAAGAAGCTACCCAACAGGAAGGTTTTGTGGAAACTAAGCAGGAAGAGAGTCCTGAACACGACTACAAAAAACGTTATGATGATCTAAAGAAACATTATGACAATAAACTACAAGAATGGAAGAACGAGAAAGAAGCTTTGAAAACAACTGCACAGCAGATGGATTTAGACCCTTCAATCAAACTTCCAAAAAGTCCAGACGAACTAGAGGAGTTTAAGAGTAAGTATCCAGACGTGTATGCCGTAGTGCAAACCGTAGCGGCAATGCAAGCTCAAGAACAATCTGAAAGTTTAAAGAAGGAACTTGAAACTATAAAAGGTCGTGAGAAGGAGATGGAAGTTCAAAGTGCATACAAAGTGTTACTTGCCGCACATCCTGATTTTAATGATATTAGGAATGACGAGAAGTTTCTCTTGTGGCTTGATGAACAGCCAAAATCGATTTCTGAGGGTATAACTAAAAACAATACTGATAGCAAATGGGCAATCAGAGTTCTTGACCTTTACAAAGCCGATACTGGCTTAAAAACGAAACCTAATAAATCTAATGCGTCTGCTGCCGAAGCAGTCAGGACACCAAGTTCTAGAGAAGTCCCGATTGACAAGAATGCAAACAAAAAGATTTGGAAGGTATCAGACATCGCCAAGCTTAAGCCGTGGGAGTTCGAGAAACTTGAAAAAGAAATCGACCTAGCACGACAAGAAGGGCGAATAACTCAATAACTAACCTCAAATAGAGGAAGGATAGAAAAATGGCTTTTAATTCAGCTTCAGGGTACAATAATTTACCGTCAGGTAATTTTGCTCCCGAAATCTTTAGCCAAAAAGTTCTCAAGTTCTTCCGTAGAGCTTCGGTTGCAGAAGATATTACGAATACCGACTATACTGGCGAAATTGAAAACTTTGGTGATACTGTTAACATAATGAAAGAACCAACACTGACTGTGTCCGCATATTCAAGAGGTTCTGTAGTTAACCCACAAGACTTGGCAGACGATCAAATTACATTGACTGTCGACCAAGCCAATGCTTTCGCATTCAAAATAGACGACATCGAAGAGAGACACTCTCACATTAACTTTGAAGCACTAGCAACTTCTTCAGGTGCTTATGCTCTAAAGAGAAAGTTCGATGCAAACGTTCTTCAAACCTTATCTGACGGTGCTGGAATTGCCGCATCTGCAGTATCAGGTACAACTTTAACAACTACTGCCGCTGCAGGTACATTAGGAACAACTGCTGCTCCTATCAACGTTGAGACAGACGATGCAGGTATCAATATGATGCTCGCTATGGCTAGACTTCTTGACGATGAGTCTGTACCTGAAGAGAACAGATGGTTTGTAGCACCTCCAATTTTCTATGAGAAAGTTTTCCAAGCAGGAAACAAGATTGCTGAAGTTCAGGTAACTGGCGACGGTACATCTCCTCTAAGAAATGGTCTTGCAACAGTCGGAACTCTTGCGGGTTTTAGATGTTACAAGTCTACAGCTTTAAATAGCTCTGGTGGAATCGATCAGGTAACATTAACAGATGCTGCTGGTACATTAGCTACTGATGCAACTGAGAATATTGTTTTAGCTGGTCACATTTCATCATGTGCAACAGCGTCTCACATCGCAAAGACTGAAGTGGTACGTTCAACTGAATCATTCTCCGACGTCGTTAGAGGATTGCATGTTTTTGGAAGAAAAGTCCTAAGACAAGAAGCAATCGTTCGTGGCGTTGTAGACTTCGCTTAAGGGAGACTAGATAAATGGCTGATTATACTATTACAGGTGCTGTTGCTGGTGTTCCACTCGGCATCAAACCTCAAATCGTGGAAGTCGTTCTTGACTTCTCATCAACAGACCTAACTACATCAGACTCAGTAGAAGTTTTTGAAATGAAAGCTAATACTCTTGTTCTTATGGCAGGTGTTGAGGTTCTTACTTTAGCATCAACTGGTTCTCCAGTTCTTGACTTAGGTGATGATGCTGATGATGATATCTTTGCTGCAGCAGTTGCAGGTCACACTGCTTTAGCTTCAGGTACAACAAGCGTAGGTAAGTTCTACACTGCCGCTGATACTATCGACTTAATTGCTAATACAGCAACTTTCGATGGTAAGGTCAGAGTGTTCGCAGTTATTGCAGAACTTGGCACTGCAGAAACTGCAGCGTCTTTCGCTTAAATAACTAACTCAGGAGGG
>Ga0255779_1005963_pt1 | contig 11200 bp, 7 predicted proteins | sample 011ome_21_FD_179977 | JGI IMG/M metagenome (GOLD analysis project Ga0255779, IMG submission 179977) | Coastal salt marsh microbial communities from the Groves Creek Marsh, Skidaway Island, Georgia - 011508AT metaG (version 2) | ecosystem: Environmental > Aquatic > Marine > Intertidal zone > Salt...
TTCTACGCGAAGTGGCCAAAGGGCTTGAAATGGACGTAAATAGGCTTGTCCCCCGTCGCGGCCAAGTGCCGCAGTTGCCTCCGCAAGAAGGGCAGCAACAGCCACAAGTGGGCGGGGGACAAAACCTAGAGAATGGAGCCGCAGTTACCGATAATTTTAGCCCTAACGGTATGACTCCTTAGTTGACAATAAATACATTGTTAGGAGTATAATGAAAATAGATCGACCCACATTAGAGATTTTGGCCCGTGTAAACATGCACGAGCCGAAATTTGTTGAATGGCTAGAAAGCCGTTTAGCAAAACATCGTGACGATGCCCTTATGGGACGTGACGAAATAGACGTGCGAATAGCACAAGGGCGCGGACGAGAAATAGCTGAGATTATTCGACTATTATCCGACGCAAATGAACACCTTAGAAAAGCGGAAAACCGAGCATCCAGTTAGGAATAGCACACGGACCCGGCATCGAGGAAGAAAGCTATGGTATTTGACCCCAAAAAGTTAGGCGAAGAAGCGGATCAGCTTATTCAAACCCTGAATCAACAGCAGGCGCAGGCAGCAGAGGCAGAAGAACCAGCTGAAGCGGCAGTTGAAGATCAGGCGATAGAGATGGAAGCCGACGCTATCGCGGATGATGAGGTCGTAGCAATAGACGATCAAGGAACTAGCGACCACACCGATGAGTCGCCAGAGGCCGAACCGCAAGCGGCTACAGACAGCGAGGCTATCGCCGAACTGCGCAAGCAGATAGAGGCATCCGAGCAGAAGTGGCGCGTTTTGCAGGGGATGATTAACAAGAAAGATCAAGAACTAGAGGCTATGCGGGAACTGTTCGCTCAAGTTGAGTCAACACCCCCCGCCGCAGAGGAGCAGAAGTTGTCGGTGCCGCAGGCGACACCACAGCTGACGCAAAAAGACGTCGAGGAGTATGGTAGTGAACTAGTAGATATGGTTAAGCGCGCTGCGCAAGACGTATCTAATAGCACTACAGCCGATATTCTACATTTAGTAGAAGAAAGGCTAAAGAAACTCGAAGGTTCTGTACAGACTGTAGAACAGTCTACCGCTCGTACAGCACAAGAAGTCTTCTTTGATAGTCTGACTAAATCAGTACCAAGTTGGCAACAGCTAAATACTGATGAAACGTTCTTGAACTGGCTTAACCAGCCAGAGCCGATGGTAGGAGCGCCAAGACTGCAACTATTGCAAGATGCAGTGGCTAAGCAAGACGTTCGACGGGCAGCGTCGTTTTTCAATACATTTGAACAACTTATGGGTGTATCTGAAGAACCTGCGTCAACTGAAGAACTTGCTGAAACCGAAGCCTCCGCACCTAGCGAAAAGCTGGCTAAGAAAGTTGTTCCCGGCAGAGGGCGAGCCGCAACGCCTAAAGGCCAAGGTGGTAAAATGGAGTGGGATCGCAAGTCCATCGCCAAGTTATATGATGACAAACGTTTGGGTAGAATTTCACCTAAAGAGTTTGATAAACTTGAACGCGATTTATTCCGAGCGCAATCCGAAGGTAGGATTGCAGTTTAATATGGGCCTAACTCTAGGAGAGTAACATGGCATATCCTCACGCAAGCGGGACAGTATCGTATAGCGGTACTTTTATCCCAGAAATCTGGTCAAAAAAGCTCATCGAAAAGTTCTACGATGCGACTGTATTGACTGCTATTTCTAACACCGACTACGAAGGTGAGATTCGTAGCCAAGGTGATATGGTAAAGATTCGCACCATTCCCACCTTGACCATCAACGACTATTCTTCTGGTCAAACTCTGGTAAACCAGCGTCCAGAAAGCGAAATCGTTGAACTCCTTATCGACAAGGGTAAGTATTGGTCTGCGATTGTTGACGATGTACAAGACATACAGGCTGACCTTGAACTCATGAACATGTGGGCAGGGGACGCGTCAGAGCAGATGAAGATTCGGGTTGACACCGAAGTTTTGGGTTCTATCGTTCCCGACTTCGCTGCCGAGAACAAAGGCGCTGCCGCCGGTCGTATCTCTGGCAACATCAACCTCGGCGCTACTGGCACTCCGCTGGCAGTAACTACGTCTAACATCCTTGACACTATCCTTGATATGGGTCAAGTGCTGGACGAGCAAAACCGCCCCGAGACTGGACGTTTCTTGGTTATGCCTTACTGGGCAACTACTCTGCTCAAGAAGTCAGACATCAAAGACGCGTCTTTGACTGGTGACGGCTCATCGCCTCTCCGTAACGGACGAGTTGGTATGATTGACCGCTTTGAGATTTATCAGAGCAACAATCTGCCTAAAGTCGTTGACGGCGGCAACAACGCCTTTAACTTCATCGCGGGCGTAAAGAACGGTCTGACGTTTGCTTCTCAGCTGACCAAGACTGAATCTCTGCGCGCAGAGTCTACTTTCGGTAACATCATGCGTGGCCTGCAAGTTTATGGCTACAAAGTTATCGACGGCAAGTCTCTCACCGCTGCTTACGCTTACAAGGGATAAGGAGACTGACCTATGGCGACTTATAACGCTTACCCCGGCGCTGACGGGGCACTGATCGTAGACGGTAACGGTAGCAACGCTGCTGGCGCCCCTGCGGTAACTGTACTGGATGGTACTTTTGACGCCTCCTTGCTGAACCTTGCTGCTAACGATGTAGTAGAAGTAATCAAAGTGCCCAAGGGTACCTTGGTTCTGAACGTTATGTACGAGGTAATCAACGGTGACGCTACTCAAACTGTCAACATCGGCGACGGTGCTGACGTAGACGGTTGGGTTGCGGCGGCTAGCGTCGCTACTGCTGGGGCTACCGGTCTCGGCGCTGGTGCGCTCGCCAGTGCTGGCGGCAAGTTCTATTCCGCTGACGACACCATCGACATTGAGTGCCCCACTGCTAAGGCGCACGACACAATGAAGATTCGTGTCTTTGCCCACGCCGTTATGTGCGGCGTTGCTGGCTAATCGGTCCGTTTTGTGGGACTCTTTAGGGGAGCTATGCTCCCCTCTTTTTTATTAAGGAATGTGAATTATGCCTAAGATGCTTCGACACGAAAAAACGGGTGATTTGTATATCTATACCGCTGCATTGGCCACCCGAGAAGATATGGTAGAGGTAGAAGACGAGCCTACCCCTGCACCTAAGCCAAAAGCTAAAGCTAAGCCAAAAGCTGAGTCTAAGCCTATCGTTGAGGAAGAATCTGAAGTAAAATCAGAGGATGACCTAGACTCTCTCTTTGGCGAGGAGTAATACATGACCGGCTCAGAGTTAATCGCGTATACACGCACGTTGTTGGCTGATTCTACTGAGCCGTATCTTTGGTCAGACGACTTCCTACTAACCGCTCTGCAAGAGGCGGAGCGGCTATTTTGTATGCGCACGCACCTGAACGTAGGAGAGGAGTCGGTGACCACAGCTGCGGACTCCAGCACCTACGCGTTACCAGAAAACACACTAAAAGTTGTCTTCGCACACATAGGCGCCACGCCTGTAGACCGGCTAACTGCGCCAAGCAGTACTGTCTATCTGCGTAGTGCTAGGGGTAAGCCTACGGGGTATGTTACTGGTTTTCCCACACGCAATGTTACGTTTTACCCCACACCAGATGCCGCGTACATTGTAGATTTAATTATAGCCGCCTTGCCCGAAGAAGGGTTTGGCGCTAGCGACGATCCGGTTGTCCCTGCTGAGTGGCAGTTGCTGCTCGCGGACTTCGCGGCGCATAAAGCACTTATCACTAACGATGTAGATGGTAACAACGTAGGCACTGCGACGACGTTTATGCAGCGCTGGGAGCTTGGCGTTCTGGAAGCTAAGCGTATGGACTATCTGCTACGCACATCGCCCCGTGCGCCCCTGCGCTCGTGGACAGGAGGTAAACGGTAATGGCTAGAAACCCGTCACTAGAGAGGGAACAAGCAGCTTCGCTTACACAGGCGCTAGGCATCCCCACCAACTCTAGCAATAACAGCGGCATCGCACGCGCTCGTGCTAACCAAAGGGGGAACCCTGCGCCCCCTGCGCCCCCTGCGCCCCCTGCGCCTGACCTGTCGCCCCCTGTGGTTGATCCAGCCCCCACAAAAGGCGCGTTCTATGACGAAGGCGCGGCGATGATACGCGAGGTAATGAACCGCCCGCTTGATACGGGCTTCGGCTCTAGGGGCGCGGCGCAACCCCGGTACTCGGCCGATGATTTGACCCGCAGGGCTATTAACCTCGCGTCTTCAGCCGAGTTTATGCCCCGATATGAGAGCCGTACGGCTATCAATATCCCTAACAGACAGCAGGCTATGCGCGAGAATCTGGCTATGGAGCGGGCCGCTAAGCAGGGCGATTTTTACGACCGTATGAACCAAGTCGGCTTTGTTACGCCCGAGCTACTTAAAATGGCTATTCAAGACCGCCAAGCGTCTAGGGGACTGGCCGCAGATAGCGTCCGCGAAGGTGGGCGCCAAGGGTTGTTGTCCCAGAAGCAGGCGCTCGACGAAGCACGGCTAGCCGAGGAGATTGGGCAGGCTGAGTATAAGTCTGGCGTTGACCGTAACGCGATGCAACGGGATTTGGCGCAGATTCTAGCGAATGCCGGCTTGCAGCAGAGGGCTACGGATGTGGCCCAGCTGGGTAACATCCTTGCTAACGCTCTAGGGGAAAAGCAAGCCAATATAGGCGGTCTCGAAACGTATATAGATTTGACTGAAGACTCTGTGACGGGTCAAGCCAAAGACCCCTTTGGGCGGTCGCAGGGAGTTAGAGACCTGCTGGAGATGCTAGGACTAGACCCGGAAAAATACGCCGAGACGGGTAGAGTACGGCTTGCCGATGGCGGCGAAGTTAGTATGGAAAACCCCACAGCCGAAGGTAAAACGGCTGGCTTAGATACGGGCGACTATGTATTCCCTGCGGAAGCCGTGCGGTTTTACGGCATGAAGACCATCAAAGCGATGGTCGAAAAAGCGATGATGGCGGATGATGCTTAATGTCCTTACTAAACCCGACTCCCGAGGAGATCGCGAAGGGGTCTAGCCTGCTGGCGCCCCTCCGACCCGATTACAACCAAGCAATTGACCTTGCCGATCAAGGGGCAGGGCTTAGGCGCGTTTCTGACGTAGGGGTGGATGTCCTTAGCGGGATTGCCGCCATCCCGCAGGGCGTTGCCGCGCTGGTTCCCGGTTTGGGCGGGGTTAGTCAAGGGATAGGCGAGCTTAGGCGGGGTATGGGCGAAGCCCTGTACTCTCCGCAAAGGCAAGCAGAACAGGCGAGGCTTGCGCAAGAGTTAGCCCAAACAGAAGGGTTTTTCGATGACGCGGGGACGTACCTCCGCGCTATTGCACGCGACCCAGCCTTGGGCGTGGGCGCTCTTGCAGAAACCTTGCCGGCTGTATTCACGGGTGGAGCAGTAGCCAGAGGAGTTGGCGCTCTTGCTCCTAAGTTGTCTGCTCCAGCACGAGCGGCTATCGGCGAAGGCACCGTAGCAGGTGCTTTGACCGCCGGTGCTATCGGCGAAGAAGGGGGCGATTACTTTCAGCGTTTAGCGGGTATCCCCGCTGGTATCGCTACCGGTTTAATCTCTGGGGGAAGCAACCGACTCATCGGCAAAATGGCCCAACAGCAAGGGCTAACGGGTGCCGTGGGTCGAGGGCTAGAGCAAGCTGGCGATATTGACATCGCCCTTGCAGGCGGAGCCGGTGCAGGTAAAGGCCGGCTTTTGAACCGTATGGCGCTGGGCGGCATCCGCGAGGGTGTGTTTGAAGAACTGCCCCAGTCGCTCTCCGAACAGGCTATAACGAACTTAGCCCTTGGCGAAGACATAACCGAAGGGTTAGGCTCTGCGGCGGCTGGCGGGCTTCTCCTTGGCTCTGCTATGGGCGCAGGGTTTACTGGGATTCGCGGCACCACCCCCGAGCCTGTCCCCGAACGCTACGTTCCCACGCGCCGAGAAACCACCGAACTCCCAGAGGCGGGGCAGGAAGTAGAGCGCCTTAGCCGTGCCAAGCGCGAGGGCGTAAGAACCAAGAGCGGAGAGCTATTTAAAACAGAAGGCGCCGCCAAAGCAGCCCTGACCCGTCGAGGCGACAACGCGGCGGACTTCGATATTATCCGAACGGGCGGCGGCACCAGAGATAATCCGACAATCGGCTTCACAGCTATACGGCGTGAAGACGCAGAAGGGGTTGATTTTGAGACTCGGCAACAGGCGGCGGCAGGAGCGGAAGCAAGTGCCGAAGATAGGCAAGCCGCGCGTGCTACGCTGGAAACAGAACTCAAGGGCATAAAAGGCATAGGCAAGAAGTCTATTGACGCCGTGCTCAACGTGAAGTCAGCGGCGGAACTAGAAGCCTTACCCACATCTGTACTCAGCAACAGTCGCAAGCAGACAATTTTAAACAGCGATGCGTTTAAAACGTACGTAGAGCAGGGAGCTATACCCGACTTTCGTGGCACAGACCCTAAAAACGCCGCGCCAGTGACTCCCGCTGAATTTATAGATCAAGATACGGCGCAACAAGAGGCCGCGCCAGACCAGCCTACGCAAAAGGTTGCGGTTGAGGACGAGCTTGAGGGCGACTCTAACGAGCTATTTGACGTTATCGACCCAAAAGACGCCGGCATCGTCGAGCCGGTAAAGGCTAAAGTTGGAGGTAGCCCGGAAAAAGGCACGGCTAAAGCTGAAGCCGTTAAGCCTAAGTTGATTAATTTAGGCCGTAAGCTGACTAGCACGGACTTTGAAGAAGCGTTCGGTACGCCGATGGCTAATTCGCTAGACGAGGTGTATGGCGACCCCGGCACTACAGCTAGGATCATGGCGAAAGCGCGGTTTGCGGGAGAATTTAAGCGCTTAGGCAAACAGACTCTTGAAGTCCTGCTCAACGTGAAGTCGCCGGAAGAATTAGTAGCGCTGCCCTCCGAGGTAATCAACAACGCAGACAAGGCAAAAATTTTAGCCAGTGACGCGTTTAACGAATACACAGCCCCGGCCGGCGCCGCAGACGCGATAGAAAAGAAATTGCTGACGCCCGACGGGTTCAAAGCCTTAGTGCAGTTAATGCGCGGATACACTCCCGCTGAAGGCAGTCGCGCGGCTACCGGCAAAAAGGCAGGAACTCAGGCGAACCGCAACACTATTAAGTTGGTGAACGCCGTAAGTCGCTGGCTAGACACGGACAACAATGCGCAAAGCCAACGGCTTGTAAAGGCGTTTGAAGAACTGCACATGGCTATGGTGTCGTATGAGTCGATCCTAAAAGTTTATCCTCGTGCTCGCCCGCTTCAAGTCACGGCCTCCAACACGCTAGATATTATAGACCTACCGGGGCCAGATTTCGCCGCCGAACAAGGCACAACATTTAGCGACGAAGAATTAGAGCAACAGGAGGATTTCGCCAAAAAAGTGGTTTCTACGCCGCCAGAGAAGTCTGGGCTTGGCGTAATCCCGCTGGAAGCCCGCGTGAAAAGGATCGGCGACGCAATAAACGAAATAGAACAGCTTGTTGGTAGAAACAACTTGCGAATAGCGCAGTATCTAGCCAAGCGCGCTACGGCGCGAACCGAAAGAGAGGTTACTTCGCTAGCTCCAACAACGAGGGAAGGCGAAACGTCTCCCGCGATTAAATTCCACATCTATAACCGGCGGTACCGCGATGGCCGGCTTACGGATTTTGGGACAGAAAGAAACGAAACGAGAGACGCTGTTGACCAAGCGGTAGAGGTGCCGGGCATTGCCCCTGACGAGGAGGTAACCTACGGGTATAACAGCGTAGTAGGGCAAACGACTTCGGGGCGCCCCGTTACCGAAACTAACACGCCAAGTTTGGCTAGGCAGATAGACAAACGCCTAGCGCAAAAAGAGCGAGACTTCTCTACGCCTGTCGGGGCTATGCTTGCGCACTATAGAAAAGTCTCGCCTTCGCCTTACGCCCGCATGCTAGCGGATCACTTAATAAAAATAGGTGAGCGCAACGGGTTCTTTAACAACGTAGAGCTTGTTATTGGCAACGTAAAAGCGGCCGAACACCCAGAACAGGCGTACGGGTTCGTTAGACGCCGTGCAGAAGGTAGCTCGCAATACACGATGTATTTGGCCACAGATGGTCAAAACGAAGCTACCGTTTTACACGAGGTTTTGCATGCTGTAACGAGAGGCACGCTTACGCAACGAGCCAATCAAGATACAATTACCGCGTTGAACGCTTTGCGCACCGACCTTTTGGGCCGGTTCACAAGAACTGATGAGGGGCTACAGTTTGACCGAGAGGGTGTAGACCCTGACCTTGAGCTTTCACCGGCGGAACTAGCACGGCTAGATCACATATTTGCGGAGGTTGATACGCCGGGGCAAATGATTGACGAATTTGTGTCCTACGGCATGACCGACCCCCTACTACAAAAAGTTATGGCCGCTACCCCGATACGGAATGCCGCTACCCTAACAGCAGTTAAAAAGGGCGCGGCAAAGAACTTGTGGCAGTTTTTTGTTATGAAGATAAAGGCACTGCTAGGAATTAAGGCGGTGCCAAACTCTGTGCTGTCCAGCTACATGGACGCCACATCTGCGTTGCTTAGCGACATCTACGCTCGATCTGACGACTCGCTGACCGCGTTCGCGTTCGGGTTCTCTAAGAAAGGTGGTAAAGGCAACAAAAGCGCCATAGTCAAAGCCGCGATAGACTTCAATAACCTACCGCCCGACATGGTGGCGAAGTCGCAGAGCGCCAAGCAGAAGGCCGCAGAAAACAACAAGGGCCGTGAAAAGGTCACCGAGGACACTAATAAGTTTAGAGAAGATGAAAAGAAAAAGCGGCAAGATGCGGCGGCAGAAGCTGAGCAAGCGCGATTTGACGAGGTAGCGGCGGGTAAAGCAGAAACAGCCGTGCCGCAAGCTAAACGCAAAACCAGACAAGACCTTACTGTGTTTGACCAACTAGGTCGCACCACTATGAACGCTATAGCCAATGCGTTTGGGAAAGAGACGTGGGCACAGTTAATGGACGGCTTGGGTAAATGGTCGGCGGACAAATTTGCCAACTTCGTATCCCAAGAGAACCCGCTGTCTGCCGCTGTTCGCGCCGTAGTAGTTGGTGTTGTAGATAAATACGGCACGACCGAGCAATTCCGCAACTTGCTCCACGAGTACGCGCGCAATAGGCAAAACGTCTCGGCTACAGCGTACGCCGCCTATGAGACTTTGCGGAGCATGGACTCAAACGCGCAACAGGCGCTGGTTGACTACCTTGGTGAGCGCGACGACGATAAGCTAGCCAAAGCGCTAAACAACCCTGCGCACGTAGATATGGTAAAGAAGACAGTGGCCGGTATGGAAGAACTGCTGTCAGAAGCCAAGCGCCTGCGCGTTATGCGCGAAGGGCAGGAAGACTTCACGCTAGACGACATACTTGCGCTGTCCGACAACCCGCGCTACCGCCGTATGATTGATCGCGCTGCGGGCAACGTAGGTATTTCAGAGGCCACTAGAGCTAAGAACTTTAAAACAGCCACGCAGTCTATGGACTGGGTTATCACGAAGAACGGCAAGCAACTCAGCGGTCTGAAGCCGGGCCGCGATTTTTACAAAATGTACAACGCCGCTACCGGGGACACGTACTTTGTAGAACAAGGGATTGACGAAAATCTTGTTAGGAGCAAAAACCTCGTACCTGACATGGACGACCTTTTGCCCTACAGAACCGAAAAGTTGCTAGACCAAACCGACGTGCGTATGTCTCGCCGCCGAACCGTGGATGAGATGGGTACAGAGCGCAACCCTGTGCAGGTTGTAGCCTCACTCACAGCAACCATGCAGGATATGTCGCGCCGCATCGAAGGTGCGCGTATGAACACGGCGGCACTAGTAGCGCAGGAGTCGTTAGCCGCTGACGCTAAATGGATACTAGATGACGCGCCGGAGGAAATTACAAAAGACTCGTTACTAGACGCTGGCTCTAAAGCGATGGACCCCAAAGAGCTTCTTAGAAAGGCGAGACGACCGGGAACGTGGGTTCGCATCCCCGAAGACGCTTCTGAGTGGGGTGACCTGCAAGGTAAGTGGATGGCTGGCCCTGCGTATGCGTCGATGGAGGATTACTTCAGCGAAGAAGCCTTGGTAGACGCAGGCGTAGCGCGTACCGCTATGCGTACGTGGAAGAAGTTTAAGACAGTCTACAGCCCCGTCGCTCACATGAACAATGTGATGGGCAACGTCATACTCTCGTACTATCACGATTTACCGGCGGGCAATATCGCACAAGCCGCTCAACTTATTATAAACGGCGCTCGCGGCAAGCTGACTGGGCAAGACCTCAAGCTGTACGAGGAGTTTATGACGTCCGGCGCTACTCTCGGTGCGTTTAACGTGGCGGAAGTGAGCAGAGACGCGCAGACGTCTTTAGACGCGCTCGGCAAAAACTACAAAGGCAAAGACGGCGGCATCCGCAACCTAGTGGCGGTGCTTACGGAGATGGAGGGCACCTTCGCTAAGCTGGCCGTTGGCCGCGACGCCCTAGCCGCCGGCATCAGAAAGGGCGACGCGGCGCTTGCCGATATTTACAGCAACCAAGATAACGTGTTCCGTCTCGCGGCGTACATGACGCGCATCCAGCAAATCAGGGAGCGCAAGGGCGGCATTGGCGCCGCTGATAAAGACGAAGCCGCACGGTTTGCCAAAGAAGCGTTTGTAGACTACGCGATTACCGCCCCGTGGATCGTCGCCGCGCGGAACTCAGTACTGCCGTTTGTGGCGTGGCCGTACCGCATGATCCCTCTGCTGTCTAAGTTGATGCTTACAAAGCCGTGGAAAGCCGGCGCAACGCTAGGCGCCGTACACGTACTGAACAGCGTGTTCACATCTATGGCTGGAGACGACGACGAAGAAGAAGGCCGACTACTCCTAGATAATTACATGCAACACAACATCTGGGGCGTACCGGGCGTGCCTTCTTACATTCGCATGCCGTTTGGTGACGAGGACAATCCAGTGTACTTCGGTGTAGGGCGAATGATCCCGTTGGCTGATGTGTTCAACCTTGCGAACACTGGCGTCCCGCAGACGCTAGCGCCAGCTGGCCCCCTGTACACGCTCTTTAACGCGCTTAACAACTACGACCCATTCCGACAGCAAGAGATCGCAGGCGTCACAGACACCGCCGCAGAAAACTTCTGGAAGCGCTTTGTGTATGTGCGCAACGACATGCTGCCGCAATTTATCGCGAGTGGCGCCCGAAC
>Ga0255779_1005964_pt1 | contig 11199 bp, 7 predicted proteins | sample 011ome_21_FD_179977 | JGI IMG/M metagenome (GOLD analysis project Ga0255779, IMG submission 179977) | Coastal salt marsh microbial communities from the Groves Creek Marsh, Skidaway Island, Georgia - 011508AT metaG (version 2) | ecosystem: Environmental > Aquatic > Marine > Intertidal zone > Salt...
GCACCATAGGGCGCCACGCTGTAACAAGTTAAATTTAATCTTTTGCAAGTGCCGCAATATTGCCGTGTTTCATTAAACCTTTTTGCGGGGGTTTTCTTCAGCCTGACAGCCATGCGTGGGGACGCTTGGGGGTAGGGAGTTGATTAATATTCACTGGAAGGGTGCGTTTGGGGCAACGCAATTTGAACCGGATCGACGGCCGATCGGATTTTGGGCTGACCCAGCTAAAGGCAATTTGCACGCGTTGGATTTTCACGACGCCAAAGAATTTGTGTTTTCGCTGCAAAACGGGGCCTTTGACACGGGCACCATAAGGGCGTTAAAATCAGAGCATTATCATGAGTTTCAGGTCGCAGGTATCCAGCATCTTATAGATGAGGCATATTTGCAGGCGGCCAGTCATCGGCATGACGGCGGTTCTGGTGTTTCAAATAGCTTTTTTTGGCATAACCTCGGGAGCGGGCAGTTCAATCAAAGTGCCCATATTCTTCAATTGGCTGAAGATAAAACGAGCCAGTTTGCGCTTGCGTCCCGCGCCGGAAATGGGTTTGCCTTACTGGATGACCCGCGCCAGAAAGAAAGCCCGGTTTGGGCATCAATTCCTGATCAAGCCCAGCACTATCTCGATCACGTGGTTGATCTTGCTGCCATTCGCAGCGAGACAGGCCATTTTATTTATGCCGCCTCCGGGGTTGAGGCAGGCCTGTCCAGCTTTCATCTCGGCGCGGGCCAAGACATATCATTCTTGCAAGATATTGGCGCCAAGCAATCTTTGCCGATTGCCGGGATCACGCATGTTGAAGCTGCCTCGTTAAACGGGGCACGGTTTTTGATAATAGCCGCGCAGGGTACCAATTCTGTTAGCGTCCTGCGGGTGGCCGAAAATGGTCACTTACGCCCCGTGGATCACCTGTTGGATGATCATCTGATGCGGTTTTCTAATCCATCAGCGCTGAGTTATGCCGAATTTGACGGGCGCGGCTTCGTTGCGGTGTCGGGGGCTGATAACGGGCTCAGCGTGTTTGAGCTTTTGCCCGATGGTCTTCTATTACATCAAAGCACATTCCGTTCCTCCGCTGAGGGCGGGGCACTTGGGGCGGTTTCGCAATTGGAGTTTGTGCAAAATGGATCCGAGTTTCTGTTGTTAAGCCGGTCTTCTGGTCAAACGGGTATTGGCCTTTTCCAGCTGGAACTGGGGCAGAAAAAATCAGAGGGCATTCAAGGGACTCAGGATCATAATATTTTGATTGCCAGCGCCAATGATCGATATCTTTATGGCGGGGCAGGCGCAGATATTTTGATTGATGCAGCTCATACCCAGTCATTATCGGGGGGGGCGGGCGCTGACCGCTTCGTGATGAGGGCCGACGCCGCGCATGACGTGATCGTTGATTTTGATCCTCGCGTAGATCAATTGGATTTATCATTCTGGCCAGAGCTTTACAGCGCAGATCAATTGGACTTTGCTGCGCTGGTGGATGGCGCGCGGCTCGGCCATGGAGATGAAACCCTTACATTAAAGACCGCAGCAGGGCAGATCTTGCAGCAGGCGGATCTTAAAAGCATCGACGTTCAGTTTGCATCGCATTTTGATGTTGAATTGGCTGAAAGGCTAAGCAGTGAGCCTGCACCCGCAGAGCCGGCGTTAAAGCCCGGCGTGACGCTGGTCGCGCCGCAGCCGAATACCGTGTTTCCGCTGCCATCTTCAGAGGCTGAAGCTTTGCCCAAGATTTTATCTGCGCTTCAGGCAGAAACGAGCGGGGTTTCGTTTATGCAAGCCGTTTTCGAGGTATTTTCTTTAAGCTCCAACTCGGACTCGCCCGTAGCCCCTGCACATCAGCTGCCTTTGGTCGGGGACCATTCCGGCGTTACGGTGGCCGGCAATGAGGGGGCTGATGCATTGCTGGGCTTGAGCGGGCACGATATTTTGTTAGCAGGCGCAGGAGATGATCTTTTATCAGGTGGGTCTGGCTATGATCGCTTGTTTGGCGGAGCGGGAGAAGATGTTCTTTTTGGGGGCGAAGGGCAGGATTATCTTGTTGGCGGCGCTGGTCGAGATTGCTTTGTTTTCGCGCCACCATCGGGCAATGAGATTGATATTATAAAGGATTTTGATCCTAATTTAGATCAGCTTTGCTTTCTGACCCGCGATGGTAAAGCTGCTCAAGCGGGGTTTGATAACCTGAATATGCAAGCCCATCATCAGGATCTTTGGATCGATTTTGCCGGGCGCGGTATTCTTCTGAGCGGGCTTGACCCGATAGAGTTTGACGAAACTCATGTCGTCTTTGACAGTTTTGGGATGTGGTGATCACAACGCTTAGGCGCTTTTGTTATACGGCGTAGCCGAGTCTAAGATTGCAGGAAATTGCAGTTACATCGGCGTCGGCTTTAGTTTTGCTTGACCTTATCCCAGCCTTACGGCTTTACAAGGCCCAAGCAACTTTAGGATACCACCACATGGCAGCAGAGACCGCGCCCCAATTCGCCGAAACAGAACGCGCCAAATCAAAAAAACTTTCAGCGTTGCGGGGTTTATTGCCCTTTCTGTTGCCTTATAAAGTTTTGATGGGCGCAGCATTTCTGGCGCTTATTCTGACCGCAGGCGTGTCGTTAACCCTGCCCTTGGCGGTGCGCCGGGTGGTGGATAATTTCGGTATTCCAGACGATTCCACATTGGATAAATATTTTGCGGCGGCGCTCGGCATCGCGGCCCTTTTGGCGTTGGGAACCGCGCTGCGCTATTCCTTAGTCACGCGCCTCGGCGAGCGGGTTGTGGCGGATATCCGGCGGGCAGTCTTTGATCGGGTGATCATGATGAGCCCGTCTTTTTTCGATAAAATACTTACCGGAGAGGTGCTGAGCCGCATCACAACCGATACGACCCTAATCCTATCGGTCTTAGGCTCATCGATTTCAATCGCTTTGCGCAATTTACTGATCTTTATCGGGGGCTTGGCGTTGATGTTTCTCACCTCGGTAAAGCTGACGGGGTTGGTTTTATTGATCGTTCCTGCCGTGGTCATTCCGATTTTAACGCTTGGCCGGCGTGTGCGCCGCTTCAGCAAGCTCAATCAAGATTGGATCGCCGCCAGCTCTGGCACCGCGTCGGAAGCGCTTGGCGCCGTACAAACGGTTCAAGCCTTTACCCATGAAGCGCAAACCCAAGCCGATTTCGCCGATGTCACCGAAAAAAGCTATTTGGTTGCCATTCAAAGGGTGAATACGCGCGCTTTGATGACGATGATCGTCATTTTTCTGGTGTTTTCGGGCGTCGTTGGCGTTTTGTGGATTGGCGCCCGCGATGTAAGAAGCGATTTGATCAGCCCCGGTACGTTGATTCAGTTTTTGATCTATGCAATCATGGTGGCCGGATCTGTTGCCGCGCTGTCTGAGATTTGGAGCGAATTGCAGCGCGCCGCTGGCGCAACGGAGCGGCTTGTCGACCTTCTATCCTCGCAGGATCATGTGTCGGATCCTGTGTCTCCAGCGGCGCTTCCGGCGAATACCAAGGGGAAATTAAGTTTTCAAAACGTCTCTTTTCGCTATCCAATGCGGCCGGAAACGCAGATTTTGAAGGATATCTCATTTGAGGTGGAACCAGGCGAAACGGTGGCGCTTGTAGGCCCCTCTGGGGCGGGGAAGTCGACTATTATCCAATTGCTGCTGCGCTTTTTTGATCCCCAAAATGGGGCGATCTTATTTGATGGTATCAACCTTAACGAATTGACCCGCAGCGCGTTTCGCAAGCGTATGGCCGTGGTGCCACAAGACCCAATTATTTTTGCCGCCTCGGTGCGCGATAATATTCGATTTGGTCGCCCGGATGCTACCGATGAAGAGGTTTTGAAAGCGGCTCAGGCCGCTGCTGCAACCGAGTTCATAAACAAATTACCGCAAGGTTTTGACACTTATGTGGGAGAGCGCGGGGTTTTGCTGTCGGGTGGGCAAAAGCAACGGATTGCGATAGCGCGCGCTATTTTGCGCGATGCCCCTGTGCTTTTGCTGGATGAAGCCACCAGCGCGCTGGATGCGGAAAGCGAACGGGCAGTACAATTGGCAGTGGATGAACTGGCCCGCGACCGTACGACCCTGATTGTGGCGCATCGTTTGGCGACCGTCAAGAAAGCAGACCGCATTCTTGTCTTGGATCAAGGCGGCGTGGTTGCAACCGGTACGCATGACGATCTGGTGGGCCAAGGAGGGCTTTACGCCAGGCTAGCAAAATTGCAGTTCACCGATGGGGAGGTGATAGAAACTGCGGTGTAAAGCTTATAGTTCTTGAAAAACCAGCCCGCTTCCCGCAAAGTTATCTGGGATAAAAATAAAAAAAATTGGGAGAATTTTATGGGCTTTGCTTCGATCGAAGACTCACTAGCGCTTGAAAAAGAAATGTCTTGGGAACAAAGAGATGTGGCCAAAACGCTCTTTGGGCTGTTGAGCGAAACCGCCGATAAATTTCCCGAGCGCCCGGCGATCAGCTATCAGTTGCTTTCGGGTCCGCAGGATAAAGCGGAAACTCTGAACTGGCGCAGCTTGCAGCAGAAAACCGCGCAGGCGGCGAATATGTTCAGGGCCTTGGGTGTAGGGCCTGAAGATGTCGTGGCCTTTGTTTTGCCCAATTGTAACGAAACCGCCCTTACTATTTTGGGCGGGGCCGTGGCGGGGGTGGTAAACCCGATCAACCCCTTGCTGAACGTGGACCAAATTTCTTCAATTTTGCGCGAAACCAATGCCAAAGTTGTGGTAACGCTAAAGGCGTTTCCCAAAACCGATGTTGGGCAAAAAACAGCCGCGGCTGTTGCGCAGGCGCCGAATGTGAAAACGGTATTAGAAATTGATCTCAACCGTTATCTGACGCCTCCTAAAAAATGGTTGGTGCCGTTGCTACGGCCCAAAAACCCCGTCTCGCATAATGCGGAGGTGATGGATTTCAACGAAAAGCTATCACAGCAAGCCACAACCTTAAATTTCGAAGATATTCAAAAAGACCGGGTGGCGGCGCTGTTCCATACGGGTGGCACTACAGGCATGCCCAAAGTGGCGCAGCATACCTATTCGGGGATGATTTATAACGGCTGGCTCGGAGGTGTTTTAAGCTTCACTGTTGATGATAACGTCATTTGTCCACTGCCTTTGTTTCATGTCTTTGCTTGTCATATAATTTTAATGTCAGCGCTTCATTCCGGTGCACATGTTATTTTCCCGACGCCGGCTGGGTATCGCGGTGAGGGCGTATTTGATAATTTTTGGAAATTGGTCGAGCGTTGGAAGATCACATATATCATTACAGTTCCAACAGCGGCAGCGGCCTTAATGCAGCGTCCAGTCGATGCAGATATATCAACGGTAAAAAATGCATTTTCCGGGTCGTCGCCCTTGCCTTTAGAACTGTTCAAACGATTTGAAAAAGCAAGCAATGTAAACATAATTGAGGGCTATGGCCTGACCGAGGTTACCGCTCTGGTTTCGTGCAACCCCACTGATGGCCTAAAAAAGGTTGGATCAGTTGGGGTGCGCTTGCCGTATACAATGGTTAAAATCGTGCGCTCCAGCGCAGGTGAGTTGGTCGAATGTGCGGCTAATGAAATTGGTGAAATTTGCGTTTCCAACCCCGGAGTGTGGCCTGGCAATACCTATACCGAAGCGGCCAAGAACGTAGATCTTTATTACGAAGATAAGTTTTTAAGAACCGGTGATCTGGGTCGCTTGGATGAGGATGGATATCTGTGGATTACAGGCCGCGCCAAAGATTTGATCATACGCGGGGGTCATAATATAGATCCTGCGCAAATTGAAGAAGCGCTTTTGGGCCATGCCAGCGTTGCCTTTGCAGGAGCGATTGGACAACCTGATGTGCATTCAGGGGAATTGCCCTGCGTTTATGTTGAATTGGTGGCCGATGGTGAGGTGACGCCCGATGAATTGAAGGCATTTTGTGAAGAGCATGTACCAGAGCGGGCCGCGCATCCAAAATATGTTGAGATTTTGGACGAGCTTCCAAAAACGGCGGTGGGCAAAGTCTTTAAACCTGATCTACGCAAGCGCGCGATCACACGAATCTTTAACGCAGCTTTGAGTGACGCGGGCCTACAGGCTTCAGTGGTTGAGGTGCGCGATGATAAGCAACTTGGATTGATCGCATGCGTTTCCAGCGAGGCCAGCGATAGCGAGATTACGGCTGTGCTGGGCGGCTTTGCGAATACGTGGCGCCGCGCATAAAGCCGCGGGCAGCGCCGAATTACTTTTGGAATGGGCTCTTAGAGCGCCTGTTAAAAATGCGTTGCATCTGAGCTGGTTATGCAAATGGTAGCGGATAGAGGGGCTTTGTAATGTCAGAAGAACACCGTCCGTCCGTTGCGATTCTTGGCTCTGGTCCAAATGTGATGGCGGCAAGAGACTGGCCAGAACACCCGTTTGATAAGCTTGTGGTGATCAACAACGCGTGGCAAGTGCGCCCGGATTGGGATGACCTGGTTTTTCCATATGATTTTCCGTCCGAGCGCCAGCCGACAAATTTAAAGCCACGGCAACGCTTGATTGGCGAGGCTGAGTTTGTTCCCGTACAAAATCAATATGGTGGGTTTGTCTATGCGGGTGCAACCATGGCATTCACCACCGCCTATTGGGTTTTGGGGCATTATAACCCGCGGGAAATCGCTTTTTTGGGATGCGATATGTCTTATCCCAAAAGCAGCAAAACGCATTTCTATGGCACCGGCACGGCCGATCCTTTGCGCGAGGATATCACGCTGATCTCGCTTGAGGCAAAAGCTGCGCGGCTTTATGCGCTTGCGCTTGCGCAGGGTTGCGAAATCACCAATCTGTCACAAGAGACCAGCCGCTTGATCGCGCCCCGGCGCAGCCTGTTAGAACCGCGTCCGGAACCCTTTGAGATAGATAAGGTGCAAAAAGCCCATGCGCTCGCCCGCGAGCAAGAGCTGGCCTATTATGTTGCGTCAGGGCGTTATTGGGAAGAGTTGGAACGCTTTGATATAGAGCAGATAAAACGCCTTGATGCGCTTTGGAGCAATGTGGTCATAGAACCCAAAGAGGCCGCCGCGCTTATGCGCGGTTATTGACTCTGATAGGTATTGGGCAAGGGGCTCATTTCCAGATGCAGCTTGGTACCGGTATAGGGGTGTGCCCGCGCCAGCGCTTCATTCACCTCGATTCCCAAGCCGGATTGGGATGGCGCTGCAATATATCCGTTTTCCAAAGTGATGCTGGATGCAATCAAGTTTTTATGAAACTCGGTTTCGATCGTTTCGGCGATCAAGAAATTTGGAATGGAAACGCCTAAATGAATATTCGCAGCCCATTCAATCGGGCCTGCATAAAGATGTGGCGCGACCTGAGCGTTGAAGGTTTCGGCGATAGCTGCCATTTTTTTCATTTCCCAAATACCCCCGGCGCGCCCCAATGCCGGCTGCATGATGGCAGCGCCTGCGGTTCTGAGCAGGGTGGCAAATTCGGCTTTCGTGGTCAGCCTCTCTCCGGTTGCGATGGGTATGCGCAGCGCCGCCGCAACTTTCGCAAATTCAAGCAGATTGTCGGGTGGAATAGGCTCTTCAAACCACATGGGTGAAAACCTTTCCAGGGCCTTTCCCAGATGAATTGCCCCCGCGGTGGAAAATTGACCATGCGTTCCAAACAGCAAATCTGCTTTATCCCCGACAGCGGCACGAATTTTTTCACAAAACGCAACAGACCGGGAGATGTCAGATTGTGAAGGCATGTGGCCCCCAAATTGGGTATAGGGGCCGGCCGGATCAAATTTAACAGCGGTATAACCGCGATCTACCAAGGCCGCGGCGCTTTCGGCAGCCATATCGGCATCGCTCCAAAAGGCATCCTCTGGGTGATGCTGTAAAGGGTAAAGATAGCTATACGCGCGCAGTTTTTCGTTGACCATGCCCCCCAATAAGGCCCAGACGGGGCGGTCACGTTGTTTGCCTAAAATATCCCAACAGGCGATTTCCAAACCCGAAAATGCCCCCATGACAGTTAGATCGGGGCGTTGGGTAAAACCTGAAGAATAGGTTTTTCGAAACAAAGCCTCAATGTTTTCGGGGTTCTGATTGAAAAAGTGCCGGTCAAAAACATCTTGAATGACCGCCTGCATCGCGCTTGGGCCCACGCTTGAGGCATAGGATTCCCCCCAACCGATCAGGCCCGTATCAGTGGTGAGCTTGATCAAAATCCAATAGCGCCCCCCCCATCCCGGGGCTGGCGGCGCAGTGACGATAATATCAAGGTCGGTCAGCTTCATCCTTAGCCCTCAATATCAAAGACAATCACATTGCGCCGCGCTGCGCCGGTTTTGGTGTCAGCGATGGCCTCATTGATCTGCTCAAAGCGAAAACGCCCAGAGATCAATTCGTCCAGCTTTAAGCGGCCTTGATGGTATAAATCGACCATCCACGGGATGTCACGACGGATCACCACATTGCCCATTTTTGAGCCGATCATGCCTTGGTTGACAGCCGCCATCTTGACCGGTTCAAAGGTTGAGCTATCGCCATTTTGTGGCATACCAACCATGATCACTTTGCCGCCATAGGCAAGATAACGGGCCGCCGTGTCATAAACTGCTCCGATGCCCACAGTCACAAAGACCGCATCGACGCCCCGTCCAAGCGCCTTTTTAACGCTTTGCCAGGGCTTTGCCTCGCTGGCCAACACCACATCAGTTGCACCAAATTCACGCGCGATGTCTAATTTTTCAGGGTTCATATCAACAGCAACGATGCGGCGTGCACCAGCCAGTTTCGCCCCTTGAATCGCATTCAGGCCAACCCCGCCAGCGCCAATGATCACGGCGTCTTGGCCGGGGCGTAACTGCGCCGCATTGACCACCGCGCCAATTCCGGTGATCACTCCACAACTTAATAACGCGGCCACATCAAACCCTAAATTATCTGCAACTTTTACGGCTTGGCTTTGATCAATAACAACTTTTTCAGCAAATGCGCCGCAGGCCATGCCTTGATGCAGCTTGCCGCCCGTGGCTGTTTTGATCGGGCCATAATCGCCATCATAGCGGGTTTCGCAAACTGTGGGCGCTCCGGTGCTGCAATTTCCACAATGCCCGCAGGCTCGGATCAGCGTTACGACCACATGATCGCCAATGGCAAAGCCTGATATGCCATCGCCCAAACCCGAAACAATGCCCGCCGCTTCATGCCCATAGACCGCGGGCAGCGTCCCACCCCAAGCTCCGTCAATATATGAGATATCGGAATGACAGATCGCCACAGCGCCCAATGTAACTTCTATTTCGCCCTTTATGGGAGCACGTAGTTCAATCGTTTCGATTTTTAAATCGGTTCCGAATTCATGGCAAATAGCGGCATTGACCAATGGCATTGAAATCTCCTCTTTGGTCGCAGTGTGTCAAGCTTTCTGGAAGGTGCAAGACAGAATGTGCTTTTTTATTCGCCGGCAGTATTGGGTGCAACAGGTTGCGCGCTGCGGCGTAGAAAGATAACCAGGCACAGACCAATTAAAACCGCCGAGCAGATAAACGGAGCCCCAGGGAAATAGAACGGCGCCGTGGGGGCGGTAAAGACCGAAAAAACGAATGTCATGGTCAAAGGCGTGATCACCATTGAAATAGAATGCAAGCTGCCCAAAACGCCTTGAAGCGTGCCTTGCGTATCATTTGGCGTTGCTTGAGACATAATGGATTGCAGGGCAGGCTGGCCGATCACCCCAAGCGATGCAACGGGGATCAAAAACAGCAATAAAATACCATTGGTTACCAAAGCCAGCATAATCATCGCCAAAAGTTCAAAGCAAAACCCGATGATCACCGTTTTTGTCTCGCCAAATCTTGCAATGGCGGGGCGCACCAGCCCGCCTTGAACGATCGCAAAAAACACGCCGTAGATCGTTAGGGAAACGCCGATCATACCGGGCGACCAGTCAAACCGCTCGACGGTAAAAAACGGCCATATGGCCGCATAAACCGAGGTGGCAATGCCATAAAGAAGAGTGACCGTTAAGTACATCCGTAAGCCCGGAAAACCCGCGACGGTTTTCAAAGCCCCAAATGGGTTGGCCCGGCGCCAATTAAAATTGCTGCGTATATTATCCGTCACGCTTTCGGGTAGGATGATAATCCCCATCACCGCGTTCAAGGCGGCCAAAGCCGCCGCGGCAAAAAACGGCGCGCGCGGCCCCCATTCGCCCAAGAAGCCGCCCAAAACCGGACCCAGCACGAAGCCCATCCCAAACCCCGCGCCCAGCAGGCCAAACCGTGCTGCTTTTTCAGAGGGCTTTGAAATATCTGCCATATAGGCCGAGGCCGTGGGCTGCGTGGCGGATGTGATTCCCCCGATAATGCGGGCTACAAATAACAGCCAAATGGTTTGTGCAAAGCCCATGGCCAGATAATAAAACGCCATCACCACAAGCGAGACCAGTAAAATTGGCTTGCGGCCGATCCGATCCGATAAAGAGCCCAAAATGGGCCCGAAAACAAATTGCATCGCGGCATAAATTGATGCCAGAAGCCCCCCCCATATCGCCGCCTCTGCAAGGCTGGCGCCGGGAAGAACATCGGTAAGCAGGGCAGGTGTGACAGGGATAATAATGCCAATGCCCATTGAATCGAGCACCACGGTCATCACCAGAAATACGATCGTCAGGCGGGTGACCTTTACGCTGCTTGCGGGGGTTTCACTCATGCCTTGACGCTTTTGCTAAACCCGCGCCGCGCGGTTTTTTTATACGCTGCGATGAAAGGGCATCTCTTTTTCTATTCACGCGGTTTAACGCATGTTGCGCCCATTGGCTTTCTGGGCCTTCTGGGCCGCGTTGAGTGGCAAGCGACGCTTGTATCATTAGGTTAATTATCGGTTGCATAGCCAACATCTTGCAAAAACTGGAGCAGTATTTTGGCATAAAGCTCAGGCTGCTCGACGCAGGGAAGATGGCCTGCTTTTTTGATCAGCTGAAATTGCGCGCCGGGGATTAAATTAATCGTTTCGCGCACCAAATCAGGCGGCGTAGAGCCATCTTCGTTGCCCGCTATGCCAAGACAGGGCAATCGCAACCCAGAGGTGGGGGCCAAAAAATCGCTGCCCGCAATTGCCGCGCTGCATCCTATATAGCCCTCACGGGGCTGGCGGATCAGCATATTACGCCATAAATCCAATTGCGCTGTTGCGCGAAATTCGGCGCTGAACCAGCGCT
>Ga0255779_1005967_pt1 | contig 11197 bp, 10 predicted proteins | sample 011ome_21_FD_179977 | JGI IMG/M metagenome (GOLD analysis project Ga0255779, IMG submission 179977) | Coastal salt marsh microbial communities from the Groves Creek Marsh, Skidaway Island, Georgia - 011508AT metaG (version 2) | ecosystem: Environmental > Aquatic > Marine > Intertidal zone > Salt...
TGAGCAGGCACCACCGGGTAAGCCGCAAAAGGTTTCACCTAGGTTTCATTGTTCGGTTGATTGCGCTGGCGCGACGCCAACCAACCACCGTCCGGTCTGCTCACCGAATCGACACCCCCACCCCCCTTTAAAAACCTGACCGGTTGCCCCCCACCCCCGGGGTACCCCCCATATGGCTCAGATGGGACCCGCGCTTCTAAATACATACAATTCTGCGCGGTCGATGAGATGGGTGTGGTTGGAGCAACCAGTTCGGTGGCTAGTCGGCGCCCCGATCAGTCGCACCGGTGGTTCCCCCAGTAGCGCTCCCACCTTAAAGCCCAGCCTCCTGCAACCATGGCACAGGAGAGGTCGCCTCCGATTGGTGAAGTGCACCACGCCGCCGTTCGGGTTCCAACGCCGTTTCCTCCAGACATGCAGGTCATTGCTGGGCCGGCAACAAGGATATGTCCCTGCTGGCTCCGACCCGAGGGTCTTCCAATGAGCCTCACCAGAGCATCTCGAGCGTCCTCGGCGCTTGCATCAGGGCAAGGCTGGTTACTACGGCATGCGCCGTCCATCTCGCGTGCAGCTATACCTGAAAGCCTGATCCTTGGGCCTTCCTCGCACCAGACAGGACCGTCACCATCCCAAACGCGAGTGGGCGTACAGGTGAACTCTTGGCCCGCAGGAATGACGATGGCAGCAGCCCAGAAAAGCAGGGACATCATCGAGGGCGAAAGGAACTACAGCGAAGCACTACCAACCACCGCTAACCTTGCTCCCTCACAAATCCCAGCCGGTAGAGCGCAGTCCTGCTGCTATGTTCCCCGTCAGCACCAGTCGCATGCAGATCGCCGTGTGACGGAGCGAATAGAGGGTGTATTTGGTCTTCGCTGAAGGATCTTGTTTGACGCCAGCCCGCTTCACCCCCGAAACTGCACCACCAATTCGTAAACCGCACATTGGCGTTAGAGCTGATGCCAATTTATTTAAAAATGCATCAGTCGTATTCAGAATTATTTGAAAATAACATATTATAATCATCATCTTCAATAATTTTAACTTTTTTCCCTCCTTCACTGGTGATCAATACATTATAATTAATATTTTTTCCTACTTCACTATAATCTTTTATGCGAGCCATCAAATTTGCGCTGCAAGAAAACGATGTTTCATCTTCATTTTTACTGATTAAAGAGACTTCTGCAAGGTCGTACTCTACCTTTTCGAAATCTGAATTGTAACGATTATTTTCATAATCAAAAATAGCTGACTGAGCTTCAGATATATTCTGATCCAATCTGCTTTTTTGCTCTTTAAATTTAAATACGTTGTTGTACCAAAAATTATACCTGGCAGGAAAAAGCATCTTTGCAATTTTGGTACCGTATGAGTAATCCTCATGCAGAGGTGTAAAGTCATTATCTCTACACATAGGAGCCCAGATTTTCCTTCTTTTCTCCGCAGGCGTTAATTGGTCGACACTTGCTTTGACTAAAGTCACAATAAGGCCGTCCATAAATGCCCCTACACCCCCGATAATATCCCCACCATCAGCTTTTGTGCGACCCGAATTTTGCCAATCTCCCGGTCCTCCGCTCTCATCACCCATCTGTATACAAGTTTCGACAGACGTATCGATTTTCACAGACAAATCTTCAGAATTTTTAATCATACCTTCAATAACGGTGTTTTGCCGAATCCACTCCTCGTCATTCTTATAAGGCGGATCTTCAGTAGCAAAGCGAATATCTTCAAAAAGTGCATATCCGTTTTTTGCATCTTTCGAGATTTCAGCTTTTGCTTCCTCGATGTCGCATATCGAGCTTGCGTTACCTGCACACCCAGAGACAACAAGAGCTGCGGCTGCCGTTGAGATAACTGTGTAGATTTTTAGCTCCATAACACTCGCCTTCCTGATACTGTGCTAATTTATCCATAAACATCAGGGGGGGCAATGTGAGTCAATGCAAAAGGCGCCTCGAAAAGCATGCACGAAAAATCAATCTAATCCGCCGAACTGATGAAGGTTGATCGCCATCTCTCGGCTTAGGGGCAGGCGCTTGGCATAGAACCTCTCGATCTGCTCCACGCTGGTACCAGCGTTCTTGGCAAGATTGTAGATATTGACCTGCCCATGCGAGAGCACCAATCGCATGCAGATCGCCGTGTGACGGAGCGAATAGAGGGTGTATTTGATCTTCGCTGAAGGATCGTCCTCGACCCCCGCCTGCTTCAGAACCTTACAAAACTGCCTCTGCACAATCTTCGATGCGGTTCCACGGTTCTCGTAGTCCGGAAAGAATAGGTAATCGTCTGGACCTGCTTTAGGATACCTCTGCTTGATACGATCGTAGACCGACACTGCTGCTGGCATCGTGTTAGCAACCCGAAATCCTGTCTTTCCATTCCTGATGGTGAGCAAAAGACGTCGAGGATCATCTGCAACCGTCACATCCCTGTGTTTTAGCGCATAAAGCTCTGACACGATCGGACGTACAAAAGAGTGCGTCGTAAAGAGGATGAGATCATAAAGCTCGTCGGTGAGTGGCACGCCTCGAGTTACATGCTCTTGTGCAGCCAGCTCCTGAGCCGCTCTCAGGATTGCCTGATAGTCATCGTCTTCTTTCGCAACGAGAGGATGGAAAGCGAAGTAGGAACGGGGATTGTCCTGCTGCCGGCTACGAGGCGTCGACGGAATGCTATCAATCACCCCATCATCTCTTGCCACTTTGAGCACGTTCCGAAACGTGGCGGTGAGCATGTTGCGGGTTGATGTCGAGAGGTCTGGGCGCTTCTTTGCCAGCTTGTCCATGAACTCTTGGTAGTCCCGAGTTTTTAGCTCTCGGACGTCACGAACGTGGAATGCCTTCTCCAGTCCCCATTCAGGGTTATTTATGCAGAGACGTATGGTGCGAACGTAATTTGCGTTCCGTTCGCCCTGGGCAATCAATCGCTCGCCTTTTGCAATCAACCTTGAGGCGTAATAGCGGAAGGTGAATTCCCTCTCGACACGCTTCTCGCTGCCAAGAACCTCGTGTGCCAATTCTCGTGCAGCTGCCCTCGCCTGAATTCGTGACGTCTCCTTGGTCGATCGAACGATGTATCGCTTGATGCGAGGATCACGGATGCGAACCTGCCAGAACGGGCTGGCTTTGACTTTGTAGATAGCCAAGCCCCTACTGATGGTTATAATCTTGCCATCGAGGGCGTTCTTTGACTTCCCGCTCATGTCGCCATCGTAATTCAAAAGCTCATTTAGGGCAAAAGTTATAAACCTATGTTATAAACACACCTTTAAGACATTGAAATATATGATGTGATAGAGAACTCTTAATCAGCGGGTCCTAGGTTCGAGCCCTAGTGCGTCCACCACCTTCAAAGCCGAAAAACGCCGCTTCAGCCCTTGCCCTGGCTGGCCAGCATGTCGAGCGCGACGTCCACGATCATGTCTTCCTGCCCGCCCACCATGCGGCGGCGGCCCAGTTCCACTAGGATCGCGCGCGTATCCACGCCGTAATCCGCGCTGGCCTTTTCTGCATGACGCAGGAAGCTGGAATAAACCCCGGCATAGCCAAGGCTGAGCGTTTCGCGGTCCACCCGCACCGGGCGGTCCTGCAGCGGGCGGACGAGATCCTCCGCCGCGTCCATCAGCCTGAACAGATCGCAGCCGTGATTCCAGCCCTTGCGATCCGCCGCGGCGATGAAGACTTCCAGCGGGGCATTGCCCGCCCCTGCCCCCATGCCCGCCAGCGACGCATCGACCCGGATTGCACCGCTCTGCACCGCCACCATGCTGTTGGCGACGCCGAGCGAAAGATTGTGATGCGCATGAACGCCGCGCTGGGTTTCGGGCTTCAGCACCCGGTCATAGGCCTCCAGACGGGCACGGTAATCGTCCATGTCCATCGCTCCGCCGCTGTCCGTCACATAGACGCAGGTCGCGCCATAGCTTTCCATCAGCTTCGCCTGCTGCGCCAGTGCTTCGGGTTCGATCATGTGGCTCATCATCAGGAAGCCGATGGTGTCCATGCCCAGGTTACGGGCGGCTTCGATATGCTGTTTCGACACGTCCGCTTCGGTACAATGAGTGGCGACGCGCACCGAACGCACGCCCAGATCATAGGCCTGCTTCAGGTCGTGAACCGTGCCGATACCTGGCAGCAGCAGCGTGGTGACCACCGCATTCCTGACGGTACCTGCCACCGCTTCGATCCAGACCCAGTCAGTCTGCCCGCCAAAGCCATAGTTGAAGGACGAGCCGTTAAGCCCGTCACCATGGGCGATCTCGATCGCGTCCACACCCGCTTCATCAAGCGCGCGTGCGATCTTCACCACATGATCGATGCCATACTGGTGACGGATGGCGTGCATCCCGTCACGCAGGGTCACGTCCTGGATATAGAGCTTGTTCTCGGTCGGGTCGAACGCCATCACGCTGCCTCCTTCGCCATGCGCCGCCGCGCGATCTTTTCCGCCGTGGCCAGCCCGGCGGAGGTCATGATATCGAGGTTGCCGGCATAGGCCGGCAGGTAATGCGCGGCACCTTCCACTTCCAGAAAGACGCTGGTCTTGATCCCTTCGAACGTGCCGAGGCCAGGAATGGTCACGGGATTGTTGGAACCGAAACGTTCGAACTGCACTTTCTGCTTGAGCCGGTAGCCTGGCACATAGGCGTTCACTTTTTCGACCATCGCCAGAATGGCCTTTTCAATTGTCGCTTCGTCTGCGCCGCTGGACAGGGTGAATACGGTGTCACGCATGATCATTGGCGGTTCGGCAGGGTTGAGGATGATGATCGCCTTGCCCTTCTTCGCGCCGCCGACCTGTTCGATACCTGCACTGGTGGTTTCGGTGAATTCATCGATATTGGCACGCGTGCCCGGCCCGGCGGATTTGGAGGAGATCGAGGCGACGATTTCCGCGTAATGCACTTCCGCCACGGAGGAAACCGCCGCAACGATCGGGATCGTCGCCTGACCGCCGCAAGTCACCATGTTGACGTTCGATTTGTCGAGATGATCGTCACCGTTTACCACCGGAATCACATAGGGTCCAATAGCGGCGGGGGTGAGGTCCACCATCACCTTTCCGGCATCAGTGACAACCTGGCTGTGGCGAGTATGCGCACCGGCAGAGGTTGCATCGAAGACGATGCCGATCTCGTTCCAGCAGGGCAACTTCTGCAACCCGTCTATTCCTTCGTGCGTAATCGCCACACCCAGCCGTTCAGCACGCTTCAGCCCGTCCGATTCCGGATCGATGCCGACCATCGCCGCCATCTCCAGCACATCGGAATTGCGCATGATCTTGATCATCAGATCGGTCCCGATATTGCCGGAACCGATGATCGCTGCCTTGACCTTGCTCATCGTTCATTTCCCCAGGGTAAAAGAGACGGAACCGAGCCCGCCAATTTTCGCTTCCACATGATCGCCAGGCTGGATCGCAACCATCGGGCCGAGCGCCCCGGTCATCACGATATCGCCCGCGCCAAGCGGTGTGCCATTGCCCACCATGACCCGCGCCAGCCATGCCGCTGCTTCCAGCGGATGGCCCAGGCAGGCCGCACCGGCACCGAGCGAGGCCACCGCGCCGTTAATTTCCATCGCCATGCCGCAGGTATAAAGATCCAGCCCGTCCAGCGGGCAGCGGTCCTTGCCGAGCACGAAAAAGGCGGATGAACCATTGTCCGCAACCGTATCGGCAAAGGTGATTTTCCACTCAGCGATGCGGCTGTCGACCACTTCGATCGCGGCAATCGCGCATTCGGTTGCAGCGGCAACATCCGCGCGGGTAGGATTGGGCATGGTGATCGCATCGCGCAGCACCAGCGCCACTTCCGCTTCGGCCTTCGGCTGGATCAGCCGACTGGCCGCCAGTGTGCCGCCATCTTCCACCAGCATGTCGTCAAACAGTACGCCGTAGTCGGGCTGGTCAACACCAAGCTGGGCCTGCACCGCCTTGGCGGTCAGTCCGATCTTGCGCCCGATGATCCGCCGCCCCTGACCCTGCCAGAAACGGGTATTCACGTCCTGAATGGCATAGGCCGTAGTGCCATCGCCCGGCTCCAGCGTCTCACGCATCGGAGCGATTGTTGCACCGGCATAGGCCGCACGCAGGCGCTGTGACGCCAATTCGATCTGTTCGCTGCTCGCCATCGGCAATCCACTCCATCACTGTCGGGCTGGTAAATAATCCATCTTGCGCCAAGACAGAAGCTTGCCAAGCTCAACTCCACTCATATTATGAGCAAATGGAAAAGACGGGCTCTCAGTCCATATCCCGCGCGATCGAGCTGCTGGCCGCTCTGGTGGCGGATGATGGCGGCAACCCGGTCACGGACATTGCCGCGCGTCTGGGCCTTGCCGCCTCCACCGCGCGGCGCATGGTGGCGACGCTGGAAGATGAAGGCCTGCTGTGGCGGATAGCACGCGGACGTTACGCAGCCGGCCCGCGCCTTGCCGCGCTTGGCGCGCTCTATCGACCGGAGCGGCGATTGATCGAAATCGCCCGGCCCCGGCTTGCCCGCCTTGCCGGCGAGGCAGGCTGCGCGGCGCACCTGGGCGTGCTGGATCAGGATATGGTGACCTATCTGGTCAAGGTCGGTGACGAGACCATTTTTTCGCGCGAGGCAGGCCAGCTCGAAGCCTACTGCACCGGCATCGGCAAGGCCTTGCTGGCGCAGCTCGGCGCTGAGCGTATGAATGCCTATCTGCGGGGAAGCTTCGTCGCGCTGACCGGGCGGACGATCACTGATCCCGACCTGCTGCGCGAGGATCTTGCCAGATCGCGCGAACGCGGCTTCGCCATTGATGATCAGGAACTTGCCGACAATCTCTCCTGCGTCGCGGTGCCCTTGCCGGTCAATGGCGGGCCATATGCGATTTCGATCGCCGGTCCCACGAAGTTGACCATGGGGACGCACTGCGCACGATGGGCAGACCGCCTTCGCCAGCTGGCCGACGAGATAAGCGGCATCGCCGGATGAAATTATCGTGCCTGACAAGCTTTACTCCTCCTGCTAGAGCTTGAACAAACGCGGAAAAGACAAGGCACCGCGGGGGAGGTCAAACTGCATCACACAGATAATCGTGTGCCAGATGCGTCCGGAATGGATGGCAGATGGCTCGCCGCCGTTGTCCCGGAATTTGCCGGTGCGAAGGTCGCTGTCTCGCCAGTTGGCGCCGGACAGCTGGCCGATACGTTCCGACTCTCGCTGGACTGGGGCATCATGCAGGACGGACGCCCCTCGTCGCTGGTCTGCAAGCTGGCGTCGAGTGACGCGAGCAGCCGCGAAATTTCCGCTCACTGGCGGCTCTACGAACGCGAGGTGCGCTTTTACCGGGAACTGGCGCCGGCAGCCCGGATCGATACGCCGCATGTCCATGCCTCGGGCCTGACCGAGGACGGCAGCTTCTTCCTGTTGATGGAAGATCTTAGAGACGCAACCCCAGGCAACCAGCTATCCGGGTTGCAAGCCGGGCAGGCCCCCGCCGCAATGCGCGAAGCCGCGCGCCTGCACGCGGCGTTCTGGGCCAGGGGAGATGATCCGGCCCTTGGCTGGCTAGAAACCGGCCGGATCGCACAGGCGTTCTATTCACCCGACGTCTTCCGTTCGGCATGGCGTGATTTCAGGGACCGTTATCGTGGCATGGTGCCGGAAAGCCAGCTTCGGCTGTGCGACGCCTTTGCCGACCTCTACGAAGCCTATGCCCGCCCGCTTTCGACACCGCGCTGCGTCGTTCATAACGACTTTCGCCCCGACAACATGATGTTCGCAGCAAACCGGCTGACGGTACTGGACTGGCAATCGGTCGCGCTCGGTTTCAATGCGCTGGATGTCGCCTATGCGATTGGCGGCGGCTTCGAACCGGACGAACGCCGTTCTGAGGAACAGGCGCTGCTCGACCTCTATCATGCCACACTGATCGCAGAAGGCGTGGAGGATTACAGCCGCGACCAACTGGACGAGGATTACCGCCATTTCTGCTTTGCCGGAATTGTCGTCTCGGTCTGTGCCGCAATGCTTGTCAAACGGACCGAGCGCGGAGACCGCATGTTCCTGACCATGCTGGATCGCCACGCGCAGCACGCAGCGGATTGCGACGGGATCGGGCTCCTCCGTGCGCGCTGACCTGTCACCCGCGAACGAGCTGAACTGGAAACCATCATGACCGCCCCGATCGAAACTCCGACAGCGTCGTTCAATGAGCTGGGCTACTATGCGCTTGGCGGACATGTTGAATCGCCGCGCGATCTGATCGCCGAATGCCACGAAGCCGAAACAATGGGACTGGGCGCGACTTTTCTTTCCGAACGCTTCAACGTGAAGGAAGGCCCGACGACTTGCGGAGCCATCGGCGCTATTACTGAGAAACTCGGCATCGCGCTGGCGGCAACCAATTACAACACGCGCCATCCCATGGCATTCGCCGCGCATTCCACTACGATGCACCGCCTGACGGGTGGCCGCTACATGCCCTGTCTGGCGCGCGGGATCGGACCGCAAATGAAGGCGTTTGGCCTCGAGTCTGCGAAAAACGCGGATCTTGCCGAATTCGTGGCCCTGATGCGGCGCCTGTGGCGCGGAGAACGGGTGGAAGGTTATTCAGGGCGCATCGGAACCTATCCGGTGCTGCAACTGGATCCGAAGTTTGACGAAGACATCCCGATTGGCCTTGTCGGATTTGGCGAGAAGACGGTGGAGTTTGCCGGGTCCGTCTTTGATTCGGTCATCCTTCATACCTACATCGGCGATGAAGCTACTGCGCGACTGGTGCAAACCATCCGGCGCGCAGCTGTACGGGCGGGCCGCGATCCGGCAAAGGTGCGCATCTGGTCCGTGTTCGCCACGCTTGGCGATCATCTCGAACCGCAGTTGCGTATGAAGAAAAGCGTTGCACGCCTTGCCACCTATCTGCAGGTTTATGGCGACCTTCTCGCCGATGTGAATCGCTGGGACAAGGCGATCCTGCAGCGCTTCCGGCGATCCGCTGTCATGCAGGAAATCAGGGGGTGGGTCGATGCGGTGGCCAGCCCTGAACAGATTGAACGCATCGCCGAATTACTTCCGCCCGAATGGCTGGACGCATCGGCGAGTGGATCGCCGGAGCGTTGCGCACGCAAGATCTTGGGGCAGTTCGATCTGGGCGTCGACAGCGTAATCCTGCATGGCGCGACCCCTGCGGAACTCGCACCGATCATGCCGGCCTATGCCCGGCTCCGCCCCGCCGGGCGCTTTGACTATTTGCCGGCCAATCCGGGAAAGACAGGATAGTCCGATGACCATCGACCTCAAGGATGCGCGCATTTACGAACGGGGGGTGCCATGGGCGGCATTCGCCGAACTGCGCCGCGAATGTCCGGTCTACTGGAACCCGGAAAGCGATGGCGCGGGCTTCTGGGCACTCACCCGTCATGCCGACATCGTCCAAGTTTCACGCAATCCGGCCCTGTATTCATCAGCGCATGAAAACGGTGGTCATCGTATTTTCAATGAAAACGAGGTGGGCCTGACCAATGCGGGCGAACAGGCGATCGGAATTCCGTTCATTTCCCGCGATCCGCCGATCCATACCCAGTATCGCAAGCATATCATGCCTGCCGTCTCGCCCGCCCGCCTGATGGGCATAGAAAGCCGCATCCGCGAACGTGCGCAGGCGCTGATTGATGCCATCCCTTTAGGCGATCGCTTCGATCACGTCCCTGCCCTGTCTGCCCCATTGCCGCTGATGACCTTGTGCGAGCTGCTTGACCTGCCACCCGAGATGTGGAGCGAGCTTTACGACTGGACCAATGCCTTCGTCGGTGAAGACGATCCCGATTTCCGGCAAAGCCCGGAAGCAATGGCGAAGACGCTGGAATCATTCATCGGTTTTGCCGCAAGTCTGTTTGAAGAACGTCGCAGCAAGCCGTCGGACGACATCGCCACACTGCTCGCCAATATGCAGATTGATGGGCAACCGGCACCCTTTTCGGAGTTCCTCGGCAATCTGATTCTCGCCCTGGTGGGGGCCAATGAAACAACGCGCAATTCCATGTCGCACACCATCCGCGCCTTTGCGGACAATCCCGGACAATGGGATCTGATCCGCAACGATCCCGGCCTGCTCAAAAAAGCGACCGCAGAAATGGTGCGCTATGCCTCGCCCGTTCTGCACATGCGCCGCACTGCCACGGCTGACACGGAAATCCGGGGCCAAAAGATCGCCCGGGGTGACAAGGTGGTGATGTGGTACGCATCCGGAAACCGGGACGAAGAGGTCTTCGAAAATCCTGACAGCTTCGATGTGCTGCGATCCAGAAATCCGCACGTCGGCTTCGGATCTGGCCAGCACGTCTGCGTTGGTTCGCGTCTGGCCGAAATGCAACTTCGCGTAGTGTTCGAACTGCTGGCTGAACGGGTCGCTCGCTTCGAAGTTATCGGCGAACCCCGGCGTTTCCGTTCGAATTTCCTGAACGGCCTCAAGAATCTCGATACAGTCTATCACCCGGCCTGACGGAGCCGGATCAGGCGGAAGCCCTGGCCCGATATTCGTCCGCCAGCAGCCGTTTCATCAGCTTGCCGGTCGGCTCACGCGGCAGCTCGGCACGGAAATCGAACTGGCGGGGAGTCTTCACGCCGCCCAGCCGTTTCCGTGCAAAATCACGCAATTCGTCAGCCAATGCCGCATTTCCAGTAATACCGGCGGCGGGTTGCACGACCGCCATGACGCTTTCACCCATTTCCGGATCGGGAACCCCGAACACCGCGACATCCAGCACTTTGGGATGCGTGACGAGCGCGTTTTCGATTTCCTGGGGGTAGATGTTCACCCCACCTGAAATGATCATGAAGTTCTTGCGATCCGTGAGGAACAAATAGCCGTCTTCATCGACATGGCCGATATCGCCCAGCGTGGCCCAGCCCCGGTCATTATAGGCGCTGGCGGTTTTTTCGGGATCGTTGAGATATTCAAAGCGCGGGCCGTCGGAAAAATAAACCACGCCGGTTTCGCCGGGCGGCAATTCGTCACCGTCGTCGCCAACGATCCGGGTCTGGCCGAGAACTGCCCTGCCCACCGTTCCAGGCTTGAGCAGCCATTCCTGGCTATCGACATGCGTTATGCCGCAGGTTTCAGTCCCCGCGTAATATTCGAAAATGATCGGCCCGAACCAGTCGACCATCACCTGCTTGACGTCCACCGGGCATGGTGCGGCGGCGTGGACCACG
>Ga0255779_1005970_pt1 | contig 11193 bp, 10 predicted proteins | sample 011ome_21_FD_179977 | JGI IMG/M metagenome (GOLD analysis project Ga0255779, IMG submission 179977) | Coastal salt marsh microbial communities from the Groves Creek Marsh, Skidaway Island, Georgia - 011508AT metaG (version 2) | ecosystem: Environmental > Aquatic > Marine > Intertidal zone > Salt...
CCCATGCCAGTGACAACAACTCTTCTTTTTGACAATTGCAATTCCTTGGTCGGTTTTGCCGGTAACTATACTGAATATGTTTGCTGGTAGACAACGCTGTCACACGTAAATCCCAGCCAACGATTGTCCAGCAATAGCTTCGGCATCCCCAATAAAAAAGCTACTTTCGGAGGGTCCGAAAGTAGCTTCTTGTTAAACCGGTATTACTCTAAACAGAACGAGAATCTTGCTCGTGTTTGCCTGTTCAGTGCCGTCTTTGCAGGGGCAGCTTACAGGTGTTCGTTGACGTAATTGATGGCCAGCTGAACAGTCGTAATTTTTTCTGCTTCCTCATCGGGAATTTCAGTTTCAAATTCCTCTTCCAGGGCCATGACAAGTTCTACGGTGTCGAGGGAATCTGCTCCCAGGTCTTCGACGAAAGATGATTCGCTCTTCACTTCCTCTTCTTTAACTCCGAGTTGTTCGGCGACAATCTTCTTCACTCGTTCTTCAACGCTACTCATATTCTTCTTAGCTCCTGTTAGCTCCTGGTAGACAAAGATTTGAATTTTTTAATTAGATCCAGTAACTGGTGAATCGGGTGCTGACCCGATACTGAGAGCGCAGTTTACCGTAACTTAATTAATTATGTAATCTTAAAAAACCGTTTATATTTTTTGTGTTTCGTAATTCAAAAAGCGCCTGTTTTTCAATGTGCTACGCGAATTCGGACGGCGTTATCCCATATACATTCCGCCGTTGACATGCACAGTTTCGCCTGTGATGTAGCCGGCTTGATCTGACGCAAGAAAAGCCACTACCTGGGCAATTTCTTCGGGCTGCCCGTAACGACCGAGCGGGATCTTCGACAGCAGTGCTGCGGTCTGTTCTTCACCCAGTTCGCGGGTCATGTCGGTGTCGATAAAACCCGGGGCAACCGCATTTACCGTGATGCCGCGAGAGCCGATTTCCATGGCCAGTGCACGGGAGAAGCCTTCCAGGCCAGCCTTGGCTGCAGCATAGTTGCTTTGTCCGATGTTGCCGCTTGAACCGACAACGGAACTGAGGCTGATGATACGTCCCCACCGTGCCTTGGTCATGCCTCTGACCAGGGCCTTTGACATGCGGTAGATGGAGCTGAGGTTGGTGTTGATCACATCCTCCCATTCATCGGCTTTCATGCGCATGAGAATATTGTCACGGGTGATGCCGGCATTGTTGACCAGTATGCTCACTGCACCGAAATCATTCTGCACCTGTTCGACGAAGGCATTGATCGAGTCTTCGGAGGCCACGTCCAGGCAGTAGCCTTTGCCACTGATGCCGTGTTCTGCCAGGTAGGCGGTGATATTTTCAGCACCCTGCTCCGAGGTTGCTGTGCCGATTAACGTAGTGTTCGCGCCCAGGGCGAGGGCAATGGCCTTGCCAATACCGCGGGAGGCGCCAGTGACCACTGCAATTTTTTTCATGTCATCACTCATGGGAATGTCCTTGTGCTCAGGCTGCTTCGATGGCGGCCAGGGCGTCATTCAAATTGGCCGGGTCATTGACAGAAATGGCCATCATGTCGGCATTAATGCGTTTGTTCAGCCCGCTCAGCACCTTGCCCGGGCCAATTTCCACGACCTGAGTGACGTCGGCTTCGCTGAAACGGTTGATGGTGCCCACCCAGGGCACGGGATTGTATATCTGGCTGATCAGGTTGCTGCGAATGGCATCAGGATCATTGGGCGTGTCCAGGCCGTAATTCTGCAGCACGGGAAACGCAGGTGCACTGAGCGTTACCGCGGCCAGGTCGTTGGCAAAACTGTCAGCAGCCGGTTTCATGAGGATCGAGTGGAATGGTGCGCTGACAGGCAGCGGCAATGCCCTTTTTGCACCGGCGGCCTTGCACAGTTCGGCGGCTCTGTTGACCGCGGCGGTATGACCGGAGATGACGACCTGCCCGGGGGAGTTGAAATTGACCGCGGCGACTTCCTCGCCCTGCCTGGCCGCTTCACAGGCGGCGATGATCTTGTCATCTTCCAGGCCAACGATGGCAGCCATGCCGCCTTCACCCATTGGGACGGCAGTCTGCATGTACTGGCCACGCTTCTGAACCAGTGCCACGGCATCGGTAAAGGCCATGACGCCGGCGGCAGTCAATGCTGAATATTCCCCCAGGCTGTGACCAGCGGCGATGACGGGAGGCTGGCCGCCTTTTTCCACCCAGAGACGCCAGATAGCGATGGAGGCGGTAACAATAGCAGGCTGCTGGATGTGCGTTTTGGCCAGCTCGGTCTCTGGACCATGCTGGATCAGGTCCCACAGGTCGTAGCCAAGTACGTCGCTGGCTTCGCTGAATGTGTCCTTTACTTGGGGAAAAGCGGTGGCGAGTTCACTGAGCATACCCACTTTCTGTGAGCCCTGGCCCGGAAAGATATATCCGGTGTTGGCAGCCTGCATTGGTTGTCTTACCCCTTTGCTGTTTATGCTTTCTGTTTCGTCTTGGAGACCTTTCGCAATCCGGTCATGGCATGATGGTGTTCGCGCGCGAACAGTTATGCCAGTTTTCGATTTTGTGAGTCCCGACGTCTTGCAGTCTATCTATTTATAAAAATAGAAAGCAGCCCGATTGAGCTGCTTTTCTGAGTCTGGTTAATGCGCTGTTGTGTGCCGGCTATGCGGCAAGGCGCAGTGGGCTAATCAGTCGTCGCTGTTGCGAACGATCTGTCTGCCTTTGAAAAAACCGTCCGGCGTCATATGATGACGACGATGCCTTTCACCGGTTTCCGCATCAGTAGAAATAGTTGCGGTGGTCAGTGCATCGTGTGCACGACGCTTGTTGCGCCTGGCACGGGACACTTTGCTCTTCTGTACAGCCATGATTGCTTTCCTCGGTTTTGCCCTGTCACACTGACTCGCTGAGTCAGTCCTGGTTGGATTCTTGATCCTGTTCTTTACTAATACTGTCTTTGCTATTTATTCTTGTTGCGTTTATTGCTGCCATCGCCCGGTGTCGAGGCGCCAGCCAGCTCCTGCTTAAGCTTTTGCAATACGTCCAGGCCCTTGATGTTGCTTCGGAGCATGGTTTCTTCCTGGCGCTGTGTTTCGGCATGCAGCGCGTTGAAAGCTGTGTTGCACTGGTCGCTTGCATGAGCTGCCACAATAGGCAGGCTCATGATCAGCTCATCTTCGATCACAGAAAGCAGATTCAATTCGCCTTCTTTGCAGATGACCACGTCCAGTTTATCCAGGGTATTAGCAGACTGATCGGCGATCTTCCGGGCTTCTGGCTCGCTCTGGGCCAGTTTGATGGCCAGTGTGGCGTCCAGGCTGACAGTTACCGGTTCCAGGCAGCGTTGGCACTGCAGACGCACGGCGGCAGTCAGATTTCCCGAAAGACAGCAGGTGCCGCTTTCGTCCCTGTCAAAGCTTAAACACACCTCCACCTGGGCTTGTGTATCAACCAGGTACTCACTTAAACGCAGGAGTTTGCCAAGAGGTATGGAGCTGTTTATTGTCCTGTTCCTGTCGCACAGTTTGCGTGCTGTTACATGCTCCGGGAACGGGTCAATCGACATAGGCGCGCATAATAGGGATGAAGGCCCTGTCTGTCAAAGAAATTTGCCGTTTTTGTGCCCAAAGCCATTGATTATACTTGGATTGTTATGAAGCTAGTTCTGGCCTCCTCCTCCCCTTATCGACGGCAAGTGCTGTCCCGTCTGCAACTGCCTTTCAAGGCCATGGCGCCGGAGATTGATGAGACGCCGCATGGCGACGAAAAAATCGCACCCTATGTGCGTCGACTGGCGGAAGAAAAAGCCCGCGCGCTTGCCGATCAATGCCCGGATACACTGATTATCGGCTCCGACCAGGCCTGTGCGTTGCAGGGGCTGATCCTGGGAAAACCGGGCACAGCAGAGGCGGCAGCGCAACACCTGGCGTTGTGCAGCGGGCAATGGGTCACCTTTTATACGGGGCTGGCGCTCTATCATTCTGGCACCGATAGCATGCAGTCGCTGGTGGAGACATATCGCGTGAAGTTTCGTGAGCTGACCAGTGAGGAAATTGCCGGTTATATCCGGCTGGACCAGCCGCTGGACTGTGCTGGCAGCTTCAAGGTGGAGCAGTCCGGTATAGCCCTGTTCGAGGCCATGGAGGGTCGGGATTACAACACGCTGCTGGGCATGCCGATGATTGCCCTCATCACCTTGCTGCGCGAGGCAGGCCTCAATCCCCTGCTGGCATCCTGAGCTGCGCCAGCGCTTGTTCGAATTGACTGTCATAAGGCGCGCGGACGGTTAAGGTCTTGCCCGTTTCTGGATGCGTCAGTGATAGTTCGCGGGCATGCAGGCAAAGTCGGCGAATGCCCAGTTTGGCAAAATGCCGGTTACTGTCGTCCTCGGCATATTTCTCATCCGCGATAATCGGATGCCCGGCCAACTGGGCATGAACGCGTATCTGGTGTGTACGCCCTGTAACAGGCCTGGCCTGGACCAGGCTGGCCTCAGCAAACATTTCCAGAATCCGAAACCGGGTCAGTGCCTTCTTGCCTTCGGTATCGACGCTCACAAAGCGCTCCCCGCCCTGGGCTTCCTGCCGCTTCAGGGCTGCCCCCACTTCTGTAATGGCCTCAGGCCAGGCCCCTGCTACCAGGGCATGATAGGTTTTATGCACGGTGTTTTCGCGAAACTGCGCTCCCAGATTTTTCAGGGTTTTGCCTTGACGGGCCAGCAACAGGCATCCGGAGGTGCCCTTGTCCAGGCGATGTGCCAGTTCCAGGCCGGCAGCTTCAGGATGCCTGTAGCGTAGTGCTTCGATAAGCCCGACTTTTACACCTGTGCCACCGTGCACGGGGAGACCCGCCGGCTTGTTGATGATAATAATGGCATCATCGGCATACAAAATGGCGTCTTCCAGCAAGGCTAGCAATGCCTCGCCCGGCGGCTGCTGCTCATTGGGTGCCGCGACACGGACAGGGGGAATGCGCACGAGATCACCGGTCTGCAATTTGTAATCCGGTTTTTCACGTTTCTTGTTCACCCGCACCTCGCCCTTACGGATAATCCGGTAAATGCGCGATTTGGGGACGCCCTTGAGCCTGGCCAGCAGGAAGTTGTCCAGGCGCTGGCCGGCCTGGTGCTCACTGACTTCCTGGAAACTGACCGCGGGCTCACTTGCTGTGGACGCGGATGGGACTGGCTTGTTCAATGTCGGGTCTCGTGGCAACGAAGGCTGAAGTATACCGCGAACATGCTCTGAGCTGCCCCAAACTTCCGCCGGGTAAAGGGTCAGGCACAGACCTCGGCAAGGCTCAAATCCAGCTTGAGTGACACTGCAATAAGGCCTCGTAAATCATTGAAGCCCCTATAATTTACTGCTATATTGCGCCCTTGGTCGCGCTTTTGCCGCCGTTGCCTGAATGCTAGGCAGTGCAATGCTGGAAGTCCGCGACAGATCATTAAGTGTCACACAGCGACTTTGCGACCAGGCTTGAAAACGCTGTCGCGATATCGACCGCATCCACCGCATAGCGCACCTGCAGCAATTACCAGCAGTGCATCCGGGGATGTGAATTTGAAGCAATATCGAGGCAATAACCACGCAAAATTGAAGCAAAATTCACGAAAGTGTGATCCTAGCGCACCTTGATTGCTGGGTTGAGGCGATATGAACGACAACCTGCCTGTCTTCTGAAAGAAGGTTCAGGCTCGAAGCAGGAAATCTGACGCCAGAAAATTTAAGAATTATTTAAGGACTGACTGAAACAACACGAAAAACCAGTACTAGCCGAATTTATGCCAGCCCGGCATGCGAAGCCCACAAGGGCTCCCCTGACCCGCTCTGGCGAACCGAAGAAGAGAAACTAATCAGAGGCCAGTAAACCCTGGTCATAATTTTTTAAATTCAGACTGTAAGGCCCGCAAGGGCCTGTTAATTCCGGAAAGCCGGGTAAAAGACTCCGTTAGCTGAGATCAATTTGAAAGATCGATGACGGCCAACTGAGCAAGCTGACAGATTCAGTATCGCCGAGTGTGGCGATCAGGAGAACAAGAGAGTAAGCGATCACGGTGCACGCACCGAAAACAACCGGATTGAGGTTGTGAGAACCGCAAAACGCATTTGAGAGAAACCAAGGAATTGCTGGCAGTACCCCATAAGCGGTGCCGGTAATCAGCCAGACAGGAACAGCCTGGCCACTGATCCCCAAGATCAGACGAACCGGGCAAGACAAGCCTGACGCAGTCCACCGGAGAGACAGCCTTTACGCCAGGCTACCCCGGGACGAGTCAAAGAGACGATCACAGCAGTTTCGGCACTAACCCGCCAGTTCTGCTCTGACATCAGGCAGTACCGGCCTTGCAAATGCAGTTGTTGCAGTACCACCCCTCCTCACTCTTAATTGTTTTTAATTCAATTACTTATAAAAGCTAGTTAATCCATTTTGTCAGGCATCTTTTGCCCCGGTCTTCCCTTATACGGAGAAGTGCACGGCATGAAAAGAATGCTTATCAACGCCACGCAGAAAGAAGAGATGCGTGTTGCCCTGGTCGATGGCCAGCGGCTGTATGACCTGGACATCGAGAATCGCGCCAGGGTCCAGAAAAAGGCCAATATTTATAAAGGCCGCATCACCCGCATCGAGCCAAGCCTGGAAGCCGCGTTCGTCAATTTTGGCGCCGATCGCCACGGTTTCCTGCCCCTGAAAGAAATTTCCAAGGAATATTTTTCCAAGCAGCCAAATGAAATCAGTGGCCGCATCAATATCAAGGAAGTGGTCCAGGAAGGCACCGAAGTCATCGTACAGGTGGACAAGGAAGAGCGTGGCAACAAGGGTGCTGCGCTCACTACCATGATCTCCCTGGCAGGTCGCTACCTGGTCCTTATGCCGAACAATCCCCGTGCCGGTGGCATCTCCCGCCGCATCGAGGGCGATGACCGCAGTGAGTTGCGAGATGCCCTCAGCAGTATCACCATTCCTGACGGGATGGGTACCATCGTGCGTACCGCTGGCGTCGGCAAGGCCCCCGAAGAATTGCAATGGGACCTGGATTACCTGCTGCAGCTCTGGTCTTCCATCAAGACCGCAGCTGATGAGCGCGAGGCCCCTTTCCTGATCTACCAGGAAAGCAATGTCATTATCCGCGCCATCCGGGACTACCTGCGCCAGGACATCGGTGAAGTGATTCTCGATACCCCCGCCAGCTTCGAGGAAGCCAGAAGCTTCATTCGCCAAGTCATGCCGCAGTTTGAAGACCGCGTAAAACTGTATGACGGCAAGGTGCCGCTGTTTACCAATTACCAGATTGAAACCCAGATCGAAACAGCGTTTCAGCGTGAAGTGAAACTGCCCTCGGGTGGCTCCATCGTCATCGATCCGACCGAGGCGCTGATTTCCATTGATATCAACTCTTCCCGCGCCACACGTGGTGCGGATATCGAGGAAACCGCCCTGCAGACCAACCTGGAAGCCGCGGATGAGATTGCGCGCCAGATGCGTCTGCGTGACCTAGGTGGTCTCGCGGTGATCGATTTCATCGACATGATGTCCCAGAGGAACCAGCGCGAAGTCGAAAATCGCATGCGCGATGCGCTGGCCATGGATCGTGCCCGTGTCCAGATCGGCCGTATTTCCCGTTTTGGGTTGCTGGAAATGTCACGGCAACGGCTACGTCCGTCCCTGGGTGAAACCAGCGCCATTGTCTGCCCTCGTTGTAATGGCCAGGGCACCATTCGCGATATCGAATCACTGGCCCTGTCTATCCTGCGTTTGCTGGAAGAAGAAGCCAACAAGAACAATTCCTGCGAAGTTCGTGCCATCGTGCCGATCAGTGTGTCGTCCTACCTGCTGAACGAAAAGCGCAAAGCCATCGCCAGTATTGAGAACCAGAGCCGGACCAAGGTCGTGGTTGTCCCAAATCCGAACATGGACACGCCGCACTACGAAGTCCAGAACATTGCCGATGAAACCGGTGAGCGCAGTTACGACATCCACCCGGAAGACGATAACGAAATCAGTGAGTTCATTCCGAAGAAACCGGAAGTGGCCGATCGCGCCGCTGTCCAGGCGCCACACATTACTCCGGCCATGCCGCCGGTCGCCCAGCCAGCTCAAGAGCCGGCAAAAAGCAGTGGTGGCCTGCTGGCCAGCATCAGTGCCGCAATCAGCAGCCTGTTCAGTGCGCCGGTCGAAGAAGCCCCGAGCAAGAAGCCGCGCAGCAGAAGCAGCAAGTCCGCTGACAGTAACGAAAAGCGCAGCGACGGTCGTCGCAAGCGCGGTACTCGTAGTGAAGGTGGTCGCAAACGCGGAGGCCGCAAGTCAGAAGGCTCTCGCAGTGCTGATGGCACTCGCAACGCCGATGCCAAGGGCAAAGATGATGCTGGCAATAATCGCCTGGAACGTCAAAAAAGCCGTGGCGACCAGGAACCGGAAAATGAATCGTCGCGTCGTGAAGGCCGCAAGACCGGTCGCAAGCGCTCACGGGGCAAAGGCCAGTCCGACGGGACACAGGAGAATGCGCGCCAGGACAGCCCGACTGGTGCTGATACCGAATCCGCTGCAGATACCGGTGCCGGCAATGACAGCACCAGCAACAACAGCCAGGATAATCGTGGTGACAAACCGCGTAAAAGACCGTCCGAACAGCGTCTGAAGCAGCCGCGTCAGCGTCGCCGTGGCAAGCGTGATGATGCCGGAGCTGAAGCCGGCAATGAGCAGAACAACCAGGACAGCCAGAACAACCCGGCTTCCGGTAGTAACGGTGAGCAGAACAGCACGCCGGTAGCTGCTGAGCGCCAGAACAGGCAGCCTGCCGCCAGCAGAGAAAAATCACCTGCCGTTGAAAGCAATGGCCAGGGCAACACTGCCACGGCTTCGACGTTAGCCCCGTCCGAGCCCGTGCAGAAAGCAAATGACGCTAACCAAGCCCCCAAGGCTGATAAAGCGGCATCACTCGCCCAGGACAGTCATGCCCAGAGTAAAGGTGATGAACAGCAGAGCCGGTCAAATGGCGGATTAGCCACTAAGCCGGCATCAGAGCCGGCATCAGAAAAGCCAGCTGCCCCAGCCGGGAATACCCCTGCTGCCCCTCCAGCCAGCAATCAGCCCCCCCCGAAACGCGAACGCCCCCGTGCACCGAATGATCCGCGTAACCGGATGCAGACGGCGAACACGAAGGCTGCTCAGACCTCGGGTGAGTCTGGCGCTGCTGCGGAATTAGGCAAGTCCGCAGGTGAGACGGGGTCAGGACAGGACCGGTCGCAAGCTGCGGATAGCAACAGTACCGAGGACCATGCCGGGGCAGTTCAGGCTAACGACAGCCAGGCTGCCAACAAGGTTCAGTCCAGGGAGTAATCAGTCCGCGTCAAACTGCAGCGTGAAATCAACAACAACGTTGTTGTTGATACTGGGTAAACCGGCGATTTCACGCAATTGCTCCACGCTGTCGGCCAGTCCGAAAGCGGCGGCATGGATAATCAGGGGGCGGGCCAGCGTAACCAGCAGCCCGCCTTCTTTCAGGCCACTGACCAGCACATCCAGGGTGACCACCTGGGTCGCGCCATGCAAATCCACCGTGGCTTCATAGGCCATCGACATGCTCTCCCCTGCTGCTAGGCTTTTCAGCATGGACACATCCGTCATCAGGCTGACGGAGGCCAGCGGATAGCTGGCTACTTCAAACACAATGTCACGCATCCGCTCGTTGCGGATTTCAATGGCGGTATCCACCGTACCCAGACTGATGGTCACTTCGGCGTTGCCGTCGTCATTGATGCCGCCTGACAAGCCACCCAGGGAATTCACTTCAGACACCGAGGCTGCCTTGCTGGTCACGTAATAGAGACTGGAAGCATCGCTGTCCAGGGTCCAGCCGGCCAGCACGGCCTGGGACGTCAACGCCGACAAGGCGGTAATGAAGGTGATAGTGAACAGGTTGGATAAACGGCGATTGAACAACATGGCAAACTCCTTTGGGGCCGAATCAGCGGTATGCCGATCGGGTTGGGGTTACCCAGATTATAGAATGGTTGGCGGTCAAACCTGAAGTCGGAGGCGCGCTGGTATGACTGGCTTTGGGGTTCAGGTCGTCAAGCGTGGCGTCAGAGCAGCGCTTCCATTTCCGGTAACACCTCGAACAGGTCTGCTACCAGGCCGTAATCCGCGACCTGAAAAATCGGGGCATCGGCATCATGGTTGATGGCCACAATCACCTTGCTGTCCTTCATGCCGGCCAGGTGCTGGATGGCCCCTGAAATGCCCACGGCGATATAGAGATCGGGCGCGACTATCTTGCCGGTCTGGCCAACCTGGAGGTCGTTGCCCACATAACCGGCGTCCACGGCAGCACGAGAGGCGCCAATGGCGGCCCCGAGTTTATCAGCCATGCTTTCGAGGAGGCGGAAGTTTTCGGCACTGCCAAGTCCCCTGCCCCCGGAAACGACGATGCTGGCGGCGGCCAGTTCCGGTCGTTCACTGCTGCTGAGATTTTCACTCACAAATGTGCTTTTATCCTGGCTGATGACGGTGTCCAGATTTTTCATGGTCGCACTGCCTCCGGACGGCGTTGCCTCAAAGGCAGAAGTCCTGACCGTGATGATTTTGATAGGGTCACGGGATTCCACGGTGGCCAGTGCGTTGCCGGCATAGATCGGGCGGACAAAGGTGTTGGCCGACGCCACTGCCACGATATCCGAGATCTGCCCCACATCCAGCAGGGCTGCCACGCGCGGCATCAGGTTTTTGCCCGCGGTGCCGGCACTGGCAAGAATGTGCTCATAGTCGGCTGCCAGGCCCCTGATCAGGGGAGCCAGGGTTTCCGGCAAACGATGTTCATAGACCCCGTGATCAGCCACAAGGACCTGGGCAACACCTTCAAGCGCCGCTGCCTGGCTGGCCGCCTCCTGGCACTCGGTACCGGCCACTAGGACATGAATATCACCACCCAGCGCTTTTGCGGCGGTGATGACACAGGCCGTGACGGCATTCAGGGAGCGGTTGTCGTGATCGGCAATGACGAGACAGGACATGGGCGTTCTTCTTATTAATCAGGTGTTATCGAAAATCGGAAAGTCAGGGAATGACGCGGGCTTCGTTGCGCAGGCGGTCTACCAGTTCCTGTGCACTGTTGACCCGGATGCCGGCCTTGCGAGCCGACGGCTCATTCACGGTCAGGACCGTCTGACTGCTGGTCACAGTTACGCCAAGGGCTTCGGGAGTCAGGTGGTCGATGG
>Ga0255779_1005973_pt1 | contig 11190 bp, 4 predicted proteins | sample 011ome_21_FD_179977 | JGI IMG/M metagenome (GOLD analysis project Ga0255779, IMG submission 179977) | Coastal salt marsh microbial communities from the Groves Creek Marsh, Skidaway Island, Georgia - 011508AT metaG (version 2) | ecosystem: Environmental > Aquatic > Marine > Intertidal zone > Salt...
CGCCGGGACGGACACACAGATCGACGCCATTAAGCACGTGATGCCTACCGTGCCGCGTGTCATACCATTTGTGCACACCGGATAGCTGAATCATCTCTGCCCCGAGTTCTCCCGTTGGGCATACTTCGCAAGCGACAAACCGATAAAAGTCACGACGAGATTAACGACAAGCAGGTAACTGGGATTTTCGTAGGTGGTGACAATGCTACCAAAGAAGCCGTGGCGCACCATTTCATTGCCGTGCACCATGGGCACCCACAGGATAAATTCCCGCAGGCTAACTGGCAGCCAATCAACCATGAAAAATACGCCGGAGAGAAGAAACAACGGATAGCTCATGGGTCGCCAAATCTTCTCGAATACACTGAAAATGGCGCTCAACGCACCGACGACGAGCCCCAGACCCAGAGAAAACCAGGCGATCAATAGCCAGCCGACCAGCACATAGCCCAAATCTTCAGGTGGCGCGATAACGCCTGCAACCGTCATCGCCATGCTGAGCAACAGAAACGCGCCAGTAGCCCCGGCCCACTCGAGGAATACGCGTGCCATAAATACATCTAGCAACTTGACGTTGCGGTGCGTGATCAGCCCCTGATTAGGCTCGAGAGCCGTAGCGGCGCGGTTTGCGCCATTACGCCAGAGCTGCAAGAGCGAAAATCCGGTAAGGGAAAAAGCGATGACCGGAAAAGTGGTGACGGTTTGCAACCTGTAATAATACCAAATGATTGTGACGACGAGGGTAAACAACGCCGGCTCGAGAAGAAACCACAACACCCCCAAGCCTTCCCGCCCGTAGCGTGTGATGACTTCGCGCATAATCAGCGCATGGATTACGCGCCTCTGGATAGCTAATGACCTTCTCAAGTCTAATCCTATATTGGGTAGGGTGATCAATCCATATGCTCTCGAACGCCAGAAACGATCATAGACAGCACCCCCCAAACAATCAGGCTGAGGACCAGGATGATCAACACATTGCGAACGCGCCGAGGTTCCATGGCCGCGTCCGGGAGATTAGGCTCAGCAATGCGCTCAAGATAGAGCTGTTGGCGCTGTGCTTCGTTACGCGCCTGTTCCAGGGAGGTGAGAGCGCTGGCGAGTAGCCTGTCGGCGAATTCCTTTTCAAGAACAAGGCGCTGGAATTCGGCCGCCTTACTGGCGAGCGACTTGCCCCCGCCGGTCACGCGCTCGGATCCGAGTCTGATCTCAATTTCAAGCATCTGAATACGTTTTTCCAACGCCAGAATTTGTGGGTTCTCTGTGGCCAGAAGTTGCAGCTGCGCCAGCTGCAACTTGGTCGAAACCAAATCGTCTTGCAGTTTAGCAATCTGTTGCATTGGTATGGCGTATTGTTTTTCGGGGTCAAACACGCCTTTATCGTTGCGGTACTGGGCTAGCTTGATTCCTGCAAGCTTGGCTTTCTTTTCGGACTCGGCCACTTCAATGATGGCGAAACGAATCATATCTCGGCGACCGCGCTCGTTTAACCGGTTGACGAGCGCTTCGCTCATTTCAAGCAGTTGCTCGTTGATTTGTTGCGCCTCTTCGGCACTGAAAGCGCGAACAGTTATCGCGGAGATGCCGGAAACCGCGTCAATTTGTGCGACAACTATTTTCTGGTAATGGCGGTGCATATTTTCGAAGCTGTCGTCCCCATAGAGGCCAGGGAAACGAACAAAAACATCGCCTTTACTTAACACATCGCGCAAGTTGAGTTTTTCGTCTAACGCACGCAAAGCATCGCGCGAGAGCATAAACTCTATCACGGTGTAACTGTCGTCCTGAGAACGGGTAAAGCCCGCACCTTCTAAAAATCCGCCCAGCGGGGACGAAACATTTCTCTCAGGACTACGAATGACGAAGCGGGATTCACTGATGTAAACGTCGGCCGCGACAAAGCCGAAGTACAAAATGGCAGCCAGCGTAGGTAGAAAAACGGTAATCCAAAAAAGCTTATATTTTTTCATCTAAACCGCAATTACCTCAATAACAGCTGCATGAAGCGGGGAGAAAACTCTTGTCATTTGCACTGTGCAAATATATCAACAGTTCGTTTTAACTGATCCTCGTTGTGCAGTGCACTCAGGAAAAACCTCAACCGTGCCTTCTTTTCTTCCACTGCCGGGGAAATAATCGGCTGGACGTTTATGCCACCGTCAAAAAGCAGGTTGGACAGCTTGACTGACTTGAGCGAACTGCCAGTGATAGCAGGCACAATGGCGATACCCTGGGAAGTACCGGCATCGATTCCAATTTCTCTCACCAGCTTGAGAAAAAGTCGGCCATTTTCCCGCAAACGGGCAACTCGCTCGGGTTCTTTGTGCATTATCCTGAGCGCAGCAAGCGATGCGGCCGCCAAAGGTGGAGCAATGCCGACGCTGTAAACGAATCCTGGCGCAGAGTATTTGAGATTCTCGACCAGCGCCTGTTCGCCGGCGATGTAGCCACCGCAGCCAGCCAACGTCTTGGAAAGTGTCCCCATCCAGATGTCAACATCCTTGCCTGACACATCGAAATGCTCGTGTATACCCCTGCCCGTTATCCCCATAGTGCCGAGGGAATGGGCTTCGTCCACCATTAAAAAACAACCATGCCGGCGCTTGATGTCAATTAGCCTGGGCAGATCGGGAATGTCACCATCCATACTATAATGGCCTTCGACCACGATGAGCACCCGCTCGAACTGGCTACGAATTTCTTCAAGGATCGTATCGAGCGCGTTGAAATCGTTATGCGGAAAGCTGCGTCGTACGCTTCCCGAGAGCTTCGCACCCTCAAGCGAACTGTTATGAATGAGCGCGTCATGGATGACGAGGTCTTTGGGACCAAACAGGTAACTGATGGTCGTTACATTCGTGGCGTGACCACTCACGAAAACGGCACAGTCTTCAACCCCGTAGTTTTCGGCGAGGGCTTCTTCAAGTTCACGATGGATTGGCCGCTCCCCAGACACTAAACGACTAGCAGAAGCAGAGGTGCCGTAACGATCGATAGCATCTTTTGCCGCCTTGTTAATCGCAGGATGGCCTGCCAATCCAAGATAGTTGTAACTGGAGAAGTTAAGGTACTCCCGACCTTCGATGCGCGTGACAGCTCCAGCTACGCCGTCGTGCGCTGTAAAGAAGGGATTACGGACCCTTAAAGTTTTTGCTGCCACCTTGGGTACGAGCAGTTCTTGGTAACCTGGGTGGCGGTCGAAGCGGGTAAATGCTTCCGGTACGTTCACTCGATGCGCTGGACGGTAAGTCGGCTTTGCGTTACTGACGCCGCCAGAAACCTCTGCCCTGCCGAAGAAACGCCCGATCAGTCGCTTTTTGGCCTCTGGGTCGAGAGATGAGCCGGTCACTCGGTTAGCCCTCCGCCTTGATCCTGTAGCCTTTGCACACCTGCGATGATCTGCTGAATGTCTTCTGCTTCAAGACTTTCACCGTGCTGTTGGGAAATGCGTTGAACTTGGTCAACGTCCGCGTCAGCGTTTGCATTAACTTGATCGGAGCCACCACAAAGTCTTTCAACGATAAGCTGAGTGACCTTTTCAGCTGCTGGCGATTCGCTCAGCATCATTACCGGTAACTGAATGCCAAAGCGCTGTTCAAGGCCCATTGCCAGCTCGATAGTCATAAGCGAGTCGAGACCAAAGTCGTAAAGGCTTCGTGCAGGATCTATGCGGTCGACGCCGATGGAGAGCACCTGCGCAACTTCTGTGATGACCAATTGCTGAACTATTTCGGTAACCTCTTCTATTGATTTACCAACAATAAGAGTTCGAATATCATCTTCCAACCCAGGAACACCGGCATTTTTGATACTTTGGTTGAGAACTGAAAACCGTTCTTGATCGAAGGAGGGTAGTTGCCGTGCAAGTTTGTTCCAGTCAAAATTGGCAACCGTCACAGTATGTTCTTGGGACAGCAGATGTTCGAGCTCGTTCAACGCATCCACCGCATCCATCGGTGGTTTTCCGAGGCTTTGGCTTAAGCCATCGCGCACCGCTTCGTTTCGGCTAAGATAGCCGGTATCGCCAATTGGCCCCCAGCCGATGCAGACCGCGGGCAGGCCCATGCCCCAGCGCATTCTGGCCAAAGCTTCCAACCCAGCATTGGCTGCAACATAGTTGGCCTGCCCTGGGTTGCCGATGGCGGTGGCGATTGAAGAGTAGACCACAAAGTGTTCAAGGGGGATATCGAGTGTGGCTTTATGAAGGTTCCAGGCGCCTATCAGCTTGGGTACAATAACGTTTTCCATGCGAGTGGCGTCTAGGTTCTGCAAAAGGGCATCGTCATAGACAGCGGCCGCGTGTAGCACCCCTTTGATGGGGGGGCAGGTCTTACGCACTTGCTGGATCATACGCTCCACTGCTGCAGGATTGCCAATATCGCAAGCCAGCGCCTGCACCCGGATGCCCTTGGAGGTGAAGTCTTCGACCGCTTCTTTGGCACCTGGGGTGTCCAAACCTCGACGCCCAACCAGTATGAGATCCGAAACGCCATGCTCTGCTAGCCAACCCGCGGACGCCAACCCAAAGCCGGAAAGGCCACCTGCCACGATCCAAGTTGTATCCTTTGACACTTGCAACGGCGCTGGAGCCGTTGCCGGCTGCTGGATGAACGGCAGTTTGTCGGCAAGCGAAATCACCACCTTGCCGATGTGCCGGGCCTGCTGCATGGTACGGAAGCCTTCAACCACGCGCTCGGCCGGAAAAACCTGACAGGGCAAGGGTGACAACACCCCTTCGCGGAACAGGGCCATCACCTCGCGAAACAAACGCTGCGCCAACTCTGGTCTGCCGGTCAGCAACTGATCGGCATCGATCCCGAAGTAGCTGATGTTATCCTTAAAAGGTCTTAGTCCAATCGGCGTGTTTTCGAAGAAGTCTCGCTTACCCAGTTCGAGGAAGCGGCCGAAGGGTTTAAGAATCGAGAGGTTGCGTCGTATCGCTTCACCCGCAAGCGAATTTAGCACAACGTCAACGCCCTCCCCGTTAGTGGCAGAAAGGATGTCATCGGCAAAGGCCAACGAGCGAGAGTCGAAGACATGATCTGCCCCCAAGAGATGCACGAAATCGCGTTTTTCATCGCTACCAGCTGTAGCGAACACTTCTGCACCCATATACTTGGCGAGCTGGATAGCCGCGATTCCCACCCCTCCAGCACCTCCGTGAATGAGCACACGCTCGCCAGCTTGCACGTCTGCTAGCTGCTTGAGGGCATAAAAAACCGTCAAGAATACCGTTGGTACCGTCGCAGCGGAAGCGTACGACCATTCTTTCGGCATCAGAGCAACAGCATCGGCTCGGGTGACGACATGGCTCGCAAAACAGGCCGAGCCAAAACCCATGACTTTGTCGCCCGGCTCAAAATCCCGTACGCATGCACCTACTCGACTGACGATGCCTGAAAATTCAAGCCCCAAGCTAGCGCCGGCAAAGCCTTTTTCTAATGCTTCATCCGGTAACAGGCCCATAAGGTACATGACGTCTCGAAAGTTAAGGCCTGCGGCTTGCACTTCGACTTCGATATCACCGTCGTCGAGCGCGGCTTTGTCTTGCGGCAACCAGACGAGATTATTGAGCCGTCCGGGAACATGAAAATCGAGACCGAAGTGTTCTCCGGGCTCTGCGGATCGGTTTTGATCTGTATTGGCCTCCAGCATGACCGTTACATAGCGGCCTGTATTGGAGAGCACGATCTCGGACGCGCCGTCGGGGTAGAGCAGCTCGTTTTGCAAGCGTTCGCATCCATCAAGGCAGTCCAAGTCGATCAGCGTGCACGCCAGCGACGGATATTCATTCATGACCACGCGAGCAAAGCCCCACAGCGCAGCTTGTTGTGGATTGGCTTCAACCTCACCCGGCAGGGTCGATGCGAGCGCACCCCCACGGGTTACGAACCATAAGCGTGGCACTTTCGTGGGGTGCCCGGCAAGCGCTTTTACATTGCCCAGAGCAGAGGCGAGCATTTTCGCAGCGGTTTCAGGTGTATCGCACCATCCCCGCAAGTCCACAACGTGGTCAATGTTATTGAGACTTTGCGGCAGATTTTGAGCCGATACGACCTGTTGCCCGAGCGCTTTCATCCGCGCGGAAAGCTGTCCAGCCAGCCCCAGAGAGGCCGCATCCGTCAGAAGTAACCAAGAAGCCGGTTCTGGCAAGAGCAAGGCCGCTTCGCACTTCGCCGGCGCGCGCGCCAAAAGAAGATAAGCACCTAGGGAACGCCCCTTTGCGGCTGGCTCTGAATAATCCAGCACATCTTCAAATCCCTCATCCCGCAAGAGATCTGCCCAGGCGGTTGCATTAGCCAGCGAGGAATGGGGCGCTCCGTCAACCGTAGCTTCATGCCACCAACTTTTTGCCAGGCCCGCGAAAAAGTCTAAGCTCCGCTCAGGGTGACGCTCGGCAACGACGAGGCAACCATCCGCAGCGAGCCAGCGCCGCACATTGTTGAGGACGGCTCTCGGGGTCATTGCCCGATGCAGGGTGTGTTGCAGGATGACTATATCGAATTTGCCAGGCAGGCGCGTCTCGGCAGTCAACTGCCAATTCGCGGTATCCAGCGTCGCAATCACGAGATTGCGTTCGTGGGCGTATTGAGCCTGCTGACGTTCTGCCTCGGTTGCGGGCAAGGCCAGAACATAGTCGAGACGGTCTTCGGGCAATGCAGCCAGCAATGAACCCGGGACTTCGCTCGGGCCATCTGCGATTTCCAAGACGCGCAGGCGACGTTGCACCGGCCAGTCGCTTGCCAGATGGCGCAGGAGATGCACGATCGACTGGCTTATGCCAGCATAAGCTGGATCGTGCTGATAAAGCGCTCCCGCAAATGGCGAAGTGCGAAGGGACTCGAAGAAGGCATCTCTCTCAGAAGGATGCTGAAGGAGATGCTGCAGGTGACGTCCGACCCGGCCCAACAAAACAAGGGACGGCAATGCCTCACCGTGCTCGCGCTGCAAGGTAAGCCAAATTTCCTGGGCAGCCGGCAAATTTGTGTCATCTGTCAGCTGCCAGCGCCCGGCCCGCTCGAGAAGTAGTCCTTCTTGCTTTAAAATACTAGTTAGCCAGCGGGTATAGGGGTCAAGGTTGGTCATTAGCCCTTGCAAAGCATCGTCGTTCTCGCGGGCAATCTTCGAGAAGGCCTCGAATGCAAAGTAGACACAGAGTGCTTCAAAGAGCGGCACACCCTCCTGAAACCAGCGGCTTCCCGGTTCCACCTGCTCAGCCATTATCAGCCGAAGGGTTTTAGCGAGCTCGCGCGTGGAGGGCAGTTGTGTCGCGAGGCCTTCTGCAGGATGCGGGCACAATCTTGCATCTATGCGCCAATGGTGTGGCCTCTCCTGCGCCTTGTGCGCGAGTGAGGCGGCACGAAATCGGCATTCGCTTACGCTGGCCATGAGTTTATCTTCAGCATCAAACAGTTCGAAATCTGCCACGAGAGAGCGTGCGCTGCGGCGTGTAAGCCTTGCAATGAAGCGGCTTGGTTTACCCGCACGGTGGCATTCAAGCCGACCAGTCTTGACAGGCAAAAAGGCGACACCCCGCCCGGCATCGATATCAGTGCGAAAAAAATTGACCAGCGACTGGAAACAGACATCGAGCAAAGCGGGATGTATGAGGTAGTCAACTTGAGCCAGATCGGCGGGCTGTTCCAGTTCGGCTTCGAGAAAGTTGTCGGATATGAAGGCCTCGCCAAGGCCTTGAAAGGTCGGGCCATAATCAAGGCCCAGCTTAGCTGCAATGCGGTAGTGGGTTTTCCGGTCGATTCTGTCAGCCCCGCAAGACGGAGGGGAAAGCTGCGCGCGAGAGGAACCGCCATCCAACTGCAAAAGTCGCCCAGCAGCATGGAGCGTCCAGTCATCATCGCTTAATCGCTGACGGCTCTTGATCTGGAAAGATCCGTCTCGATCGTTAAGATCGAAACGCAACGTCCGCGCGCTATCTCCATCGAAGACCATGGGGGAAATAATGTCCATCTCTTCGAGCGCCAGTCGTTCACTGGATAGCCATTCTCGCGCCGCTGCGAGCGCCATCTCGGCATATGCAGACCCAGGGAAGACGATTGCGCCACCCACCTTGTGATCTTTCAGCCAAGGCAGGACAACCGGATCGACTGTATTTTCCCAAACGTGTTCTGCTTCCGCAATTTTCCAGCCCAACAACGGATGTACCCGGCGACGCTCAAATGACATAAGACCCTCTGAAGTGCGGGGGTGCCAATGTCGTTCGCGGTCCCATGGATAATTAGGCAACCGAACATGACGTCCAGGCCGAGGAAAATAAGAACAGAGATCCGGTTTTTCGGCCAGAAGGTGGGCACGCAAGGCTGTCTCGACGAAGTGGTTCCAACCATCGGCCCCTTTGCGCAGAGTGGGCAGCACCCGCCCCTTCGAGCCAATTGATGCGAGACATTCTCTGATATAACCCTGCAAAATGGCATTCGGGCCGATTTCGATGAAGCTACTACAACCCAGGCCGTTGAGCGCAGAGATGGCATCGGAGAACTGCACAGGTTCGCGTACATTGCGCCACCAGTACTCTGAAACTAGCTGATCACCGTCGAGCACACCGCCTGTGACTGTCGATACGAAGGCTGGGCCTTGGGCGGTCCCGGCTTGAAGCCCAGCAAGGCTGGCGAGCAACGGCTCCTGGATCGGGTCCATCTGGCAGCTGTGGAAGGCATAGTCGAGGTCCAGTATCCGAAAGAAGACGCCCTTCGGCTCAAGGTGGGACTGAATACGCTCCAGATCTGCCAAGCTCCCCGCAATGGTAAGGCTATTCGGGCTATTGACGCCGGCGATCGCGATGTCTTCCGCGCACCCCATTTCCGCCATGACATCGTGCATGGCTTCCAACGAGAGACCCACAGCGGCCATGCGGCCCGTGCCGCGCGTCTCGTCCTGGGCGCGGCTGCGGGCAACAATTAACCGGATGGCCGCGTCGAGATCGAGCGCACCACAGGCCCAGGCCGCCGCCACTTCGCCCACACTATGACCCGCCACTGCCATCGGCTCGATGCCCTGCGCTTTCAGCAAGCGGGTGATGGCAACCTGTATGGCGAACAGCAAGGGCTGGGCAACGACGGTATCGGCGATGCGGGAGGCTTCCCCGTCAGCCTGCAACTCGGCCAGCAGCGAAAAGCCGGCAATGGGCTGCATGCGGGCGTCGATCTGAGCCAGGCTGTGTGCAAATTCGGGCGATTGAGCGATTAGGCATAAGCCCATGCCAACCCACTGCGCACCGTTGCCGGAATAGATAAAGGCAATGCCGTGTGACTGAGGGGATTGTTCTTCAAGTATTATGCCGTCTGGGGTACCGCCTTTAGCATAAGCAGCTAGCTTTTCTGCTAATTCATCCGATTTCTTTGAATGCAGCACCAAGCGTTTTGACAGATGATCACGCCGATGGGCTGCGGCATAGGCAATGTCGTAATAGTCCGATGGCGGGATATTCTTCAATTTTTCATAGTAGAGGGCCGCCAATTTTCGGAGCGACACATCAGAACGCGCAGAGAGGAAAAGTGGCGGGAATAAATCGGGGGCATGCAGCGCAGTTTCACTAGCCAGCTGGCTATATTCCTTAAGCAATACGTGAGCGTTTGTGCCACCAAAACCGAAAGAGTTGACGCCAGCTATCAGAGGGCCCTTCTTTTCCAGTCGCATATATTCAGTGACTGGCCGCAGACCCAGACCAATAAAGTCGATGTTAGGATTTGGCGCTTCGAGGTGAAGCTGCGGAGGGAGGGCTCGCTTTTGTAGCGCCAGTACAGCCTTTACTAGACCTCCCATGCCAGAGGCCGCCTCCATATGTCCGAGATTACCTTTTACCGAGCCGATGGGTAGCGGTTTTCGTCGCTCCCCACCGTACACTGCACCCACGGCAGCTGCTTCAATGGGGTCTCCCACCATCGTGCCCGTACCGTGCGCCTCGATAAAATCGATGTCCATATGCGATAGATTGGTGCGCGCCAGAACGTTTCTCATCAGTTCGGCTTGCCCGTCACGGCTGGGTATGGTCATCCCCGTCTTACGCGCACCGTCAGAATTAATGCCCGTAGCAAGAATTACAGCCTGAACATCGTCACCATCTTTTAATGCATGCTTAAGTGGCTTGAGCAATAGCACCGCGCCGCCCTCCGCACGCACATATCCATCACTGCGAGCATCGAAGGCCTTAGAACGCCCGTCGGCGGACAGCATCGATGCCTGGGAGAACCCGATAAACGGGTATGGATGCAACAAAAGATTGACGCCACCGACAAGCGCAGTGCTGGCCTCACCGATTTGCAACGTTCGGCATGCATGGTGCAATGCAACCAACGAGGAGGAGCAAGCGGTATCCATCGCAACCGACGGGCCATGAAGGTTAAAAACGTAGGAAAGTCGGTTGGCGGCGATACTTAAGGTGTTACCCGTCATCGTATGCGATGACAAAGATGCGAGATCGTCAAGCATACGGGTGCCGTAGTCTAGGCTAGAAATACCAACAAAAACGGCGCAATTTGTGCCAGAAAGAGAGGAGGGCAACACCCCCGCGTTCTCCATTGCCTCCCACGACATCTCTAGAAGTATTCGCTGCTGCGGATCGATCCAAGCTGCTTCTCTCGGCGAAATACCGAAAAATTCTGCATCGAACTCATCTATGCGCGAGAGCACCCCTGCAGAGTAGGTTACACTGCGGCCGGGTTCAGAACGTTTTGAGTGCTCAAGCTCGATGACGGACCAACGGTCTTCGGGCACTCGAGTTACTAAATCCTTTTTTTGCTTTAGTGCAGCCCACAAATCTGAAGCGTGAGCGATAGAGCCTGGGAGACGGAAAGCAATGCCAATGATGGCAATTTCACTATCTTGTTTGATTTGAATACGAATCCCTCTTTTACATAGCTACCGCAGTCCGGGTGAAAGCAATTTATCACCAGGCGGATATAAATGACCGCTTTGCGGTCAAGGTGAACTCACCAAGCTTGGTCAATATAAGAGTTGTGACCAATAAGATTGTTTGAATATCACGGCGAATAGGCTCTGTCGCGCTAAAAAAGAAGTGCCAAAAGAAATCATTAATGAATATCAAAATAATTGTCTAGCCCCCAAGTTCAATGCCATTTGTGATTAGAGTTTCTGGCACTGGCGGCCGCATGTTCAGGGCCTGATGTGGTCGCACGTGGTTGTACTGTCTGAGCCACTGGTTGATGACGATCT
>Ga0255779_1005981_pt1 | contig 11180 bp, 10 predicted proteins | sample 011ome_21_FD_179977 | JGI IMG/M metagenome (GOLD analysis project Ga0255779, IMG submission 179977) | Coastal salt marsh microbial communities from the Groves Creek Marsh, Skidaway Island, Georgia - 011508AT metaG (version 2) | ecosystem: Environmental > Aquatic > Marine > Intertidal zone > Salt...
CGATATTCATCACCATTGGCGTGGCAATGCCGTCTGGATGCACTGAATTACAGCGGACGCCGTAGCCCTCCTGCTTACAGTGCACGGCGGTGCTCATGGTCAGGCTTCGCACCGCTGATTTAGATGCGGTGTAAGCGGCAAATTGGGGAAACCCCATCAGCGCAGAAGATGAGGAGATATTAACAATGGAACTGTTCCGTCCTTTCATGAGCGGCAAACAATATTTGATCCCCAGAAACACCGACTGACAGTTGACGGCCATAACGCGATTAAAATTTTCCAGCGTTTCGTTTTCGATGTTGTCCGCGCGAAGAATTGCTGCGTTGTTAACGAGGACGTCAAGCCCCTGATGCTGCTGTAACAGATATTCGGTGACCCGCAGCCAGTCTGACTCACGACTCACGTCCTGCCGTAAAAATTCGCAGCCGAGCGCCTGAGCAGAAGCGGCGCCTTGATCTTCGTCCAAATCAGTGATGACAACCGTAGCCCCAGAGGAGATAAGCTTACGCGCAGTCGCTTGACCGAGACCGCCGCAGCCACCTGTGATGAGTGCTATTTTTCCGTTTAACTCCACTGCAGCTACTCCTCTGTGTATTGTCCAATATTCAACAAGCAATTCGATTCACAACATTTCAATCCCATGGAGCTCGGATCAAATGCATTCTTCAGCAGCCCATTACTACAACCCCTGGAGGGGAACCCTATGAGCAGCAACACCACAACCATTGTCAACCACCCAAAGGACTTGCTCACGATGGTGGGCACTCAGCTAGGCCCAAGTGCTTCTATCGTGATTGAGCAAGATCGAATCAATCAATTCGCTGATGCCACCGGCGACCACCAGTGGATTCACGTCGATCCTGAGCGTGCTGCGCAGGGACCTTTCGGCAAGACCATCGCCCACGGTTACCTCACGCTGTCTCTGGCAAACTGCTTTTTACCCGAGTTGATTCAAGTCAATCAGGTTTCCATGGGCGTAAATTACGGCGCTGAAAAAATCCGGTTCCCAGCACCGGTGCCCGTGGGCTCAACTATATTTGCAACCGGGGAAATCATACAGGTAGAGGAAAATAAAGGCGGTTACAAAGCCACCATACGGGTCACTATTACTGGCGAAGGAGCCGACAGGCCCGCGTGTATTGTGGACACCATCAGTATTTTCTACCCCTAATAAGTTGCGGGCGCGGCGGGGCTAGAGCTTAAAGACCCGCTGCGCGTTCTCTCGTAAGAACTTCGGCCAAACCTCATCCTTGAAAGGCACGCTGGGCATATCGCCAAAGATACGTTCCAGGGACAAACCCATAGGGAAATAGCCCGCATACATTATCTTGTCTGCACCCCGAGTATTAGCAAAGTGGATAATGTTTTCTGGATAGTGTTTGGGCGCAAAGGCGCTGGTCATGTAATACAAGTTGGGGTACTTGAGCATTAATTTCCAGGCTAAATCTGTCCAGGGTTCGCCGCCGTGGCGCATAACCACTCTCAGCTCTGGAAAGAACCAACATATCTCGTCTAGATGCTCTACTTTCTGGGGCTCCATGGGAATTCGTGGGCCGGGCACTCCCACGCAGGGACAGAACGGAATATCTAGATCGATACAGGTTACAAAAATGGGATACCACTTCTTGTCCGCTAGTGACACCTGGGGACAGAGGCCAGAGGGAAAGGCTGTCACGGCTTTTAAATCATATTTTTCTTTCAACCGCCGGATTTTTCGTACTTCATCCATGCCGCCGTTGGGATTAGTGTCATAGCAAGCAATAAAGCGGTCGGGGTGTTTTAACACCGCCTCATTCTGGGTCTCGTACTGACCCTCATCGACTCCGATCATGGCCTTTTCAATATTAAACTCGTCCATCTTTTCGATGGTGTAGGCTATGTAGTCGTCTCGCTCCCCCACCGTCGGTAAATCTTTGAACATGTACTGGGCCGGCATTTTGAACATCTGACGGCTTTGTTCATCCATCAGCAGCGGTTTTATAAAGTCGTAGTAATTGGAAGTGTCGTTGTTGGGCACGGCCATCATCAAATCGATAACAGGGACATCGGTTGGCATGGGCATAGCTGAAACTCCGTAACGCTAGCAAGCGTGGGCCTGATAGTGGTGTATTGATTAGGGTCGGTGATTGGGCATAAATCACATGCCCATCGTGGGGTAGTCGGTATAGCCGGCGGCCCCAGTACCCGAGTAAATCGTGCGTTTGTCCAGGGGGTTAAGTGCGGCGTTAGCGGCAAAGCGCGCCGCTAGATCGGGGTTAGCTATATAGGCGCGGCCAAAGGACACGGCTTCTAATTTACCCTCGGCAATGAACTGGTCTGCCTCTGCTGCGTCAAAGCTATCGCTACCTATAAGACTGCCTTGGAAGTGCGCACGGGTGAGCTCCAAACTGTCGATGCCGGTCGAGGGCATACGGATTGCGTGTACCCATGCAATACTTCGCTCACTGGCCGCTTTCAACAGGCCACTGTAGGTTTCTAGCGGATTAGCATCTACGTGGTCGTTATACGGATTTCCGGGAGAGATACGTAAACCCACACGGCCGGCGCCAACCACTTCCGTCAAGGCATCAATTACGGCTAGCACAAAACGAAGTCGATTCTCTAATGAACCACCGTACTGATCCTGACGGTGATTGCTCTCGCTAGCCAAGAACTGACCGGGGAGATAACCCGACGCAGCATGCAGCTCAACCCCGTCAAAGCCCGCGCGCAAACAATTGGCCGCGGCGTTTCGATAGTCGGCAATCACCTGCTCGATATCCTGTTCTGTCATTGCCTCCGGCACAGGCATAGCTTGCATGCCTTTCTCGGTAAAAATCTCCGCCCGGGCAGCGATGGCCGAAGGCGCTAAAAACCGCGTACCCGGAGCTTTGTTGTCCGCGTGGCCAACACGACCGCAATGCATCAGCTGGCAGGCTATCAATCCTCCCTCGGCATGAACCGCGTCGGTGACTTTGCGCCAAGCCGAGGTCTGCTCCTGGTTATAAATGCCGGGAGTTCTGTTGTAGCCCTTGCCGTCCGCGGAAGGATGCACGCCCTCAGTCACTATTAAGCCGGCATTGGCCCGTTGGCCGTAATAGGTCACGTGCAAATCCGTTACCAGATCGTTATCCGTCGCGCGACTGCGGGTCATCGGTGCCATCACAATGCGGTTGCGCACTTGCAGCTCGCCGATAGTGACCGGCTCAAATAAATGGGGGCAGTGCATTGGAATACCTCATTGAATCGTGAATTAAATATGACCGGTGCGTAATATCTGCCGTGGACTCAATCAACGCGTTCGAATACTGGGATCGGGCGCACCACCTCGCATGGTCTCCAGAAACTTTTCCAGAGGAGCTGGGGCTGCAACATCAGGCAGTTCATCCGTTGGCGCCTGGGACCAAAAACGCTGCCAGCTGGGGAACAGCTGGTGAAACGCGCCCTCATAGGGCTCTCTGTCGGGCCAGCGCATTTTGTTGTCGCCACAGGGCGGCTTGTTGAGGTCGGTTGCATACCAGTAACAGGGAAAACGACGTCTAAAGTACCAACGCCCTTCGATTCTGATGTAGTTGTCCCAGTACAGCATTTGCATGATGACCCATTCACAACCACCATCCGCTGTGGGGGTCTCGTGCTCGTTCTTAGAATAGACCACGCCAACTGCATTGTTGGGATCTTCAAATTCAATTATGTGGTTACCAATGTGGTGTGATGTCCCCGTGAACTGAACCCTCAGGGTCTCATCCATCCACTGTTTAAAGTGCGCACGCCCTACCTTGTCTCTACCCACGCGCACGTCCTCTGGAAACAGATTCACCATGGCGTCCATGTCGCGCATATCCAGGGCCAGTGAATACTTGGCTGCCAACTGTCGGATGGCGTCCAAAGACTCGAGGCGCTCTATTCGTTGTTCCATAGTCACGATTGTCATGAGACAGCCTCCTGTGGGCTTAAGGTAGTACCACCGGTCGCTGCGCGCAGACCGGCACGTCGGCCAGAAAAAGTAGCATCACCCACCGAACTTCCCGAGGCGTAGCCGTCACCTCGACGTGGCACACCACAGGCGGTTCTCCCGGCTGCAAACAACCCCCCAATCACGTTGCCAAAGTTATTCAGTACCTCACCGTCGACGCTCGTGTCTAAACCGCCAAGGGTAAAGTACGGCAGGTAGGCACCCGCCCCGGGCGTACAGTCCAGGGCAACTAGCGGTGCGTCTAGGGCCTTTAACCAGTCTAACGACTTGTGGAACTGAGAATCATGCCCTGCGGCGACGTCATTGTTGTAACGAGCTAGCGCTGCCAACACCAGGTCATCAGGGATATCGAGCTCCGCCGCTAGTTCCTCGACCGTTTCACCGGTTGCTGCGATTGGCGCGCCGAGATAAGCACTGGTCTCATAATCGGCGTAATCGTCCACCGTCAAAATGAAATAAATAGGACCCTGCTGGCGCAGTAAGAAGCTGCCCACACGACCATGGTAAGCATCCTCGTTGATAAAGCGCTGCCCCGCCCCGTTGATAAGAATGCCGTAGGTCAGAGACGCGGGGGGATAGAACGGCAGACTGACAAATCCCTCGTGCATATTGATGGCTCTGGCACCGACGCTCAACCCCAGCTGTATGCCCGCTCCCGTGTCATTAGGATTGCCAATGGGAACGGTGGCTCGCTGCAGTTCCGGGGCAAATTGCTCAAGCATGTTGGGATTCATCACGAAGCCACCGGCACAGAGCACAACCCCACGCCGGCAACGATAGTTCCGCTCCTGCATATCTTCGCGCACCACAACGCCCACAACGCGTTGAGTGGGGCCAAAATTATCGACCACCAAACGCAGGGCGCGGGTATCAAAGTGGACATCAATACCCCGTCTCTCGATACCCTCGCTTAAAACCTTCATCAGCAAAGGGCCGCCGTTATCCCCTACTACTGCCAGATTGTGCCCCCTCGGAGCGGGTTTAAACTGCTCCACGTAGGGCCACGCTTTTTCGCTGCCGGTGTAAAGCAAACAGTCATCGGTTAGTGCGAGCATTGCCCGGTGCGGATATTCCGTGTTGTTAAAAGGGACGCCTTGCTCAATGAGCCACTCAAGGTGCTCTGCGCCGCCCTCTGCGTAAGATCTGGTTTTTGCGGCGTCAGCCTGAGGGCCGTTGGCTGCCATCAAATAGCCGTACACATCCTCCACATCGTCCTCGTAACCCACAGCGCGTTGAACCCGAGTCCCGCCCCCGAGGTAGAGCTCAGCAGAAGAGAGTGCTGTTGAGCCGCCGGCCGCGGAGGCGGCTTCGAAAATAATGACCTCTGCACCAGCATCGGAAGCCTCAATGGCAGCACACGCGCCAGCTCCGCCGAAACCAATCACGGCTACGTCGCACTCACCGTGCCATTCATGCAGATCCGCTGCTTGCAGGGGCTCGAAAGCCATGCGGGGTCTCCTCACTTCGCCTGTTTTATATCTGTAGCGCAGAGTAACTACTGTAGGCCCAGGGCACAGCCTTCGTTTGGACGATAACAAACGAGCGTAGTCCGAATGCGGGTTACCGAAGACTGCTGGCTGACCTACAGTCGCTAGCTATACTCCACACTGCTCTGCTGCGAGGACTAATCAATGGCTTGGTACACCGGAAATACCTTCTATGACACGTTGCTGCTCGTCGGCTTTGCGTATGCACTGCTGGTCTTCGTTGGGAGCTTCTTCGGTACTGCGGCCTACGGGGGGCGATTCGGCGGCGGCAAGCGCTCTAAAGGCTTCAAGCTAGGTGCGAAAATTGGTTGGGTAGTTATGGAATTACCGGGTCTGCTGGTATTCCCCGTGGTATTTATGATGGGGCCCAATGCCGATCAAGCGGTGCCATTATTCTTCCTCGCGATCTGGATGATCCACTACACCAACCGCGCACTCATTTGTCCGCTATTGATGCGGGTACAGCCGGGAACCAAGGCAAGCTTTTCGTTCAATGTGGTGCTGGCAGGTTGGATTACGCTATTCCTTCACGGCTACTTCAATGCAGCATACCTCACCGAATTTGGTACACAGTACACCGAAGACTGGTTTAGCGATCCTCGTTTTATCGTAGGTCTGGGGATTTACCTGTTTGGCTTTGTGACCAATCTGCACTCTGACCACATTTTACGAAACCTGCGGTCGAAGCACCCGAAACCCGACGAGCCTCGATACAAGATCCCCTATGGCGGTATGTTTCGCTGGGTTACCTGCCCTCAATACCTAGGCGAAATTCTCTCATTCATTGGTTTTGCCATCATGACCTGGAACTTTGGCGCACTATTTGTATTGGCAATGACCGCAGGCAACCTGATTCCCCGCGCTATTTATACCCATCGCTGGTTCCACAAAAACTTTGATAACTATCCTCCAGAGCGCAAAGCCATATTTCCCAAGCTTCTGTAATTTGCGTCCTACTGAACCTCCGACGCCCTTGGCTGGGCGTCCCCAGGCTGGAAACCAGAGGCGCATACTCGTAAACTTCCGTCTCACGCGAGCGCTTGCCCTTGCCCCTGGTTGGGCGAATCGAGAATTCAGATCATTTAATGAGCCGTTACGCCCGGCGTCGCCGCTGGGCCCGTCCCTTTTTATCTAGGAGAACTTATGACCGCCGGACCGCTTAAAGGGTTGAAAGTTGTAGAAATTTCTGGCATCGGTCCGGGCCCTTGTGCCGGAATGATGCTGGCTGACCTTGGCGCCGAAGTGATCATGGTTGAGCGTAAGGTCACCAACAGCAATGATGCCGGAATCAATCCTAGCGGTCATGAATTTGCAATCTTCAATCGTGGCAAGAACTCCATCGCCCTCGACCTAAAAAACCCGGAAGCCGTGGAGGTCGTCCTCAAATTAGTAGAGAACGCCGATATCTTGATAGAGGGTTTCCGCCCTGGCGTCATGGAACGTTTGGGCCTCGGGCCCGATGTTTGCCTAGGCCGTAATCCAAAATTAGTGTTTGGCCGCATGACCGGCTGGGGACAAACCGGTCCGTTATCCCATGCGGCAGGGCATGACCCCAACTACATCGCGTTAACCGGTGCCTTATGGGCGGGAGCAAGCGCTGAACGACCACCTACGGCGCCGCTGACGCTAGTTGGAGATATAGGCGGCGGGACGATGATTCTGCTTCTCGGCGTTCTCAGCGCAGTCTTTCATGCCCGAGAGACCGGTGAGGGACAAGTGGTTGATGCGGCTATAACGGACGGGACCGCCTACATCTCAACCCTGTTGCGAATGATGCACAATACAGCGCAAATCTCTGATGAACCGGGCACTGGCTGGGCTAACTACGGATCGCCATGGCATGAGAATTATCAGTGCGCGGACGGCAAGTATGTCTCTATCTGTGCCCTTGAACCAAAGTTCTATGCGCTGCTGTTAGGCAAATTAGGGCTAAGTGACCATCCGGCTTTTGCCAATCAATGGGACACCAGCGCCTGGCCCGATGGCAAACGGTTAATGGCAGAGCTATTTGCGAGCAAAACCAGAGAACAGTGGTGTGAGCTACTGGAAGGCAGCGACGCCTGCTTTGCGCCCGTGCTAGATTTCAGCGAATCCGTAGCCCATCCACACAACGTGGCGCGAGGCACCTTCATCGAAATTGACGGCGTTATACAGCCGGCCCCTGCACCCAAGTTCAGTCATACCCCGACCTCAGGTGGGCGCGTGCCCTTCTCGGGTCAGCACAGCCGTGCTATCTTGCAACGGGCGGGGTTTTCCGGGGATGACATTAAACGCTTGGAGGAACATCAGGTTGTTTAGTGGACTCGCTAAACACCGTGTTGCATTAAGACTCCACATAGGGGCTCTGGAATGAATACCGACGTGTACTTTCTTTGCTACACGAGCAAAGCTACAGCGCCGATAGGCTCGGCCGAACTGGCCGCTGACATCACCGATATCATCACTATCGCGCCTGAGAACAACCGTTCACTGCATCTAACAGGAGCATTGCTCTACGCCAACGGCTATTTCTGCCAGATTTTAGAAGGGCCGAGAGGGGCCGTCACATCACTGATCGAGAAGATCAAGAAGGATCCTCGGCACCAGGAGGTTCGCACCCACGCCGTGGGTTATCGCAAAGAACGAACCTTCTCCAAGTGGTCTATGGGCTATACCGGCGACATCCCCTCACTGCCCGAAGAAATACAAGAATTGATGACGTCCCCTGACGACATGGTTGCCGAGGATGCCGGGGCGGTGATAACTCGGTTCCTTCTTAGCAAGCTCGAAAAGCACTGATCGCACTGCTAAGTCAGCGTTAGCGCCCTAGCTTCACCCACGACTGGAAGGCATTTCGGCACTTCAAGAATGCGTTGATCTGCGACAGGTGTCGATCGACCCAGAACTAGTTGCCCCCCTGATGCAAAGGGCAGCTCTGAAGCACAGCTGCCCCACCCGCTCGATCTATACAGCCGCCACCCTACTTCCCAGCGCTTTTCCCTGATAGTGTGCGGCCTAGTCTTACTACTGCGCGGCTTGGCTTCCGCGCATGCCATACCACCCGATATATAGATAGCAGATGACGGGGACAACAAAGCCCGCCCGAAGGCTGATGGCGTCGGCTACGACGCCCTGGAGCAAGGGCACCAGGGCTCCACCGACAATGGCCAAGCACAACGCTGCAGAGCCTGCGCTCGTTAATCGACCTAAACCCTGCAAAGACAGGGAGAAAATAGTGGGGAACATAATTGAGTTGCAGAGCCCCACCGCCAGGATGCTGTACATGGCGAGCACACCACTGGCCGAGGCTGCCGTCGCAACCAACAGGACGGCAAGACCTGCATGAACAGTAAGTAACAAACTGGGACGAATGCGAGTCATGAGCACGGATCCGATGAATCGCCCTACCATAGCCCCACCCCAGTAGAGGGCAACGTAATTAGCGGCGGAGGACTCGGCCAGGCCCGCCACGTCGGGCTCACCAAGAAAGCTCACAAGAAAGCTACCAATGGCAACCTCTCCACCGACATACAGAAAAATCGCTAAGACACCATAAAATAAATGTGGCTGTTTCAAAGCTTCTGACAGCTTCGCCGCCGTTTGATCCTCACTGTCGTCCCGTAGACTGGGCATCTTAATGACGCTAAGAATCGCCGCGATTGCGACCAGTGCCACAGCCAGTCCGACATACGGGAGCTTGACAGACTCTGCATCCGCTGCAGAGGAAGCCGCCTCCATGCCACCAAAAATTAGCGCGCCACCAATGATGGGTGCGACGGTAGTACCCAGCGAGTTAAAAGCCTGCGCTAGGTTTAGTCGGCTTGGTCCGGTAGCCGCTGGTCCCAACGCTACCACATAAGGGTTGGCGGCCACTTGCAGCAACGTAATACCCGAGGCCAGTACAAAGAGTGCTGCAAGGAAGATACCGTAGGTCTGATACTCCGCAGCGGGATAGAACATAAGAGCGCCCAGCCCCGCAATGCACAAACCGATGATAACTCCGCGTTTGTAGCCCACGCGATGAAGAATTCTTCCCGCAGGGATAGAGCAAATAAAATAGGCGCCAAAAAAGCAGAACTGCACCAGCATTGCCTGGGTATAGCTGAGGTCGAAGGAACCTTTGAGGTGTGGAATCAAAATATCGTTCAAGCAGGTAATGAAGCCCCACATAAAGAACACGCTAGTCATGACGCCAAAGGCGACTGGATAGCGTTCTTGGGAATCAGCATTGAGTGCAGATGTGGTGGTTGAAACGTCAATACTGGCCATGTTGCCTCGCAAATAGGAGTTATTGTTGTTGGTGGTCGACTGGTTGCTGTGTCAAAGGACCGTAAACAGACCGGAGCGTCTTTGCCACCTTATACTTGTCCTACGGTTACTCTAACCCCACAGGCTCCCCAATGACCATAGAATGAAGCAAGCCCCGCGACAGAGCGGGCTCAATGAACGACAAGAGGGCGCGAATTTTGCTTCACCCGCTGAATGCAAGCCAGCAGCGGATCGGACATGGTAACTCCGGGGCATCACGTCCAAACTCCGCTAAATCCCTCTCGAGGTATATATGACGGTGCTCAAAGGTGATCTCGCGACTATGCCTGCAGGTCAACCTTCACTAGATTTTTCCCGATGGTTGAACCACGCATCATCTCACTGTAGGCCACACCCGCGTTGGGCAGTCCCTCGGTGATATTTTCAAGGACGGTGATTTTGCCATCTGCAACCCAACTATGGAGCTGATCCATAGCTGCAGGGACACAATCCATGTAGGTGTATAGAAGGAAACCTTTCATGGTCAGCTCTTTCTCTACCAGCTTCCACATGTTGTAGATTGGCGTGGGATTTTCCTGGTTGTTGTAATCGCTGATCATGCCGCAACCAATTACCCGCCCAAAGGTGTTCATGCATTGTAGCGCCGCATCCAAAGTGGTACCGCCAACATTGTCGTAGTAAACATCAACGCCCTCGGGACAGGCCTCCATGATGGCGGCAACCAAATCAGGCGTGGTTTTGTAGTTCACGGCCGCGTCAGCCCCTAAGGTTTCGGTAACCAATGTAGCCTTATCATCGGAACCGACAACACCCACCACACGGCAGCCGCGCAACTTGGCGATCTGACACGCCATAGACCCGGTTGCTCCCGCGGCAGCGCTGACTAGCACCGTCTCGCCGGCTTTGATTTGACCGATCTCATGCAAGCCCACGTACGCGGTCTGTCCTGAGCCTCCCAATCCTCCGCTGTAATATGACAGCGGGAACCCTTCTCGCGGGTTCAACTTCGACAGCAGGATGGTATTGGCATCGCTCAGGGAATAGTCTTCCCAGTGGTGCAAGCCAAAAATGATCTCTCCGGGCTCAAAGCCCGCCAAATTTGACTTAACCACTTTGGCCACCGACGGCCCGCGAATTGCCCCACCCAACGGAATTGGCTCGAAGTAATTTGCCTTTCCATCGAGCCACCCTCGAATCGCAGCCTCGAGTGAGAAGTACAGGTTTTGCACCAGCATCTCACCCTCCCCCGGCACGGGGATTTCGCCGCTGACCAACTCAAAGTCGTCTGGCTTGGGCACGCCTTGAGGGTGTGATTTGAGGACCATCTGTCGATTAATCATTGAATTGCTCCGCGGTGTCTACTGGCTATTAGGTCAAATCAGCTTGCGCAGTGATTGAATGCCATGAATTGGCCACTGTCCCCAAGAGAATGTACAAAAGCTGCAGACTGGGCTTTTAACTGGCAGTGGCAACGCCTTTCGGCATTGCCA
>Ga0255779_1005986_pt1 | contig 11175 bp, 9 predicted proteins | sample 011ome_21_FD_179977 | JGI IMG/M metagenome (GOLD analysis project Ga0255779, IMG submission 179977) | Coastal salt marsh microbial communities from the Groves Creek Marsh, Skidaway Island, Georgia - 011508AT metaG (version 2) | ecosystem: Environmental > Aquatic > Marine > Intertidal zone > Salt...
ATGAACTCGGCACGTATCGGCAATTCTCGATGCCCACGATCGACAAGCACAGCAAGCTGCACCGACCGTGGCCGGCCGTAGTCCGTGATGGTGTCGAGCGCCGCTTTCACCGTGCGACCGGTGAACAAGACATCGTCGACCAAGACCACGCATGCACCGGTGACATCCACCGGAAGGTCAGTGATGGCACCCGGGGTCACCGGCCGCAAGCCGATGTCGTCGCGATGCATTGAGACGTCGACCACGCCGACGGGGACGGGACGTTCGATGCGCGCGATTTCAGACGCCAACTGCTCTGCGAGCCACACGCCGCCGCTCTGCAGACCGACGAGGACGACGTCTACAAGGCCACGATTGCGTTCGATGATTTCGTGCGCCATACGGGTCACAGCCCGGCGCACATCGTCAGGCCCGAGGACCTGTTTGTGCCTCGTCATGTTGTCTCCTCGCCGTGCGAGCCTCACAGGACTCGCTTCACGACGGCCGTCAAACTAGCAGAGCGCCAGATCGCTCGCACACCATGCTCGGCGCGCCAGACATGCAGGTGACCGCTACCCTTGGCTCTGCGACATACGTCGCCACAACTGACAATACGACTGCGGGGCTCGGGTGGAATTCCCGACCGGTGGTAACAGCCCACGAACCCCTACGGCGTCAGCCACAGGGGCCGATCCGGTGGAATTCCGGGGCCGACGGTCATAGTCCGGATGGGAGCAGTCACGACGGAGCCATCCGTCGCCCTGCCCCGTGGCGTGTTCACACCACCATGCCACCCACCGACCTCCCACGCAGCACCTTCACAGGCTTACAACCTGATGCTGGCCCAACCGATGCCAATTCCGGGGTACTCGATGCCATGGGTGCGGCACGAATGCTCGGGCGCGACGCGCGGATTCTGGCTCGACCAAACCCCGGCGTCGGAGCGGTGGTGATCGATGAACACGGCAATGTGCTCGGCACCGGGGCCACCGCCCAACCGGGCGGTCCGCATGCCGAAGTGACCGCGCTCGCCAACGCCGGACAAGCAGCCCGGGGCGCAACTCTGGTCGTCACATTGGAACCGTGCAGCCACCACGGCCGCACGCCACCGTGCACCGATGCCGTCATCGCCGCTGGAATTGCCCGTGTAGTGATCGCCGTCACCGATCCTGATCCCCGAGTGAACGGCGCCGGCATCCACGCCCTGCGCTCAGCTGGCATTGAGGTCGTGACCGGTGTTGATGCGGCCGGCGTGAGCGACGATCTCGCTGCGTACCTTCACCATCGCCGCACCGGACGCCCCTATGTCGTTGCGAAGATGGCCACAACGCTCGATGGACGAACGGCCGCCGCCGACGGAACATCGCAATGGATCACCGGCGTGGAGGCACGCACCGATGTGCACCGTCTACGAGCGGACGCCGATGTGATCGTCGTCGGAGCCGGCACCGTGCGGGCCGATGACCCAGAACTGACCGTGCGCCATGTCACCGGACCCGACCCACTGCGCGTCGTGATGGGATCGGTGCCCGCGGATGCCCGAGTGCGCCCGTGCCGCGAGTGGCTGGACGAACCGGACGAATTGTTGGCTGTACTCGGCGCAGAAGGCCATCTCAGTGTGCTGCTCGAAGGTGGGGCCACCCTTCTCGCAGCGTGGCATGCAGCCGACCTGATCGACCGTTGGGAGATCTACATCGCGCCAGCACTCGTCGGGGGTGACGCCGGTCGGCCCCTGCTCGGCGGTAGCTCCGCCGCCTCAATCGACGACGTCTGGAGAGGGCGCATCGTGCACACCGAGCATCTCGGTGACGATGTCCGACTCACCGTCGTTCCCGCCACCCGAATTCACCGCAACTCCCATGGAGGCCAGACCTGATGTTCACTGGAATTGTCGAAGAAATCGGCCACATCGTCGCGTTCGATGCCGGCCGGCTCAGCGTTGAGTCGCCTGTCGTACTCACCGATGCCGAGCTCGGTGCGTCAATTGCCGTCAATGGATGCTGCCTCACCGTGATCGAGTTTGATGACCGACGATGGAGCGCCGACCTATCCGATGAGACCATCGCGCGCACATCCTTCGCCTCGGCACACACCGGTGACGTCGTCAATCTGGAACGTGCCGTGCAGGCATCACAGCGACTTGGTGGACACCTTGTCCAAGGCCACGTGGACGGTGTCGGCGAAATTGTCGCCGCAGTTCCTGATCTGCGGGTAAGAATTCCCGAACGCCTGCTTCCCTATCTTGTAGAGAAGGGTTCGGTGACCGTGGACGGTGTGAGCTTGACCGTTGTCGACGTCACTGACGGCACATTCTCGGTGGCCGTGATCCCACATACGGCCGAAGTGACCACACTCGGGCGTCGGGTGCCAGGGGATCCGGTCAATATCGAAGTTGATGTCATGGCGAAGTACGTCGAGCAGATGCTGCAGCCCCATATCGATAGCCTCCGAGGGGGGAACGAGTGAGCGGATCAGATACAACGGGGACCCAGATGGACACCGAGGCCACACCCCCCTACCGCCTCGACGAGGTCTCCGAGGCGATCGCAGCGATTGCAGCCGGTGGCATCGTCGTCGTTGCCGATGACGAGGACCGCGAGAACGAAGGCGACCTGATCATGGCTGCCGACGCCGCCACCCCAGAGGCCATCGGCTTCTTCGTGCGGTACACCTCCGGTGTGATCTGCTCGGCATTGACCGGCGAACGGTGCGCCGACCTCCGCCTCCCGCTCATGGTGCCACCAGTGGCCAACAGCGAAGCGCAAGGAACCGCGTTCACGGTCACTGTGGATCTCCGCGCCGGAACCTCAACAGGTATCTCCGCCGCGGATCGTGCGGTCACGTTACGCGCGCTGGCCGACCCCACCGTGCGCGCTGAGGAATTCAACCGTCCCGGCCACATTTTCCCGTTGCAAGCCCGCGAAGGTGGCGTGTTGAAACGCGCCGGGCACACCGAGGCCGCCGTGGATCTCGCACATCTGGCCGGGCGCGCGCCCGCAGGCGTGCTCTGCGAACTAGTGAATGACGACGGCACGATGATGCGCGGCCGCGAACTGCGGGCGTTCGCCGACGAACACGGCCTGCCGTTTATCTCGATCGCTGATCTGATCCGCCACCGAAGCCGTAGCGAGAAATTGGTTGTCCGTACTGCCGATGCCCGAGTACCCACCGCGTTCGGTGAGTTCCGGTGCCACGCATTCCAGAGCATTCTGGATGGCCAGACCCACCTCGCATTCGTCATGGGCAACGTCGCCACCACAACCCCCGATGATGCAGTGTTGGTGCGGGTGCACAGCGAGTGTCTGACCGGCGATGTGTTCTCCAGTGTGAAATGCGATTGCGGACCACAGTTGGATGAAGCCATGCGACGCGTGGCCGAGGCCGGTCGAGGCGTGATCGTCTACCTACGAGGCCACGAGGGTCGCGGCATTGGCATCAGTCATAAACTCCGCGCCTACGCCCTGCAGGACACCGGCTACGACACCGTTGACGCGAACACCGAACTTGGACTGCCGGTCGACTCGCGCGAGTACGGCATCGGCGCGCAGATCCTTGTCGATCTCGGTGTGACGAACCTAAAACTTCTCACGAACAACCCTGCCAAGTACGGAGGCCTCGACGGCTTCGGTATAACCATTGCGGGACGCGAAGCCATCCACGTCCCCATCCATCCTGAAGCCGAGCGCTACCTGCGCACCAAGGTGGAACGGATGGGACATCTCATTCCCGACGACGCCCTCACCCCGGCGCCGGTTGATGTTCCCGATGGCGGTCACGGATGAGTCACAACCTGTCATCGGGTGCCACGGTTGATGTTGACGGCACGGGGTATCGCGTCGCACTCGTGTGTGCGCGCTTCAACGATCTCATCGTCAATCGCTTGCGCGACGGTGCCATCGACGCTCTCAACGCCCACGGTGTTGCCTCTACCGACATCATCACCATCTGGATTCCTGGTGCGCTCGAGGCTCCCCAGGCCGTACGAGCAGCCTGTGACTCTGGACGTTTCGATGCGGTCATCGCGCTCGGCACGGTGATCCGCGGTGACACGTACCACTTTGAAATCGTGGCCGAGACCAGTGCACTCGGCATCGATCGGGTGGCGACGAGCAGCCCCGTGGCTGTGACCAATGGGATTCTCACCGTCGACACCGTGGAGCAGGCCGACGTCCGTTCGGCTGATCTGCGCCAACTCGGTGCGGACACCGAGGCAGCACGCGACGATGTCGGCGACTCAGCAGATACTGCCGATGTAGACATAACGACGGATGCCCCCGCGCTCACCAACAAGGGCGCAGAGGCGGCACTCGCAGCACTCGACCTCGCTGCAACACTCGCCGCACTACGTGCACCGTGACCATCTCGCATACGCATCCGTCCCAGTAGGGTTCGGGCATGGTCCCCTCACATGAACTTGGCCCCTTCTTCGAGGATTTCACACCTGGTGGCGTTGTGCCTCCACTCCCCTCGCTCACGCTGACCGAAGCCGACAACACGTGGTACCGCGCCGTTACCGGCGACCAGCACGCCCTCGTCGCTGATGCGGGTCTGTACTCATCGGTGTCGGGTTCGAGTGGGCGCCTCGCCCACCCGGGCTTGGTCATGCACGTATCGATCGGACAGACGACCAATGCAACCCGCCGAGCGATCGCCAATCTGTACTACCGCTCGGTGAGAGTTCTGCGGCCGGTGGAGATCGGTGAAACGCTGCGAACCACCACGACCGTTCTCGGTATGCGTGAGGGGTCGCCCAAAGGCGATCAGCACCGCGGGAAGGTGTGGCTCGGTATCCGCACCGATGCCGATGCAGGCCCAGTGTTGGCATACGAACGTTGCGCGCTCATCCCCGCGCGTGCCGGCGGCACAGGTCACGCCGATGACATCCCCGGGCCCTCCGAACCGGGTGACCTCGCCGATCTCATCGATGCCGTACCCGGCTGGGATCTCAATTCTCTACCGGCCGAGAACTGGACGTCTGGTGATGTCCGCGTGGACCCACTGCGTGACCACATCGACCTCGCGGCGCCATTTGCCCGCAGCACGTTCAACCAGGCTGCCGTCCATCGTGATGCAACGACAGGCCCTGGCGGGCGGCGCCTCGTGTACGGGGGTCACGTGCAAGCCATGGCACAGGCATCGCTCAGTCGGGTGTGCCCCTCGATGAGCCATGTTGTTGCCTGGGACGGATGCGATCACCTCGCGCCAACGTTCGAAGGTGACCTTCTCGAGTTCGAGCATCGGCTGGTGGACACCTGCGCTGCCGGATCTGGTCGCTTGCTCCGCTTGGAGACCACCGCGACGATCGTGGGCGACGAACCGAGCACGGTCCTACGCTGGACCCCTGTGGTCTGGGCCCGCTGAGCCCATCACAACGAGCGCCTATCCGCGAGCGGCGCTCGTGGTGATGCGACGATCTGGATGTGACGCGACGCGAACACCTCGGCCTGTGGGCAGCGGTTGGCCTTGCGTCGCTGGCTGCTTGCGCGGCCCGCATCTGGGCGCCGGCCACATCGACCCGTGATCGCCATCGCGGCCTCGCTCGGTGGTTCACCGAGGGCACGCGCCCGCTCATCGGCCCCGCAGATGCGACGGGCAATCCCGGACATATCATGGAGTGGGCCTCTGGCGGGGTTGTTGGCCGGGGCACCGCTGCAGCGGTGCTCACCATCGCACTGCTCGCTGCAGTAGCCACTGCCACCTATCGACTGGGCGCGCGACGACTCAGCGGGGTGTGGCCCGCACTGCTGACTGCGCTGACGATGACCGCATCGGCGGTCTGGGTGAGTGAGTCTGCCGTCGCTGGACCAGTGCTGGTGGCCGTTGCAGCCACTCTGTGGGCGCAGGTCGTCATCACTTCCCCTCGGCCGACGCCATGGCTTGTCGTGGGACTATTGGTGGGGGTTGCTCTGTGGGCTACCCCCGCAGCACTCGTCATCGTGGCCGCACTGCTGGCCTCCGCAGGTTCGACACGAACACGCCCGGACACCACCGGTGCAGTGCTGGTGACGGCGGGCCTTGCTATCGGGGCCCTACCGCGCATTCTGACGAGCGTGCGTGATGGTGCCGATGGCCTCGGCGATCTGATGCAATCGATCGGCTGGTCGGCCGCCCGCTGGGAGTCTGCGGCCGATGCGCTCTGGGCGGCGTGGATCACCTCAGATGACAGCGCCCGGCGGTGGCCCCTTGTCGCTGCTGTTGCTGCCGCTATTGCTGTTCCCGCACTTGTGATGTTGTGGCGCCGCCCATCGGCGCGCGACACCATGCTGGTACCACTACCAGTGGCGGTTGCGGTACTGGTGGTGTGTGGCCCAGGGGCCGACACAGTCACCTGCGTAGCAATGACCGCTCCGTCTATGGCGTGGTGGGTCACGGTGGCGCTGTCGGCCCTTCCCCAACGCTCCCGCCCAACCGTCAGCGCTGTCGTGCTGGCGGGGATAGCGGCAGTGACGGTCATCGGCGTCGCCACAACCGAACCGGTGATCAGCAACGAGAATCGCGACGACCTCGTGGCTCTCGAGTCGTCTCTCGTCGGCCTCGGCGCGGGCGCCATCAGGGTGGAGTCATCATCGGCGTGGACGGTGATCGCAACGGTGGATCTGCCGGCCATCTCAGCACGACTCGACCGACCATCGTTGAACGAGGTCCCCCGCCGAACTGCTGTGATTGTCGACATCGTCGACGGTGAGGCCGCCTGGGCAGCCGTCGTTGATGCGCTCACCGTCACCGGCGGGGTCGATCTTGTTGACAGCGGTCGCTGGCGTGCGGCAGTGGCCGATTCCGCCAACGTTGCCGCGCTCACATTCACGATGAACGAATAGCCACGCACTGGCACCAGCGGCCCTAGCGTCAGTATTTGTTTGACGTGCTGTCAGCTCAGACGGTCAACGATGGCGCTGAGCGCGGTATCGAATTCATCAATCGAGTATCGGCGAGCACGTTCACGTGCTGCAATCGACATCTGCTCAAGACGCTGTGGGTCAGCCAGCAGTGAGCGGGTCGCCTCCGTCAACTCGTCGATGGTGTGCCAATGGATGCCGTCGACCCCGTCACGCACGATCTCGGCGGGTCCCGCCGCACCGAACACCATCGGCACACATCCAGCGGACATGGCTTCAACCACCGCGATACCGAAGTGTTCGAATCGATCAGGATGCCGAGCGGGGTCCTCCCCGATACCACCGGCATGCCAGAACAACGCGGCGGCCGACAAGCGGTCGATGACCTCAGAACGGGCGACATTGACGCGCACATCGATGTTGTGGCCGACCGCAGCGCGGCGCAGTCCGAGGACATAGTCCCGACTCTGACCATCCGCACCACCAACGAGCGACAACGCAAGGTCGTCTGCGCCATCGGCCTCGATGGAGCAGAAGGCATCGAGGAGCACATCTTGTTTCTTGCAGTGCCCAAACCGGCGGTCGAAGAACCGCCCCACCGACACGATGCCCGAACGTTCGCTGACGGCACGACCGACTATTGGCTCGACAGGCGGATAGAGCACCTCTGCTGCGCATGGCCATAGCCGTTCAACCCACTGTGCGGTGTACCCAGAGTTCGCGCACACCGTCGTATAGCTCTGCACCCAGCGCACATCACGCCGGCGACGAGCCAGGCCATCACGTACCCCACTCAATGCCGGCGGTAGTTGGGATCGTCCCGCGAGCATCCGGTGGCCAGCAGCCGCGACCATCTGGATTGTGCGCTGTCGACGAGTGGCTGGAACCTCAGGGAAATGCACGTAGTACATGCCCCACCGGGCCCGGTTCACCGCGGTCGATAAATAGGTGCCATTGATAAACAGGTCGACATCAGCGCTGGCGGCCGATGCCTCGTCGTCGTCGCGCACTTGTCGGTAGTCGCACCCCGACAGGTCTCGACCCAAGCGACGACGCATCATCTCGGCATCAACCGGGTGCGGACCGAGGAGGGTGACGCTGTGGCCGGCACGAGCAAGGCATTCGGCGATCGCGGCATCGACCTGCTCGCCGCCACCGTAGGTGCTCCAGTACAGGTCGTAGACAGCAACTTTCATGACCACTTCGCCATCTGCCAGCGCCGGGTGATGGCGCGACGACGAACGGCTGCTCCGCGGCTCCATCGCCGGCGCAGCATCGCCGGAGCACCGCGGAGAACGCCGACGAGCACCCGTCGGCGATGTCGTGGTTCAATGCGGGCCGGCATCTGCAACCGAAGAGGCCGCAGCACCAGATGAGAGATATGGACCCGCACCGCGTGGCGAACCTCAAGAGCGCACGCTCCCAACACCGTGCGTGCCGGGGCGTGAGCCAGTGCAACGAGTAACCGATTGCGTTCGGTGTGGTACCGAAACACATCTGACCCGACACCGGACGAGCTGGCATGACGGTGGCGTACGACCGCGGCAGGTGCGACGACATGCCGCCATCCGAGTCGCCGAGCACGCCACGAGAGTTCTGTGTCCTCGTAATACAGAAACAAGGATTCGTCGAACAGTCCCACCTCATCAAGATGCGCCGCCGAGAGCAGCACCGCGCCCCCGCACCACGAGAAGCACTCCGTGGGCGCATCCCAGGTGCCGTCATCGATGGCCATGAACCCGCGGTCACCCGCAAATCCCCATTCGTAGAGCTCTGACCCAACGTTGTTCACGAGATCCACCGCATCGGGGGCAACATCGACATCGATCTGCGAGTACACAGTCTCGCCATCAGCGCCAACGAGGCACTCCACAGCGCCCGCTCCCCCATCGGCGCGGACCCGGAGCGGATGCTTGGCGTTGCACCGCAGTTGGACGTGGCGTGCCAGCTCATCACCGGCCACGATTCGAAGTTCACCGTCGGCGCGTGACCACACGGCGATCTCCTCGTCACGCGCGGTATCAGGTGCGACGGGGCCGTGGAAGCCCTCATCGAACAGCAGTCGTTCATCGCAGCGCTCACCATCGATGCGTACCGCGCTCACGCAGACACCGAGTTGGTCGCGCCGCGACCCCTCGATTTCGTCCAGTACCTCGACGTGGACCCGCTGGTATCGCTCGTGGAACAGCATCTTCGACGCCACCCCACCGATATCAGGTCCGGTGTGTGCAACGGCTTCACGCAACCATGCGGGATGAAGGGTGGCATCGTTGTTGACCAGCGCCACGTAGTCGAATTGGCTGACCAACGTGCCACTGACCTCATGTGTGATCCCAAGATTGCAGCCCCCGGCGAAGCCAAGATTGCGTAGCGGCTCCACCACCGTGACCCAGGGCATCGTCGCGCGTACCCGCTCAGCGACATCGTCGAGAGAACCGTTGTCGACGAGCACAACCTCCAACCGGTCGCGTGGCCAGTCGAGGGCATCGATCGAGGCCAGACAGTCGAGGGTCAGTTCACCCCCATCAAAGGTGAGCACCACAATGCGGACCATCGGTGCTGTCGAGGTCATCGATACACCCCTGAGGGAAGGCGGTCGACCTCATCGAGCCAAGTCGCCAGCCGGCGAGCCACCTCGTTCACTGTGTGTGAGGCAGCCGTGTCCGCTGCCCACTGCGATGCCACCGCCCAGTCCTGCGCGGACCACCATGGGTCCATCGCATTGATCACCGCTACGGCATCTGGGGCCGAAATCACTCGTAATCCTGCGGCATCGGCCCCGTGGGTCGTCATGGTGGTCACCACGGGAATCGCCCGTGCGAGAAGCTCGGTGATGGAGGCCGACATCTGCCCTGGATGGCCACTGCGCAGCTGCACTCCCACCCAGGCTGTCGCAAGTACCGCGTCGCGTTCGGCATCGGAGATAGCTCCGGTAAACCGAATGCGCTGGGCACAGCCCAACTCATGGGCGCGTTCCATACAGCGCTGCCGGTCCTCATCGGATAGTCGCCCAATAGCGGTGATGATCAGCCGCGGATCTGCAGCAGCCAGGTCCACCAGAACCTCCGGATGTTTGCCATCGTCCACACGGCCGAGTGCCACCACGTGGCCGAACTGCGGCGATGTGGACGCTCGCTGCGGGTGGCCGAGTGGCAACACCAAAATGGGAGCGCTCGTGTACTGCCGAATGACCTGCGCTGCGTCGTCACTTGACACGATCACCGAGCGCGCCGCCGCCACGACGGCAGAGCACGCATCGTGCCCCTGTGCGTGCAGCGCCTGCGCATCGCCCTCTTGGGCAGCTCTGACCGCGTCGGTAGCGGCATCAGCGCCGTACCAGTCGCGAAGGTGGCTCTCCATCCAGACCCGGCCACCGCCGTAGTGGTACGACCCGACGACGGCACCCACCAGTGTGGGTTCGTGCAACCACACGTGGCAGCGACCATCGCGTGCCCGGTCGGCGCCAAAGGCATGGTGCTCTGACGACCCCAGCACCATCACTACATGATCATGATCGTGCACGTGGGCGTGACGACCAAGATGCCCGATCAGCCCCCTGGCACCCGAGGCATCATCACCAGCAAAGCGGCCACCGCTGGTCTCTGCTGGCGACAACTGCACGTCGTCCATGCGCTGCGGCGCGTCGCCGGGCCATTCAGCCAGCACCATCTCCGAGTAGGCAACGATGCCGCTGTCGGCACAGGGATGCGGGCCAGCGAACACGACCGACGGGCGATGGGTGGCCATGTCAGACTCCACGCGATTGGCTGGTGTGGCATCGGGCAGGGCCGCCAACATCTGGGTGCCCACACGAGATGGATGCCAACGTGCACCACCGGCTTCTTGCTCGCTCAGTAGCCGAGTTCGCAACGACGCGTCGGTGAGGTAGGCCGAGATGGCACCCGCCATGGACATGACGTCATATGGATCGAACAGCCCCTCGGAGGTGCCCGCGACCTCCGGTAGCGATGAGACGTTCGAGCACAGGCACGGGGTGCCACACGCAATCGATTCCGCCACTGGCAGCCCGAAACCCTCCTCCAGCGATGGCATCACACCGATGGTGGCACTGCGATACAGCGACACAAGTTCGGTGTCGTCAATCACACCCGTGATCACCACCGAGTCGGCGACGCCGGCATGATGAGCCGTATGGTGCCATCGGCTACGAGTGTCGGCATCGACAGCGCAGACGATGACCAGCTGGCGGTCGCCCCGCGCTGTGTCCGGCACCCGTGACCACGCCCGAATCAGTCGTTCGGTGTTCTTGCGGTCATCGGCACCGGTGACCGCGACCACTGCGCCAGGGCGAACGCCCACTGGTAACGGACCCGGGTCGCCGGGGCAGAAAATTGGGTCG
>Ga0255779_1006007_pt1 | contig 11151 bp, 10 predicted proteins | sample 011ome_21_FD_179977 | JGI IMG/M metagenome (GOLD analysis project Ga0255779, IMG submission 179977) | Coastal salt marsh microbial communities from the Groves Creek Marsh, Skidaway Island, Georgia - 011508AT metaG (version 2) | ecosystem: Environmental > Aquatic > Marine > Intertidal zone > Salt...
GTATGGATCCCGGCAAACAGGATCAGACTATGCGCCGAGCGGCCTGAACCAAACCGAACGCGACAGCTACAACATGCGACAGTCGGTGATCAATTCTGTGGATCAGAGTCGGAATCGCCTGCAGCGGGAAACCGATCTGCAATGGCGACGACTGGAAATAGAGAATGGTGTACGTTTGCAGCAGCGGCTTAAAGTCAACCTCAACAACCCAAGCCTTCAGTGAAGCACCAGGAAATCGCCGTTTGGCAAAGCGGCTGCAGCTGGAAAACTGAAATCTGCGATTTGCAGTTCTTCCTCTAGCTCATAGTCCGTTACTTTACCCTCAGCATCGAACAAGCGCAGGTTCAGACGACCACCGCGACTGTGACTGATGGCCTCACCCCAGGCAATTAACTTTTCGCCCTGCGGATTAAACGCTAGCGCCGGATTTTTCTGCCGGGTTTCAATAAAAGGCTCACCTGCCAGGGCAATCTTTTCGGGGTTCAAAAGATTCATTTCAACAATTCGTCCTTCTGTTTCAAACACGATCCAGTGCTCCCCCTTGTCAGAAACAGCGATGTCATTTGTGCTCAAGGGACAGAACGTGGCTTCCCACTGCTGCAACGGTTGCAGTGACTGATACTGTCCGGACTGAGGTTCAGCGGAGACACCATTTAGCATCAGAATTTGCATGTGTCGCCCGATGCCGTCAATTGCTGATCGGTAGGCAATCACCAGCCTATCTTCTTCAAGGTATTCTGCTGCCAGCGAACAGCAGGCGCAGGCCCCGAGGTCCGGATTACTGACGCGCAGTTCCTCACCAAAGCTAGATCCTGAGTCGTGTGAGAATCGGGCAAACATGGTGCGCTCTGCTTCTCGGGTTAGTTCACCCGCACCCCAGACGATCGCCACCTGCGAACCGAATGCCGCAATGTCACCACCAGCATCTATGCCTACCCTAAACTCTTCAACCATGGTCTGCTGCGGTTCAAATTGACTGCGCGCTTGATTTGAACGAGCATAAAAATACTCAGCCTCGCGTGCCAGGTACCACATCACATGCAGGCGCCCGCCTTCACCTATGGCCATTGCGGCACGGGAAATCGCCACCGTCTGCAGATTAAAAGCCTGGCTGGAAACTTTTATCGCAGGGCCAAAGCGGTTTTCGTCGATCAGGTATTCGCGATAGTAGAGATTACCCTCCCGGACCGCAGGGCGATTCAGGCGCTTCTTAAAATACAGCAAGTGGATACCTCCATCTGCTGCCTGCACCAGGCGCGGTTGCAGCCCCCCATCTGGCGTTTCCTGAATAAGAATTTCAGCACGGACCTGCCCAGCCAATGTCAGTATGAGGCATACAAGGGCTGCCTGAAGCACGCGTGGTCTTTGCAATTTATTCAACATTACCAATACCTTAGGAAAGGAAGGCCGCTTTTACCAGTGGATTATACGGGCAATTTAAGGCAGAATCAGAGTCACTTCCGGCATCATAACAGCTACCCGAATTATTCGGGCCGCACTTTGTCGAAACCGCATTCTATAAGGATACATCGCCATGCTCATCAAGACCGGCCAATCACTTCTCATCAGCCTTGGCCTAGTGCTGCTAACAGGATGTTCAAGCCCTGAGGAAGACTCAGTATCCACTGCCTCCAGCGCTTACAATACCGAACTGGATATGACGGAGATCATGTCCCTGGTACTTGAACCTGCCTCCGACATCCTCTGGTCATCTGGAGGCTGGGTTTTGGATGCCTCTGGCTACGAGGAGCTTTATCCCACTACCGATGACGGCTGGGCCTATGTCAGGTCACAGGCAGCTATCGTTGTGGAGTCTGGCAATATGCTGGCGTTACCGGGTCGGGCTGAGGATAACGACGCCTGGATGATCTACTCACAGGGCCTCAGTGAGGCAGGCGTATTGGCCATGGAGGCCGCTGCGGCACAGGATCAGGAAGCGTTCTTTCAGGCCGGGGCCCAACTGTATAGCGTCTGCACCGCCTGCCATCAGGCCTATAACCCCGATATCCTGAATCGCTTCGACGAAGCCGCTGACTAGCACATGCAACATACAGTCAGGACAAAAACAGTCATGGTGTGGCGTTGCCTCACCGCGGTGTTATTAAGCTTGCTGCCTGTCGTGGCCTTTGGTCACACTATCGAAGGTTCTGATGCCAATTTCGTGCAGGCCATAGACGGCCCCGCCGTAGGCCCATTCATTTATCTTGGCGCCAAGCACATGGTCACGGGATATGATCACCTGCTGTTTCTGGTTGGTGTGATATTTTTCCTATACCGCCCCAAACATGTGGTGGAGTACGTCACCTTATTCGCGATAGGCCACAGCATCACCCTGCTATTAGGCGTGCTGGGCAACCTGCAGGTGAATGCCTACTTAATCGATGCCATTATTGGCCTGTCGATTGTTTACAAAGCCTTCGAAAACATGGATGGATTCAGGCGGGTGCTCGGTGTGGAACCAAATACCAAGATCGCCGTGTTTGTGTTCGGCTTGTTTCACGGCCTCGGACTGGCAACCAAGCTGCAGGAGTTTACGATTTCTGACAATGGTCTGGTCACCAACATCGTCAGTTTTAACGTCGGAGTAGAGATAGGCCAGATACTGGCTTTATCAGCAGTTCTAATCGTACTCAGTATCTGGCGCAATAGCGCCAGTTATTTAAGGCGCGCATTTGCTACTAATACGGTCCTCATGACCGGTGGCTTCTTGCTTGCCGGCTATCAACTCAGCGCGTATTTGCTGCAATCACCTTACTAGCGCTAGCAGCAGGAGAATCCCAGTTGCACTCACCCGATAACACCGAAGCCCCATCACTAAAAACGATATTGATCGCGACTGCCGCCGCACTTGGGGTTGGCACCCTCGTGCTAGTGGTTGCTATTTTACCTGCTGAGTTCGGCGTCGATCCCATAGGTACCGGAAGATTGCTTGGCTTGACCGCTTTGTCCGCAGACGAGAATCCATTCGAAGAACAATTGATTGCTCACCGCAATGATTATGTGGAATTTGAATTGGGACCCTTTCAATCCGTCGAATACAAATACACCTTAGACCTGGATGCAACCATGGTGTTTAGTTGGCAGACTGATGGGGAGGTCTACTACGACATGCACGCCGAACCCGCTGGCCTTGGCGAAGAGTATGCTGAAAGCTATGAGCAGGGGAACGCTAGCGAAAGTTCTGGTGCTTTCCACGCCCCTTTTACCGGCATCCATGGGTGGTTCTGGGAAAACCGTGGCTCTCGCACCGTCACCGTAAAACTGCACGCATCCGGGTTCTTCGTAGATTCGACCGTATTCAGAGACGGGGGTGATTTTACGCGGGTGTTAGATCCGGTGATGGAATAGCAAAATACCGGCAGAAGCTTCATTCAAGCTAGTCCACTGACTGCGAACAGCGTCGAGACTGAACGTCCAGATTTTTCGTGACCTTGCTAACTGCGTCGAAGGACAAAAAAAAGCCCGGTGTAATAACCGGGCTTTTTTTAAACCAAGTAGAACCTAGTTACTGTTCAGTCACATCAGACCCATCGCGTGGGGCACCTGTTCCTGAAGATCCCATAAACAGCTTACGCCCATCTGGGAAAGTGATGTCACGACCATTCGCGCGGCAAGTTGGCTCGCACAGACGGTCTTTACTCTGGTAGCCAGTCACTACGATGTCTGTACCCAGTACCAGTGAGTTACGGTTAATGCCGCGTCGCAGCAAAGTGTTGGGAGTGCCACCTTCAACCATCCAGGGACCGGGATCGCGAGTAGCCTCAGGATCGTTATTATCCAGGTGAATCCAGGTGTGCGGGTTAATCCACTCAACACGAGTAATCGGACCACCCAGACGAACCGGCAGGTTGGCATCAAATTCAGCGGAAAACGCATGGTGCGCTGTCGCTGGTGGCTTGATCGCTACCACTCCAATTGCGGTCACTGCGGCTAGAGCCAGAAGTTTTGCTTTCATAGATTTACCCCTTCGTTACAGTTAGCCATTCTCAAATCAGCCGTACTGGCTGCTTGCTAAACGACCTCCCTATTCAATGCTGTGCTGTATTAATCAGCTGTTTAACGTAATTGGTTCTTTTTACACGAGTTATCGCGCCTGAGGAAGTCAATTACACCGGAATTTCACTCAGTTTAACGAATCAGCGGCAGAAACTCCAAACCTGCTGGAATTACGCCGCTGAATCATGAAACGATTAGTTGCTCTGCGCCTCCTCGAGCATTTCCTGGCGCAGACGCTGTTCGAACTCACCGCCCTTGCGATACTGGCCGTACATCATCTCTTCTACAAACTCGACGCACTTGAATTGCGGCAACTCGTAGCCTTCTTCGAGGCGACGGTAGATAGGCATGCTGATGGTCCAGGGACGTTCGAAGATCTCGGGATCTTCCATGGTCGCTGAATACATGATGACGTTTTCACTCACCATGTCATAGCGCTCGGTGACCTTGAGCTGATAGGTGTGATAGTTACCTGCACGATCAAACCACGTTCGATCATCCAGGCCAGTCACTTCCACTACCCAGGTATCGCCATCCCAGTAGCCGTAAGACTGACCCATCCAGGAATCCAGTGGCGCTGGACCCGGATCTTCCAGGAATACATTACGCACTGCGCCGGCAAAAGAGTAAGCGATAAAGAATGCACTTTCGCTCTGAAAAATCTGGAATGGGTGCGGCATGTAGGTCGCGCGCGGCACGCCGGGCATGTAGCACTTCACTTCAGGATCATTCGCCAGCCAGTTGGCGGCATTTTCATCCCGACGGGCCAATGCCTCGGGCTTGTAAGGGATTGTGCCACCCTCAACGACACCGAAGCTCGCTGGCACAGCACCGACGGCACCCATTGCCACGACTTCAGGATGTGGAACCGGGACAAAGTCACCAGGAACCAGCTGGTAAGCTGCCTTGGGCGCGGCTGGCTCTAGATTGTCGTTGGCATTCATCATCACTTGCCAAATGCCGTTGAAATCTGGCTTACCGCTTGGGGTGCGAGGAATCCCGTCCCTGGCGGGTGCCGCAGCCGCAGCTGCCACCGAAGCAGGTTGGGGATCAGTAATTGTCTCAGTCGGAGAACAACCGGCGAATAGCACTGCGATTGCTATGAGCAGCCATTGAATCTTCATAGGTCTACCTTTATTGCTTTAATTAGAAATACTCCCCCGGAGGAGCTGAGATATAACCATTCAGGGATAGTAGTGTCAAGCTAAACGCTACTAAATACAGGGGCTTCAGAGGAATTGGCCGTTTCTGCGTGATACCGGCATAAGGCTGAAAACTGGCGCCAGAAAACTGTTGAAAAGCCCTGAGTGGGCATTGTCGAAGGGAAGCAGCGCGACTCGGTTCAGGCCTTGCCCAGTGCGATGAGCTGGTGGCGCCGCACTACCGGGATGAAGATGAATAGGCACAGCGCGCTCAGCACTGCTGCGGCAAAGAAGGACACACCAGGAAAATAGATCGGGGCCGAAGGCGCAGTAAAGGCCGCGAACAGCTGGGTCATTACCAAAGGTCCAATGATGGAAGTAATCGAATTCACGCTGCTCAATGCGCCCTGCAATTCTCCCCGGGGCGTTAGCCGGGATCTGGCTGGTCATGATGGCCTGGAAAGCTGGCGTCACAAACCCCGACAGCGCGGCAATAGCGAGCCAGGGATACATCTGCCAACCGACGCTGGAAAAGGCGTAGCCACAAAAACCAATAATTATCGCCAGCATGCCGAACACTCCGGCCTTGAAGGCGCCAAAAGTGGGAATTGCCCAACGTATCAGGAAGGCCTGAACCAGGATCATGAATACTCCGGCAAATCCCAGCGACAAGCCAATCTGGCTTTCCGACCAGTCAAACTTCTCCATGGTGTAGTAGGTCCAGGTGCTGGGCAGAGACATATGGCCAATCATGTAAAGAAAGTACGCAAACGCGAGCCCCATGACAACAGGATATTTCCTCATCTGCAGCATGGCTCCCACTGGGTTTGCACGCTTGAGCTCGAACGGTCGGCGATTCTCCTTGTTCAGGGATTCTCCCAACACGAAATAGCCATACACGACATTAGTGAGTCCCAGGGCAGCCGCCGCGTAGAACGGTACGCGCTCACCAAACTCGCCCAGGAAACCACCGATAACGGGGCCCAGAACGAATCCACCGCCAAACGCGGCACCGACCATGCCAAAGCGCTGGGCGCGCCTCTCCTCCGGGGTGATATCGGTGACGTAGGCATAGGAAAGCGCAAAGGTGGAACTGGAGATGCCCGCAATCAGCCTGGCAAAAAACAGCCACAGCAATGTCGGTGCAGTCGCCATCAGTAGATAGTCAGCGGACAGGGCTAACAGGGAAAATAACAGCACGGGTCGCCTTCCGAAGCGGTCACCGAGATTACCCAAAACAGGCGCGGCAAAAAACTGCACTACTGCACAGGTGAACATCAGATAGCCGCCGATCCGCGAAGCTTCTGAAAGTGACACATCGCTGAGACTGATAATGAGTTGCGGCATGACCGGCAGGATGATTCCGAAGCTGATGGAATCAATCAATACCACCAGTATGATGAACGCCAGTGCATGCTGGTGTCGAGTTACATCAATCAGGGCCATTGTGTGCTCTCAATGGGATTCAACCCGGCGACATATCAAACGTCAAGCAAGCACAAGAAATCCTCATGCTTGCCGCTGGGACTGCGGGGAATGGAATCGAGTAAGTAAACTTGATCTGAAACAGATAATCCAGAAACCGATGCAGGATTGCGACAATTTCCTGCTCCAGATCAGCTAGCAACGATTCTTGCACCACCAGCTTCAGCTCCAAAGCTTCAGCATCCGTTTGTACGAGCTGGAACTGCTGGAGTGGCGCTACCGCCATGATTGCGCGGAAGCCAGGGTTAGGCCATTTGCTGGAACCATCGAGCATGCGAAGCATGTTGCGCACACAACCGTTAATGCGGCGCAACACAGGCAGGGTTCGACCACAGCCACAGGGCGCCCTGATTTCCGCCATATCACCGATCTCATATCGAATCAGTGGGGTCGCATGGGTATGCAAGCTGTGTGATAGTCAGTTTGTCTACCTCACCGGTTACACAGGGCTACTATAGTCTGGCTGCTGGTTCTCTAACCCCTCGAGCTGCGCCGAAATCGCTGGGGCGTGCGCTAACTCGCAGTCTCAGACACCTGGATCAGTCGCTGGACTCGCCGATTGGTAACACTATCGACTAGCGGTTTCGGCATGGTTACCGTATCAATTGTCATATGCTACTAATCTTGTGTTGCTAAAGTGATGCCAGCCACTCATCGTCTGACTCTTCGGATATATCGGCAAACAGCGGTGTGGACAGGTAGCGCTCACCGGTATCCGGCAACATCACCAGGAGAGTGCTGCCCGCCGCTGCCTCAGCAGCCAGGTTCATGGCCGCCGCCATAGTGCCGCCTGCTGAGATGCCACAGAATATACCTTCTTCTGCGGCAAGGCGTTTCGCCACGGCGATTGACTCCTCGTCAGAGACTTTAACAACTTCATGGGGGACCGATTGATCCAATACAGCGGGAATGAAATCAGGGGTCCAACCCTGGATCTTGTGAGGGCTCCAGTCATCGCCAGATAGGAGCGCCGCGTTTTCTGGATCGACCGCGACCACTTTAACTTCCGGGCGTGCCAACCTGATCATCTGGCCGGTCCCGGTCATGGTGCCGCCGGTACCCCATCCGGATACAAAGTAATCCAGGTCCTTGCCAGCAAAGTCGCGCAGAATTTCAGGTCCAGTGGTGTTGCGGTGATAGGCCGGGTTGGCCGGGTTTTCAAATTGGCTGGCCAGAAACCAGCCGTGTTGCTGCGCCAGCTCCTCGGCCCGTCGCACCATGCCCGAGCCCTTCTCGGCCGCCGGCGTCAATATCACCTTGGCGCCCAGCGCTTTCATGATCTTGCGTCGCTCGATGGAAAAGGTTTCCACCATCGTCGCCACAAAGGGATAGCCCTTGGCGGCGCAAACCATTGCCAGCGCTATACCGGTATTACCTGAGGTCGCCTCTACCACGGTCTGGCCCGGCTGCAGTGCGCCACGACGCTCTGCGTCGTCGATGATCGCGATGGCGAGGCGGTCTTTAACGGAAGCCAGCGGGTTAAACGCTTCCAGCTTGGCATAGATGTTCTGATTTTCAGGCGCAATACGATTGAGACGAACGATAGGGGTGTTGCCAATGGTTTCCAGAATATTGTCGTAGATCACTTTTTTGTCCTGTCGGCAAGTTGGTTAAAAAGTGAGGAGCTCAATGTGATCAGGTTAGGAGCTATTTCACTTGCCAAGTGTGTCCACTATGCAGCAAGCCTTTGAGATTTCCACTACTACGTCGAACCTGCTGCAGGTGGGCTTCCGTATCTGCTGTGAACGTACTCTTGGCTTCACTGTAGAGCACACCAACGGCCACTGGAAAATCAGGGCCTGACATGGCTGCGAGAAGTTGCGCCAGCACTCGATTGGTCTCATTGTGGACAAGTATGCGGTCTGCGTTATTTGCCGACTCAATCACTTCCAGCGCAAGCGTGTCGCGATTTAATGAAATAGCCTTTTCCTTTTCCTTGCCAAAGAGCAGCTGTTCTCCATGAACCGCCTCGACACGAAAATCTTGTGCAAGCTTCTTGTCTTTTACCTGCTCAAATACACCATCGTTATAAATTGGGCAGTTCTGCAGAATCTCAACGAATCCTGTCCCCTTGTGTGCGTGCGAAGCTTTCACTACCGCCGAGAGATGTTTTGCTTCGGTGTCTATGGATCGTGCTATAAAAGTGCCACCTGCTCCCAATGCAACTTCGCAGGGTGATAGCGGTGCATCAATAGAACCTTCTGGTGATGAAGGTGAGCGGGTACCGGGCTGAGAAGTTGGGGAATACTGGCCCTTGGTAAGCCCGTAAATCTCATTGTTGAAAAGCAATATCTGCAGATCAACATTGCGGCGCAGGACATGCAGCATGTGATTGCCGCCAATACTGAAGCCATCACCATCTCCGGTAATCACCCAGACGTCCAGTTCCTCATTGGCCAGTTTCACGCCAGTTGCAACAGCCGGTGCGCGGCCATGAATGGTGTGAAACCCGAAGGTATTCATGTAGTACGGAAACCGAGAGGAGCAGCCAATACCGGATACAAAAACCTGATTTTCGCGGGGGCGATTGAGATCCGGCATCAGCTTCTGGATGGTCTTCAGGATCGCATAATCGCCACAGCCAGGACACCACCGCACTTCCTGGTCCGAAGCAAAGTCTTTAAGTGTAAGAGCAGGAATCGCCTGATTCATGAAGCCACCTCCCTGGATGCCCCCAACTGCTCAGTATCAACACCCTGATTCGAAATCTTCTGGTGTATCGCCGCCAGTATTTCACCAATTTTAAATGGCTGCCCTGCTACCTTGTTCAGCCCATCTGCAGGGATCAGGTATTCCGAACGCAGCAAACGCGAGAACTGGCCGGTGTTCATTTCCGGTACCAATACTTGATCAAATCCACGCAACAGATCACCCAGGTTGCGTGGCAATGGCGACAGGTAGCGCACGTGCACATGAGAGACGTCCAGACCTTCCCGACGCGCGCGCTTGACCGCCTGATGGATAGCACCAAAAGTAGAACCCCATCCCACTACGACCAATTTACCGGAACCGCTGCCGAGACAGACTTCCTGCTCAGGTATATCGTTGGCAATGCCCTTCACCTTGTCATGACGCAAGTCCGTCATCTTCTGGTGATTAGCCGGGTCATAAGATATGTCACCGGTATCAAAACTGCGCTCAATGCCGCCGATACGGTGCTCCATACCTGGCGTACCTGGCTTGGCCCAAACCCTGGCCAGGGTGTCATGGTTACGGATAGATGGCTTGAAGTCTGCTGGATCCGCATAATGCTGAACCGGGAATGGCTCAAATTTTTCGCTGTCTGGAATCTTCCACGGTTCGGCCGCATTGGCCAAATAGCCATCTGATAGCAGCATCACCGGCGTCATATATTTGATGGCTATTCGCACTGCTTCGATGGCAACGTCAAAGCAATCCGCCGGGGTCGATGACGCAATCACCGGCATGGGCGTATCGCCATGACGACCATAGAGCGCCATATTCAGATCAGATTGCTCTGTCTTGGTTGGCAGGCCAGTGGAAGGCCCGCCTCTCTGAGTGTTGACTATGACCAGAGGCAGCTCAGACGCAGCGCCCAGAGCCATACCCTCAGCCTTCAGTGCAATACCCGGCCCCGCCGAGGAAGTCACTCCCAGTGAACCAGCAAAAGACGCGCCCATGGCTGCACAAACGGCCGCAATTTCATCCTCGGCCTGAAAAGTATTCACCCGAAACTGTTTACGATTCGCCAGCTCATGCAACAGGTTGGATGCCGGGGTAATTGGGTAGGATGCGAACAACATGTCGATATCCGCCAACTCAGATCCAGCTATCAAACCCCAGGCCAGTGCCGTGGTTCCAGTGATGTTTCTATAAGTGCCAGGTGCCACTTTCGCTTTCGGCACCTTATACACATGAATACCAACCGGTAGCTCCGCTGTATCACCATAGGCGTGGCCCGCATTAAGAGCGGCAATATTGGCCTCGGCTATTTCTGGCTTGCTGGCAAACTTGGCTTTAAGGCTCTCTACAGTAGGCGCCCTATCCCGGTCGAATAGCCACATGACCAGACCCAGCGTCCACATATTCTTACAGCGCAATGCGGCCTTATGACCCAGACCAAACGGCTCAACTGCACTCAACACCTGCTTCGATATATCGATATCCAGCACTCGATAACGAGCCAGGGAACCATCCTCCAGAGGATTCGACGCGTACTTGGCCTTGGCCAGATTTTTGGCGGTGAAGGCACCGCTATCGACAATCACCAACCCACCTTCTACCAAATTATGAATATTGGTGACCAATGCAGCAGGATTCATGGCAACCAGCACGTCCAGCTCATCACCGGCGGTAGTGACATCTTCAGCACCAAAATAAATCTGAAACGCGGATACGCCGAAGGTAGCGCCTATCGGCGCCCTGATCTCGGCAGGGAAATCGGGAAAAGTTGAAAGATCGTTGCCGTAGAGCGCAGTAGCCTGGGTAAAGTTGCTACCGGTGAGCTGCATGCCGTCACCGGAGTCGCCGGCGAAGCGCACCACTACATCGACGACTTCTTTCTCGT
>Ga0255779_1006031_pt1 | contig 11134 bp, 5 predicted proteins | sample 011ome_21_FD_179977 | JGI IMG/M metagenome (GOLD analysis project Ga0255779, IMG submission 179977) | Coastal salt marsh microbial communities from the Groves Creek Marsh, Skidaway Island, Georgia - 011508AT metaG (version 2) | ecosystem: Environmental > Aquatic > Marine > Intertidal zone > Salt...
TTCGCCCTCCCATATCGTTTGGTTTGTTCTTCTTTCACTCTCTTTTATGTGCGTATGTGTATGTATACATATATATATATATATATATAAATAGTGCGTGATGGCCTTTACGTATGCGCGCGCGCGCGAGAGAGAGCGAGTTGTGGGTAAAAGGGAGATGTTTTTTTTTAATTTTGTCCCAGTTCCCCTCTTTTTTTCTGTTTGGGGTTGTTTTTTGATTTCGTTCGTGGGAAAATTTTAATTAGCTGGTTGGCACTTTTACGAAAAAATCTAACTCGCTTTGTCCTCCTCTCGTTTGAAAAATCGACTTTTTTGGTGGGGGGGCGGCAAACTTTTTTTTTATAGCATCCGCATAAAATTCACACACGCGGTTGTGTTGTCGTTCTTCGCACGTCCGCTTAAAACCGATCTCGCGCCGTTATTTAAAAAACACGTGCGGTCTTCTCGATCTCGAGAAGAGGACGGTCACAGGTGCGCTCTCTTTCTCTCTCTTTCTCTCTTGTTTTTGTAATACACACGTAAAAGAGAGAGAATTATATTATTTTTTGAATCGCGAGAGGAAACGTATTTTCTCCTCGCGGCCACACGTAACTGTTTTTAGCGGGGAAGATTTTTTTTTTTGTCGAGTCCTCTCAAAAGAGCGCGTCTTCGATCCGGCGTCTTTTTGAAGAGATCCACGCTCTGCGCGCTCCTTCTGTGTTTCTTCTGAACCGATCGCGCGAGTGCGATCGGGGAAAGAAGCGCGCATCGAGATCAAACTCGAAACAGATTGAAGAGAGGAAGAGAGAGGAAGGAAGAGAGAGACAAATTTGAATTTGAACTCTCGTCACTTTTTTTTTGTTTTTTTACGCACAAAAGAGAGAGAAGAGAGTCTGCGTGGAGGCGCCGAAAACGAGAAGAAGAAGTGCCCAACGAACGAACGAACCGTCGTCGTCGTCGTCGTCGTCCGGTGTGTGTGTGTGCGCTTCGTTCGTTCGCGCTGTTAAAAAAAATATCATCGTCGAAGACGCGACCACGCGAGTAAAGAGATAGATAGATAGATAGATAGATAGAGAGACAAACTAACCGCGTTATTATTCTTTCCGCGCACACAGAGAGAAAGAGAGAGAGAGAGATTTTGAGAGAAAGAAGGGTAAAAAAGAGCGTTGAAAATGTTGACCTCCAAAACGACGAGTTTTTTGAACTCCTCTTCGCGAGCGAGCAACAGAGGAGGACAAAAAATAATAACAACGACGCGCACCAACCACCGCAACGGAGGAAGAAGATGCGTTGGTATCGTCAAAAGAAGACGAGGAGAACATCGCATATCAGCAGTTTTCGAACGATTCACGGAACGCGCGATCAAATCGGTCATGCTCGCGCAGTTGGAGGCGAAGGAAAACCCGAGTTTGACCGAAGTGACGCCGGCGTGTTTGGTCATAGGCTTGATGGTGGAAGCAAAAGACGACGGGGAACACGGGTTTTTGAAAACGGGCGTTTCCGTCGGCAGAGCGAGAGAGGTTTTGAAAGAGATTGCCGCTGCTTCTGCGTCTCTCGACGAGGACGACGACGAAAACGATGGGAATAAGACGAAACCGTCGACTAAACCGGCGAGAAGTCGTCCAATCGCGCCCGGTAAAAAATCTTCCTCCGGTTCGAACGACGTTCCGTTTTCCAAAGGTTCTAAAGTGTTGTTTCAACAAGCTTTAGAGTTATCGGAGACGATGAACATTGGGTACATCGCTCCCGAACACTTATGCATCGTCGCGTGCAATACGTTCGACGACGACGAGATCGTCGCCTTCTTTGAAAAGCTCGGCATCGATCGAACGGTGTTACGAAACGCCGCGAATGCAAAATTAAAAGCCGACGGTGAATTAACAGGCTCGACGACCTCGTCCATGTCTGGCGATAACAATAGCAACAATAACAACAACACTGGAACTGGTTTAAAAGCGAAACGACCGTATCAGTCGAACACGCAGGGGGGGAAGTTGACACAAGACCCCGCCCAACACGCGGGTGCCGAAGGGCAAAAGTCCGCCCTGGCAAAATTTGCGTTCGATTTGACAGAGAAAGCGCGCGATGGGAAAGTTGATCCAGTCATCGGCAGAACAGAAGAAGTCGAGCGTTGTGTGCAAGTCTTGGCGAGAAGATCAAAGAACAACCCAATTTTGTTAGGCGAGCCGGGAGTCGGCAAAACTGCCATCGCCGAAGGTTTAGCGCAGCGCATTGTCAAAGGAGACGTTCCAGAATTTTTACTCGAAAAACGAGTGTGTTCATTAGATATTGGTTTAATCATGGCTGGTGCGAAAGAGCGCGGCGAGTTAGAGCAAAGAGTGAAAGACATTTTGCAAGAGTGCGCGGATGACAAAGATATCATCTTAGTCATCGATGAAATCCACACTATGGTCGGCGCAGGCGCCGTGAATGGCGGAGGCATGGACATTTCGAACCTCATGAAGCCAGCGCTCGCAAGAGGCGAGTTGAGTTGCATCGGTTGCACGACGCTCGACGAACATCGGAAGTATTTCGAAAAAGATGCCGCTTTAGAGAGACGCTTCCAGCCCGTCATCGTGGAAGAACCGTCCGAGGAAGAAGCCGAGGAGATTTTGTTTGGCTTGCGCCAAAGATATGAAAGCTTTCATAACTGCTCCTTCACGGATGAGGCTGTCCGTGCGGCGGTTCGCATCTCTGCGCGTTACATCTCCGATCGATATTTACCGGATAAAGCGATCGATTTGTTGGATGAAGCGGGAAGTCGCGCAAAGATGCTAAGTTACGAAAAGAGGCAAAAGTCCATCGAGGAAGCCAAGCGATTGAAGAAGGAAAGCGGTAAAGAAGAAGTCTTCACCGCGCCAAACGCGGAGCTCATGAGTTTATGGCAGGAGCACAAAAACATCACGCTCGCGAAAAATCAAGCCGCCGAAGCTGGTTTATTCGAGGAAGCCGCGACGTTGCGAAAACGAGAGCTTGAAGTCGCCGAACGCTTAGAGGCTATGGACGTGAGCGCTAAAGGCTTATCGCTCTCGAAAAGTAGCGATCACGTCATCGTCACGGACAATGAAATCGCCGAGGTTGCCACCGCGTGGACTCGCGTCCCAGTGACAAAAATGTCCGTGGACGAGTCTCTCGTCTTGCAAGATATCGACAAGAAGCTCACGAAGTCTGTGATTGGACAAGACATCGCAGTGCAAGCGATTGCGCGATCTCTTCGAAGAGCGAGATGTGGATTAGCGAATGAAAACCGTCCAATCGCGTCCATGATGTTCGCTGGACCAACTGGTGTTGGTAAAACCGAGTTGACGAAAGCGTTGGCGCGCGAGTATTTTGGCGATGAAGACGCGATGATCCGGTTGGATATGTCTGAATACATGGAGAGGCATACGGTTTCAAAGTTGATCGGTGCTCCGCCTGGCTACGTCGGTTTCGACGGCGGTGGCCAACTGACGGAAGCCGTGCGCAAGAAACCTTTTTCGGTTGTCTTATTCGATGAAATCGAAAAAGCACACCCTGACGTGTTTAATGTCATGCTTCAAATGCTCGAAGACGGTCGATTGACGGATTCAAAAGGTCGAGTCACGTCCTTTAAAAATACAATTATCATCATCACTTCAAACGTTGGGAGTCAAGTGATCTCGAAGAATGGTGGCGGTGGCTTAGGCTTCGATCTCTCCGCATTCGATGAGAACCCGGGAGAAGCTGCGTACAACACCATGCGAGACAAAGTACTCGACGAGATGAAAAACTTCTTCCGCCCAGAATTTCTGAATCGTTTGGATGAGATTGTCGTCTATCGCCAGCTGGATAAAGAAGACGTCTCGAAAATCTGCGAGTTGATGTTGAACGAAACGGGAAGTCGATTACACGAGAAAGAAATCGGCTTAGCGTTGACGGAAAGTGTCATGGCACATTTACAAAACGAAGGTTTCGACCAAGCTTGGGGCGCGCGACCAATGCGCCGAGCGGTGCAACAAATCATCGACGACAACGTCGCCGAAGCCGTCTTGTCTGGTGAGATTTGCGAAGGTGAAACTGCTTTGGTTGACTTCGACGCCGAGGAAGCGAAAGTTTTCGTCTCCAAGTTTGCCGTGGAAAGCGATCAATGCGTGTATAAATACGAAGCCCCGATTGTGAAAAAAAAATCGGTGGATATAATTTCTAATCGACCGACGACCAAAAACGTGGATACCACCAACGACGTCGAGTTCGTATGAGTAAGAATATAATAAAATACGAGGAGAACAACGAGGGAGAGAGAGAGAGTGAGAGTGTGAAATACAAAAGTGTACATAAAAAAGGGCGAGATACGTAAAAGAGATAAAAAGAAAGAGAGAGAGAGAGAGATAGAGGGCACACACGGATGATATGATATCACCAATGCGCGAGTGAACCCATTCTCACTAATCTTTCGCGTTTGTTGTATAAATGTTTGTTGTAAAAAAAGAGTATTACTATTCCGTATTATTGTTATTATTAATATGCGTTATTTCTTCGTTTTGCGCGCGTGTGCGATGCCCACAAGTTTCGTGTTGTGGTTTGGTTTTAAACAAAATTCTCTTTCGTTTTCTTTCTTTTGCTGTGAAAATAAATTTGCGGTGGAAAAAACTCTTCTCTCTCTAATCATCTTTTCTCTCTCTCCTTTGAGACTTCACTCTTCTGAGCGTCGTCAACGCGCACTTAAAGAGTGATATATACATAACACACACACACACACACACACAACCGCGACGGCGAGGAGAGAGACAGGCGTCGTCGTTGAACGAACGGCGATAAGTAGTACGCAACCAAAAGAGAAAAAGAAGAGAGAGAGAGATGGATTCGTCGTCGAATAAACCGGTCCACCCTTCGGATTTGCGAAACATCTTGAAGGAAAAACACGCGCAGATGGAAACGATGAAAGAACAGCTGAAAGATCCGAACAAGAAGAAGAGTGGGATTTTATCATCGATTAGTGACGGTGATAACAACAATAGCAGCAGTGGAAGTAACAAATCGCCTCCGATGTGGAAAGTAATCTTAGTCGTAGTGATCGTCTCTTTGTTAGCGTTAGCCTCGAACCAGTTTCGCTCGGCGGAGAAAGACAGTCGAGGAAACAGGTCTGACGCGGAACACATAAACCCGAACAGAGCGACGAGAAAATGGGGTTCGGCGTTGAATTTTGAAAGAGCAGACGGGAAGAAGTGGAGCACGGAGAGGATTTTAAAACACTTCAACGTGAAAAATCCATCAGAATTGGTGTTTAGCAAACCGAGTAGAACGTTGGATGAGTTTATGGAAGCCATCGAAGACCCAACGTCGCACGTGGTGACTTTAGACGTCTCCAGAAGCGTGGTGTATGATTCAAAAACGGGTAAGCAATACGAGGTGCCGGTGATTTCGAAATCGTCGTACCTCCCGGTATCGAAAGCGAAAGGAGGAATGACGTTTGACGACGCGGTGAATGCGTTTATTCGCATGGCGACGCAGAAAGGATTACACATTCGGTTCCACGATCCGAGGATCTTCAAAGCGGCTTTGAAAATGTTAGACGTCGAGGTCGATTACGGGAGATTGCCAGGACCGCTTTTGATTGAAGCAGAGGTTTTGCCCGGTCCAGAAGCCGTGTTGCCGGAGATGTCTTGTCAAATGTTGTATCCCGAGACGTATCCGGGAGGACAACCTCCGAAAAATTTAAAAGCGGTGCAGGTATCCTCCCTGACGGATGGAACCATCGTCGTCCCGTTTGATCCGGTATCTTTCGTAGGTGCGGTATTCGATCACGTCCCTGGTGCTATATTAATGCTCGGTGTGGCAACCATGCACCCGTGCGACGACGAGACAATCATACCGAGACCGGGACCGTCGCAAGGCGAACAACTCGGATCGTTTTTAGGTGAAGATGGAATCGAACTCACCGCGGAAGAAAACGCGGAAATCGATCAAGATGAACTCATGCGCGTGATTAAACACACCGCGAACGCCATGGTTGGCGACGACGGGAGAGGACGAATAGGAAAATCAGCTTTAGACGAAGTTTCGTGGAAGACGAACGGAGGGGAGAATAGAAAACTTTTGCAGTTGGATGCGTTGAACCAACTTTCCGTGGAGGAAACCGAGTTAATCGCCTTGAAGGACTTGACCTACCCGGACCGAGTGGTGCAGTTTTCGGATTTTCCGACTGGATACGGTGAATACGACGTTCACGCCGCGGCAAAACAGTTACAAATGACAAAAGGTTTGAGTTGGGACACCGGGAGCGACGCGATGGCGTTGTTGAACAACGGGACGTTCACCGGAGACGTGTGGTTTCCGATTTCCGCGTGTTATTTAGGTAAAGGTGGAACTCACCCGGGGTATTTGAGTGAGCTCACGGCGACGAAATTAGGCTACACCGTTTTCCTTCGCGGTCCAATCATGTGGTCCGACGCCGAGGTCAGAAACACTCTGAGGAAAGAGCTCGACTCTGGGAAAACCGCCTTTAGTGGAGATTTCACGGACTTACCGTATGGAGATTACATCGACAGGATGGAAGTATTTTACAATCTCGAACCTCCGGCCCCACCGGCGGCGAAGACCAAACCGGAGAAAAAGAAAGGCAAGAAAGGATGATGTTATGCGGTCGTCATTATCGCGTGGTGTAATATTTTTTACTTATTAGCAAAAATCTTCTTCTCTCTTCTCTCTCTTTTCCTAAATTTTTTGCCTCCCATTTTTTCTCTCTTCCTTTCTCTCTGTGCTCTATTTTTCCTCTTCTCTTCATAAATTAGCACGGCAGAGAAAATAAAACATGGTTCTTAAGACTGAAAACTGCTCGTGGTCGGGCCTCCGCGTCTACCCGGGTCACGGTACGTGTTTATAGACGTAGCACGATTATTTTCTGCGTTGGACGTTTCGTTCAGTTCGCATCGATGTGTTTCAATACGCGCGCGCGGCGGTAAATGGATGCCCATTTTTAGGCTTTTTCCGCCTAAAATGTGGTTTTTTCCACGCAAAAAATTGAGAGAGAAGGATTTTGGGGTGGCCGCTTTGAAGAGGACCTAAAAGCGCACGTCGCGCGTTTGCCCGTGTCGTCTTTGCGACGCGATATCGACGTCGAATTCGTCTCATTCATTCAGAGAATATATTTGTCGATGCATTTTAAGCGTTGACGAATGCGTTCGATGGCGTTTAATGGCACTCAAGACGTGGTTTCCGTGCGCGCGCGAGCGATTTTCGTTTTTTTTCTCTTCTCCCTCGTTTTTTTTTCCAGAAAGGCGAGAGTGGAAAAAACTCTTCTCTTTCTTCTTCACTTTCTGGGGTGCTCCCCCCCCAAAAAGAAAGAAGGACGAGAGAGAAGAGAAGCTCACACATTCAATTCATTCTCTCGTCGTCAGTTCGTTCTTCAACTCACACTGACATGCTCTCGTTTTTTTTAAAACAATCGTTAATCAATAACAACAGGCATGAGAACGTACCTCAGAGACTCCAGAACGTTCTTGTTCCTCAACGCGAAGATCAAGTCTTTGTTCGGGCAAAGAAAAAAGCCGGCGAGAATCGCGTGGACGACGGCGTATAGAAAAGAACACAAAAAAGACCAGTCGACGGTTGTGAAGCAAAAGAAGAGAAAGATCAACAAGAACGCGAGCAAGCGATCGTACGTCAGCGCGTCTTTGGAGGTTTTGACTAAGAAGCGCCAGGAAAAGCCGGACGTCCGTGCCGCGGCGAGAGCGCAAGCGTTGAGAGAAATCAAGGAGAGAAACGCCAAGAAGAAGGGCGGCAAGAAGTAAACACGACGCGCCTTTCTCGCTCGACGAGCGCGCGCGCTCTCGCGCGACTGCGACGATGATGACGAATCAATATTTCTCTCGTCATTTCATCTCATTGCCGTCCGTCGATGCGGGTGGTGTGTTTCTTTACTAGTAGCGAATCAACGTCATATTATAAATATTGTGTCTTTAGCTTTTTTTAACTCTAGTTTTTTAATATGAAAGAATGAAAACGAACAAAAGTTTTTTCTCATCACACGCGAATTTAATTTATCTCTCTCCTCATATAGTCGTCGTCGTCGACGTCGACGTGTTTAGGGCCGAAAGAAAGGCAGAGAGAGAGAGAGAGAGAGACAGAGAGAGAGAATAAGGAGACGCGCGCGACTTCTTCGCTGAATACCTCTCGTTTTCACCTCTAAAAGAACGTCGTCGTCGTCGCTGCGATTTAAGATTAGTTAGCAGAGAAAAGAATATACCTTTTCTTCAGCATCATCGGGAGTGGGGAGAGAGAGAAAGAAAAAAGATGGTTTTACACCGCGCGGCACCGTTGCTGATGAAGCACTTCAGCGATATGATCGCCTTCAGTCACGAAGATTTGATCATTTTAGCGTTGAACATGCTCGTTTGCGTGTTTGTCTTCTTCTTTATGAGGAGCATTAAGGGTTCGCAAACGCATAGTTGGTATCTGACTTTGTACGCCTCGTTCGTCTCTTCCTTCGTCGGGGTGTATTTTGGATATCACCTGTTACACGATGGATTCACTGCGACGATATCGAACGAGACGGTGATTTCGCGATATATCGCGTTATTCTTCATCGGATATTGCATCATGGATCTCGTCGTCGGAAGCCTCCATTACGTGGAAGAGATATCCTTCGAAGACGGTTGGGTCCATCACTTGTTGTACATCACCATTTGTTACTACCTCTTACACCACGAAATGACGGCGTTTTTCGCCGTGGCGTTGATTGAGGAAATTCCTGTGGTTTTGTTATCCTTTTTCGAAGTGAGGAATAAGCAACGTCCGTCTTTATTGTTTGGTGTGTTGTATTTCCTCACCAGGGTGGTCTTTCACACGGTTTTAATTTACAAAGTTGGGCAGTTTTCTCACTTTGTGTTGTTCTCCGGGATGGTTTTGCTCACGTGGCACGTGAAAGTTTTTCAAAAGTGGGTGAGAGGGTATCTCATGCGCTCCGCGTCGAGGAAACGAATGAAATACAGACACAAAATGCTCATCATGTTGAGCATGCTCATCGCACAAGTGTTGGTGCACTCGTACGCGATGTGGGATCTAGTCACGCAAAAGTACGAGGACCATCACCAGGATTCGATACCAGTCATCGCTTTACACGGAGCCATATTTCTTTACTTTATGACGTTGTTTGGCATCATGATTCACGACGTGTACTGTCAAAACTTTATCATGACGTCGATTGGAAAGAAGAAAATCATTTACAACATCAGCTGGGAGGATCCTGCGATCGATCATACGGTCATGCACATGAACGAAGACGACGTCGTGTTGACGATTTCTTCCGCCGGGTGCAACGTTTTAGATTACTTGTGCGAAGGACCGAAGAAGATAATCGCGGTAGATATGAACGCGGCACAGTTACACACTTTAGAGTTGAAGTTAGCGTGCATTAAAGCGTTAACATGGGAACAATTTTTTGCCATTTGGGGTCGATCCGATTACCAAGTCTTCACCTCGGTGTACAAATCGAAGCTTCGCAAGTTGCTCCAAGCGGAAACCGCGGAGTTTTGGGACGCGAACACGCACTTGTTCCGCGACAACTTCATGTATGCAGGAACATCTGGTTTGATGGCGAAGATCTTATGCGCACCGTTATGGTTAGCCGGTGTGCATAAGCGTATCGTGCACGGAGAAGATGTCGGCGGCGACCGCGGCGGATTCTTCTTCTGGTTCACGATGAAGATCGTCTCCTTCTCGGCGCTCTGGTCGTGGATTGCCCCGTTAGGTGGTGTTCCAATCGAGCAGCTCAACTTAGTCATGCGTAACCCGGAGGTGTTTGCGGAGCGTTTAGTTGAAGTTTTAACCACGCGAATGTGGAAGAGAGGGAACTACTTTTATTACGGCTACATCGTTGGGGAGTTTTCGCCGACGTGTTGCCCGAGGTACTTAGAAAAGAAGAATTTCAAGGTTTTGAAGGAGCGCACGGATCGGGTTGAGTTATTTCACGGCACTTGGGCAGACGCCGCAGAGAAAGAGGGCCCAGGTTCTATCACCATTGCTTCCTTGCTCGATTCAATGGATTGGATGCCGCACCAGATGATTGCGGAGAATATTTCTAAAGTAGTCACCGGGTTGGATAAACAGAGGGGGAGAATTTATTGGAGATGTTTTGGTGATCGCGTGCACTCGCCGGTCCTCGGACACCTTCGAGCTAATTTAGTTCCAGATTACGATCGCGTCGGATGGTACTTGAGCACGTTTATCGGCCCAACACCTGAGAATTACGAGCCGAAAATGATCACCTTAAACGGTACGAACAGGCGCATTTCCAACACGATCTTTGACGATATTATGGTCATGTATGCAATGGCTAGTCACGGCTTGAGCTCCAACAAAGACGTGAAGAAGTTTTACAAGTCGCAAGGGACTCGATACGACGGTTTCCGCGAAGCTTTGTTGCCACACAGAGACGTGTTCATGCAATACGTCGTTCCGTGGACAAAGATGCCAAAGACTTGGATTTCCGTCGGATGCGGCACAGCCAGAGATATCGAATTCGTCACTGAACATATTCGTGAATCGAAGACGAAAGTGTATCTGTGCGATTTATCGGATGCGTTGTTAGCCATGGCAAAAACTCGAGTACAGGCGCTCGGTTTGACGAAACAAGTTGTTTTCGTCGAGGGAGACATCAATTCCGCCGAGACACAAAAGAAACTTCCGGCTGAAGTTGATTTGGTGACGTGCTCGTATTGCTTGACGATGATCCCTCCGTGGAAAGAAGCTTTGAAGACGATGAAAGATCTCGTCGCTCCGGGCGGGAACTTGTGCTTGATTGATTTCACCATGCGCGAAGGCGTCGAGGATAGGTGGGACCAAAGATTGTACAAGTGGTGGTTCGCTCACGACGGTGTATACTTCAATCGCGCGCACGTCGAGTTTTTGGAACAACAAAGAGATTTAGAAACCGTGTGGTATTCAGAAGACGAAGGCAGAGTGCCGTACACACCGTTCAAGCCGACGCACTACATGTATTGCGCGGAGAAGATTTCCAGCGAGAAAAAGAAAACGAACACCCGACGCCTTTCTGGGGGCCGAAGTATTTCGCCATCGCCTCGAGCTTCGCGAGGAGCAGCGGCATCCTCGGCTAAGAAGACTGCTACTAAAAAAAGTAGCGGCGGTAAGCGTAGATCGATGTCCCCCACTCCGCGACGCAGCTCGCGAAGTACGCGAC
>Ga0255779_1006035_pt1 | contig 11128 bp, 8 predicted proteins | sample 011ome_21_FD_179977 | JGI IMG/M metagenome (GOLD analysis project Ga0255779, IMG submission 179977) | Coastal salt marsh microbial communities from the Groves Creek Marsh, Skidaway Island, Georgia - 011508AT metaG (version 2) | ecosystem: Environmental > Aquatic > Marine > Intertidal zone > Salt...
GGTAGTACGTACGTTTATTAAACAAATTTCATATGGTGACACCGCGACGTCTCGCGCCGTTGCGAACTCATGTATCCTCATCCTCCTCTTCATCAAGCACCCCCAGCTCGTCTCGTGCTTCATACATCGCTATCTTGGCTAATGCTAGCTGTAGTCTCGAACCCGGATTGATCCCACTCAACGCCACGAGCGCCGCGCGCCGCTCGGCGTAAAGAGCTCCGCCGCCTCCCCCGCTCGACTTACCTCCATTTAAAAAGTCCTCAATCACCACGCGTTTCTGTCCCGTCCCCGACGCACCGTTGTTCGCACCACATCGTCGACCGACACCGCGACTTGCACCTCCACTCGTCGTCATCGTCGTCGTCGTCGTCGTCGTCGTCGCGGTTCCTCCAAACACCACCTTGTGCGCTTGACGCGCCGCTCGTTTCGGCGCCAACGCCACGACGGATGACGACGTCGACGCCGACGCGAGCGCGCGCATCATCGCGCGTGCATACGTGGCCGTCATCCCCACTCGTCTTCGGCGCCCACGCACGTTCGCGCGTCGCGCTGCGTCGTCGTCGTCGTCGTCGTCGTCGCGGTCGTTGAGGTTTCCCCAGTCACGAGTACACACCATGACGGATTTTGTTTTTCCCATGTGGGCGCGTTTTGGGTGTTCAACGTTGGTGGCGATCGCCTCGAGGAATGGTGTTGGCGCGGCTATTGCGACGACAGTTGGCGACGACGGCGTCGGCGGTGAAGCGATCACCGCACTCGAACGTAGATCATTGACCAAGAACACACCTGTGACGATAGCCATGCATCGCGATCTCGTGGCCCGACACTTTACCGTCGCCGCTCTCGGCGCTGAGACGTTCAAGGAGAAATTCGATGCGCTTGTGGATCAAGAACCGTTTGCGGTGAGTTTAGCGACGGCGTTCGTGCCTTTAGGGATCTTCTTGGCACTCATGGGACGCAAGCACCACGACAAATTTATGCCGTTCGCTGCGTTCGCGGTCGGCGCCGGAGGCACCGTGGTGTTGGCTGACAGCCTTCGCGAGGTGTTGAAGTTCATCCCGGATGGCGACTTGATGGACGTGTACATCCCGCTCGGCGTCGGCTTGGTTCTCGCCTTGTTCGTGCGTTCGTCGCAAAACCTGTTCTATGGCACGTGTGGCCTCGGTCTCGGTTTGGGCGGCGGTTTGGTGCTGAATGAAGTATTCGAAAAGATGCTCTCGCGCGACGGCGTGCCGGGCTACGCCGACACCATCGTCACCGTTGCTTCCGCCATTTTGGGCTGGCTTTTCCTCACAAAGACTGTTTCCAACTTTGTTGGTTTGATCTACGCCGCCTTGGGTGCGGCCATGATCGCCGCGTCGCTTTCTTTGTTGACCTATCCCCTCGGTGGCGAGCCAGAGCTGTGGCCTGGTGACTTGAACCTCGACGGTGGCCGGGTTCCGCTCAAGGATGGCTCCATCAACTGGAAAGACAAATATACGTTAATTTCCGTCGGCGTCGCGCTCGTGTTCTTGCTCTTCGGCATTCGTGGTGGAGAAGCACCAAAGTCTAGAGGCGCCGTTACGGAATCCTCGCCGCTTCTCGGCGATCCGGAGCAAGGCAAGAGGCAGTAAAGGAGCGCTTTGCGATGAAGTCGCTTGTACTCTAGAAGATGAAGACGAGGGCGCGTGAATTCTACTCAAAGCTGGATGTCAACACGCGACACGATCGAAGAATTTCGCAACTAATTTTGTCATTCAAGTATTTCATCATCGTTTTTAACCTATTCGCGTTCAAGAGTACGTCAACTGCTAAACGTCGCGACCAAATGCGAGCGATATTCGGCAAAGAATGTCGCCACGAACGCCTCCAAGTGCATGATTGGCTTTGAACCTCTTTGCATGCGCGCATCGAAATGCGCAGCCCAAAAGACAACCTTATGCTTCATGACTTCATCCAACCGACGCATTAAGGCCTTGGCAAGATTCTGCAGGATGATTTCCGGCGGAATGCAATTCACGAGAAGCTCGTACAGACGTCCGCGAACTTGAAGCAAGCGCGCCGGAGACTGTTCGGCTAAAATCTCTGCACCGATTTGATTAATGTACAACTCCCAATCTGAGGTTTGTACCATTTGTGTTGGTTTGAATGGATATGCCATGACTCTGCACGTCTCGAAGGCTAGCAGCGCTCGGCGCATGTTCCGCTGACTCGCCACAGCGATGCGCGTGGCGAGTTCCGGTGGAAGCTCGAGCTTTTCCTTTTTCGCTACGTCGAATAGGAGCGACTCAATGCTTTCCGTCGTCGGACCAGGCACACGAATGGGCAAACATCTCGACTGTAGCGCATCCATCACACGGCTTGGACGTTCTGCAATCAAAAACAACCGACACGAAGCGCTGTACTTTTCCATGGTTCGACGCAAGCCGTACTGCGCCTCGCGCGACAACCTATCAACTTCCGTCAAGACTAACACTTTAAACCCTTCACACCCGTTGGCGTCAATAGGACGCGACTTGGCCATCTCCTTAATCACCTCTTGTACTACGTATCGGTCCTTCGATCCAGCATCGCTCGGGTTCATCTCCACGTGATGGTTTGACGACATCATCGCCAGTTCCACGTCAATGTTTCTTTCGCCTTGTTTAATCTTCCACGTCTTGTTTTCCAACTTGATCTTTTCCGCCCCCGCGCCGTAAATTTCCCTCAACAACGCCAACACTAAAGTTTTCTTCCCCGCCCCGCTCGGACCGTAGAAAAACAAGTGCGGGCAGTCTCCTTGTTGCACCAACAATTTCAAATGCTGAGCGTGCGACGCGTTGATCGCCACGCACTCATCGAGCGCGTGAGGACGATATTTATCCACCCATAACACCATCGTTCGCGCCCTGCGTCGACCGTCGTCGCACGACGAACGTTCGTCCCAGGCGTCGCGTCGCGCTTTCTCGCCACGTCGCGCGTCGACCGTCGTCTTCGCCTCGCACATCTCGCAAGGTTTGAAAATTTCAAAAAAAACACACCAGAGTCACCCGACAGCTGGACGACAGCTGGACGAGCTCGAGCACTCGAGCTCGACGAGGACGCCCCAGACGTTGTCGCGTGTAGTACGGCAATCGAGCGTACGCGAGAGTACGCGATACGGGATTAAAACCACTCGCACGCGCCACCAGGCTGTGGTGCGCATCGTCGTCGTCGTCGTCGTGCGCATCGTCGTCGTCAGCCTTCACCCGTCATCCGCTCCACATCCATGCGCGCGTGAGACACCGCGTAGACACCGCGACTGCGCGCGCCGATGGATGAACGCGGGATGATCAAGGCGTTGAAACGCGCGTGTGAGGTGAATTGCGAGGACAACAGAAAGACTGCACGCGAGGTTGATGACGGGGCGATTGCGATGCGATCTTGGATGGCGCGTGAAGGTTGGGTGGGCGATGGGTGCACGTTTTTGTGCGCGCGGGACGTCGAAGCGGCGAGCGCGGAGGATGGCGATAGCCAGTCGTCGATGCCTCTGACGCCAAGAGCGACACGCGTTTTATTTGCGAGAATCAACATAGCGCGCAGGAAGGGTACAGCGCAGAGCAGTCATCAATATTGCTTTGTGATTGCTGGGAGCGAGATTGAAATAATCAGTCCGTCGCTCGCGCCGAACGCGTACGGGCGCGTCGTCGCCGTGAAAGATTTTGTCATCGTACGAGACGATTCTGGTGCGGCGTGTGCGATAGAAGCGAAGAATGTCGAAGCCATGGGTGATTTCCCACTCGTTATTGAGCCTTTATGCGCGCTTGAAGGCGTCGCGAACGATGCTCGATCACTCGCCGGCAAGGTTGGTATGTGCCGCCGAGGCGTCATCGAGGCAGTGAGTCCGATGATTTGTACGAGTGATTCGACATTTTTCCAAGCCACACTGCGTGGTGATGATGGCGAACGCGTTGAATATCCATTGATTTTTAATGGTGAACACCTCGCGCGATGGCAGTGCGTGTTGAAGTCGTGCGTCGGTACGCTCGTAGAATTGCGCAACTTGCGCAAGGTTGTTTTATTCAAAGGAGACCCCGAACACGAGCTTCGGGCGTTTTCTGCCGCGTCAGAATTCCAGGTCGCGCTGATTCATGAATGGAAAAGTCAAGCATCGAAAATGCCTCTCGCGTGTAGATGTTCGACGTGCACCTCGGGGGCAACTGTTGGAAGTTATGAAGCAGACGTCACGGGCGTGCACGCCGATCGCGGGATTGTTGTTTTGGACGACGTCGTAAATCTAACGTTTACGCACGTTCCTTTGAGCGAATCCAAACTGTACATGCCTGGCTTGCGCGTCGGTGCAAAAGTTGTCGTTACGCACGCGCATGCGGTGTATCGTTGCGATGACAACGACATGGGTACCGTGCACATACTCGGCGCAGATTTGCGCACACAAATCGCTGTGAAAATTCCGGCGCTTGAAAACTCAACAGACGGGTCAACAGTGATGTACACTGGCGTGGACGAATTAGAACGCACGAGTAGACTGTGGCGGTCATTTAAATACGCCGTCGAACAGTCGACTTTTGTGTACGCCCAAGCTCTGAGGGGGTGGTGTGAAGCCTTCCAAAGCAAGTTTGATTTCCTGACTGATTCGCGAATCGTCGACGTCAAAGTCGTTGAGTACGCGTTAGGCTTGGTGAGGCATGAAGAAGACGTGCAGGGGGTGGCGCCGATTTTGCAACTCGTGCATGACACATGGAAAAATGTCCACACCAGAGATGACGTGTATGGAGAGTTTTTTAGACCCAAGGCGCTCGGAGGCGTCGCACGCGACGCGTTCGATATCCCAATCATCGACGCCCTCAAGCATACGTCGTTCAAATGTTGGCAAGAGGAAAATCTTCGCGCGGATTCGGGGACACGAGGTAGTACTCGTAACGAGGGCAAACCGGTGGTTCGAACCGTTGACCGTTTAGGACGCGAGTCGTCACAAATCGTTTTCGGAGCATTGCAGTGCTTGTACGGTCGTACACATCTCGTCGATGCATCTGGCGCCATAGAAGTGCTGGTGACGTTGTCTGAAGGTGCACCTGCGCCGTCGACGAGCTTGCTCAACAAGCTCGTTGTGATTGACGAGTGCGACATAGTTTGCGAAGGTGCGTATACAGGTGCCAGGGCGTGCAAGATGGAACACATCAACGCTCCAGTGCGCGTCACCATGGTCGTAAACGCCAATCACATTCGCGCGCTCTACCCGCCAGCTTTGTCCACGGAGACTGCAGGAACGATGTTCGTGGCGGCGACCTTTAGTAAAGCGGGCGTTGAATTAATCCCGCCTCGGTTCGCTGGACAAGCTGTGACACGGCAAATCAACGCGCCGACGTGGGTGCTTACTCTCAGTGACTCGATGACGATGCCGTGCACGACAATCCAAGCGATGTCTCACAACGGCGGCATCAAATCTTTACGTGGAGTGATGCGGAACACAACGCACGCATCGAAAAGCAGAATTTCCCTCACATTTGGAGGCGATAATAAGTGGTATAGCTTGATGCGTTTCGGTTCGACGTATCTGGTGCCCGTTCAGAGCACGGGTGATCTCAAGGCGGCGACGTTCATCGTCGACGAACGTCCGGGCGCCGTGGCTTACATTTTGCCAGATGATGAAGACGAAGATGGCGACGACGCCGTCTCGACAAGTCTTCCGAAAACGCAGCAGATCCTGAACGTGCGAGATGTACTCGTGTGGAGCAAGGTGTTCGTGCGAAGCATGGTCAATTTGGATTCCTGGCAGCCCGCGCCAGAATCAGTGTCGTTTAAATGTGTCGTCGTCGCCGAAGAGTGGTTTCAGAATGAGGTGGTCTCTCAGTTTGGATGGGAGTCGCGATTGAAGGTGCAAGACGTGGAGACACATGATGTCGTAGACATCTATTGCAAGAGTACTGCGTTTTCGTTTCCCGCTGGACTCGGCATCGGGGCGGTGATGACTATACGGCAAGCTACGCGTCACCTTTCCGCCAAGTCGATGAACATTTACGTCAAACTGAACATGGGCGTTTCGACAATCGAAATTCATGAATGCAGTGGAGCTACGTCTTCATACTTGCCAAAAGAAATCGTACAAGTGATGCCGCGCAAATCAATTCGAGCGATGTTTCTCGACCAAATATCGTCCGATGAGAACGAAAGCGTCGCCATCGATAGACGAACTTTTGAGGTTCGCGCTCGCGTGGCGTCTGTTTCGATGTTACAAATTCGCTGGTGTTGTCCAGCATGTGGATGTGACGCCGGGTCAGTGATGCGCGTAAGCGTGAACAAAGAAACGAGTGCCGCCACGCAGAAGCTTCCTGCGGCTTTAGCTGCGTGCGAAGTGTGTAGGACCACCACTCGCGGTGACCAACGCCCGGGTGTTTTTGAAGTTGAGGCTTCAGTCATTTTAGATGACGGGACCGCTCAGGCAGAATGTTGGCTCACTGGTCAGGCGGGAATGGTACTCATGCCAGTGAAGGTTCGAAACGAGGTTCTATCCCTCGTAAAACGTCACGGCCGCGTGACATCGAGACTGACACGAAGCAGCGATGAGGAGCGCGATTGCGGCGCCATGTCTGGTGGCCATGTCGTTCGCGGCCACGGCTCGAATGTTTTGGGTGGTTCTGATTCAGCTACTGTGCGTTCTGCTGTTTCCTATGCGACTTCTATAGACGAAATGATTTTCGAGTGCCGAAAGCAGTACAAGCTATTTCAAGAGGATGTCAACAAACCCCAAATTGCGGCGTTATCATTCTTAGATGAAGAGGCACGCGAAGTGCGTTGCGGCGATTTCGAAATCAAGACTAGGTGTGTGCCGATTTTGCGGTTGTGGTCGGCAAGCGTGACCCCCATCAATCCAAGACAGGAGCTAATGTTGGCGTTGTCGCGCTTTAAATAGATTCTAGATACTAGGACTAGAGACGTAGTGTAAGTTTATGCATGCAATGAAATCAGAACATATCGTCTAGGACGATTTCATCTGGATCCCGTAACGCATCCAAGGTTGCCTTTTCTTTCTCACGCGCAACCTGACAAGCTTCTGTTGCAAACTCTATCTGTTGCTTCTGCTCTTCGCTCAAGCCAGTTGGGTCCCATGGATTGGCTTCAACAAATTCAGGAACGGAAGATGCCTTTAACATGCGCTCAAGGTAGTCACGCAGCGCGCCAGTTTCGCTCAGCATTCGATCCGTTTCAATGTCATCCACCGTGAAACCTCGCGGATGAATGGCGGTAAACTTTGGATTTCTAATAGCCTTGTAAGGAGAGTCATCGATAAGCAGTGTATTGGTCAAGTTGAATCTTGATAGTCCCGTGTTCTTTTTCATTTTCCACACGTGCCTCAATTCTTTGAGAAACATCGGGTGTTTTTGCGTCGACGAGGGCGCAACTCCAATATTTGAGCAACGTTCTTGACCCCAAATAAATGCAACTTTGTGCAAGTGTTCGCCCCATACGTACTCTACGAGCTTTTTAGTGTTTCTTTCGGTAGCTGACGACCAGATGCCAACTTCAAAGTGTTCATGTACCCACTCGATAAACTCTCGCATGTGAGGTCTTTCGTACACGTAAAAGCTCCCAACGCGAGCATTCTCGATAATTTCATCGGCTTTGTGCATGGTTTCAACAACGTCATGGTCCGAGGTCGCCGAAGGTGCCGCTAATTCTTCGTCGTCTGACACCACGTCCCTCGCGCGCTTTTTCGCCACCTTGTCACTCATGCCGTCTGCGCCTTCAACCTTGACGTGTCGTTTCATTAATCGGTCGATGAATAGACCGTTCAAATCTAAAACTAAAAGCTTCTCGTGCTTGACCCTTGTCGCCATCTTCTTCCCGTCGTGTGACGTTGTGTTCTGTGCCTCCTCGCTTGGCGGCTGCGCCGTGAGTATCGCTGCCGTGGAAGACATCGTCGTCGTCGTCGGTGCGTCGCCTGTCAAAGCGACTGCGACCACTGCTCTAAATGTTCCCGCCGCCGCTCAACTCCCTCACGTCACGTTTCTGATACGTTTTCAAGATTCTCGCGCCTCGCTCTGCCGCAGCTTTCGTATCGCTGATGCACTTGACCAGAACTGGTCCCAGGACAGGACAAACTCCATGACAAACGTACGGGAAACCTCACACTGCGTCGAGCGTCGACGTGTTGCGTTGCACATGAAAACAAGTGCTGAAAAGAATCATAAACACCTTCTGGTGTTTGATTTGAATGGTCTTTTCGTTGATCGACATCGAGGTGCGCCGTACTACACCGTTAGAAGAGGTGACGAGGCGGCTTGTCAGTCGAGCACCAACGATGATGGCGGCGACGCCGCAGGTAAAGGCGATGTAGCGAACGATGAGAAGGAGTCGTCACCAATTGCGAGGCGTACTAGAAACAGCGATAATCATGAGAGAAAAGTGGCAGTCCCTGCAGATTTCAAAACAAGCAAAGGGCGTTTTCACTGCTACGCTCGCAAGCACGCCAAGGAGTTCTTACTGTGGGCCCACGAAAATTTCGCAATCGGCGTGTGGAGTAGCGCAACAGCGGAAAACACAGCAGAGTTGGTTGATCGCATATGGCCTACAAAATTGCGCCGTGACTTGAAATTCATAATGAGTCAGGAAGAGTGCGGCCAAGTCGGCACAATGCCCGCGAAATCTGGCGGGACGAAACCCATTTTTATTAAAGAGCTTGAGCGTGTTTGGAGTCGCTTCACAAACGGTGAATTCCACGCCACTAATACACTGCTTATCGATGATAGTGAGTATAAGGTTGTTCGCAATCCCGCACATACGGCAATCCATCCAAGGCCTTTCACAGTCGAAAAATGCGCACGCGACGTCGGTTTGAGTAAAACGGGAGCTTTGCGCAGCTATTTGGAAAAACTACGCAGCCACGAAAGCGTACCGAAATTCGTTCGCGAGAATGTGTTCGATGATTCGACTGACGAGCAGATCGCGGTTACGCGCGAGACGATTGACAAACTCGGCGAAGAGCTCTCCGCGCTCGCAGTGTCGACGAAAGCAACAACAAAACTTCTCGTTCCAAAACCGCGAATACCCAAACCTAGAAATCGCACGCACCGAAGCGCATCAAAGACAAATTATAATTTGAATGGCACAGGACGTGAGCTCAAGAAGGATGCGAACGAAAACGTGCAGGCTTTAGCTGCCAAATAGATTTTCTCTTTAGCAAAATAGCACAAGTATGTAAGCACAAGTATGTATGACACGACTATGAGGGCTTCGCTCTGGCATGGTTTATGATTTGCGTTTCAAATGTATCAGCATTCAACGTTTTCCAGTCGGGAAAATCGGCCTTTGATACCGATGTGGCTTCTCTGTAAAAGTCTGGAAAGTGTTTCGCAATCGCTTCGATTATCAAACTCGCGCTTTGCCTTTGGCCAGCCTCTGATAAATGCAAGCCATCGATGAGTTGAGTTTCATCCACGAAACCAGACGGAGCCAAATATGGATGCAAATCAACACACGCAACATCGTGCTGCTTCGCTACGTTTTGCATCGCCTTGACATACTTCATAACTCCAGCATTTGTTCTGTTCGGAGCGCTATCACTCAAGAGCTTTCTCAGTTCTGGGTCGTTCGCTGCACGCTTCTTGCAGTCATCCGACCAATTTGCATCGTGAACTGGCGGTGGCGTTATGAACAAAATGTTAGGGCTAGGAGTCAATGAGCGTAGGTGCTCGACAATTTGCTGCAGGTTGTTTTCGTATCTGGCCACATCCACATGTTGCACCTTGCCAGCGTGAGAACGAAGATCACACGCGTCGTTCGAGCCGAATAATACTGTGACGAGTACCGGTGGATGGCGATCATCCTTCGGAAACACTTCATTTAGCATGCACACCGCGTGATTGGTGTTGTACCCTGAATAACCGCGACAATGCACATCGGCGAAACGCCGAAACGTGTCTTGCACCTTTGAACCAAAGCCACCATCTTCAAAAGCACGCTCAGTGAGCGAGTCCCCAAACAACACGATTCTCTCTCGGCGCGCGCGAATGTCTGTCGTCGTCGGGCCCGTTGCTTTCTTCTTTTTGACTTTGTTGGTTGTCGTCGTCGGAGGCGCGCCGGCGGTTCGCTCGTTCCTCGCGCGCTCCACTCGTCTCAAGCATGGCTTGCATAGCTTTCTATACCCCTCTTGAATCTTCCCCTTTCGACCCTTGTTCGTGTACTTTTGGGGCATGTTTGCGCAGTACTTTGGGGCGCTTCCCGAAGGCAGCGTGCTCGAGTTACCCGCGGCATCGAGCACCTGACAGCCCATACAACCAGTACACGTGCACGTTGGAAGCAAATTCTCGCCTCTCGCGCGCTTGCGCGGATTCTCAACGGGCGACGCGATGGTCAACGCATCTGGAGCAACCTCGACGTTTTCGTTTGCGTTTTTATTCCTCGTGGAGTCCCGGGCGGTGCCTCGAACCATATCGGTCGAGCGCTTCCAACAGGCACACAATGCCGTTTGTGTGTATTCGTTCGTTACGCCTCGAGGCTTTTTTGAAAATCAGAGCAATTCAAGGCATGTGAGGAGGAATAGCAAGTGGTTCACAGCTTGTAGGCAATACGAACGAGGCGGTGGAGGAGGAGTTTGTGCTTGAAATCTCACCTTTAGATGACTTGTTTTTCTACGGACGCGCCACGAACTAGAGATTTAAAGTTTCACTCACAATAAAGCGCTATTATGCGTGGCTATTCGTCTGGGACTCTTTCGTCTGGGACTTCCCAGTCGTCAAGTTCTATGTCGTCTTCTATCGCATCCTCTTCTATATCGTCTTCAATGTCATCGTCCGCGTCGTCCAAGTCATCCAAGGTTTGCGGGGCCGCGTACACGCCAATGGCGCCGCGGTCAACCGTGTGGGCAACACCAGCCGCCAGTGCGACAGGTCGAGGCGCTACACTGGTTGCTGGAAGTTGCGCACAACGTCGTTCGAATGTCGCCGCATCTTCACCAACGCGCCACCACTTCGTCGGTAGATACGGTACTCGTGCTGCTCCTTCCGCGCTCGCGCTTGATAACAATCGCAGTGCCGGCAAGGTTTCTAATGCCGCGCTTTTTGTCGTACCGCCCACTGCAAAATCTCCTGAATGCGCCGCTGCAACAACTGATAATAGTTCTTGTCGGTTAGCCGCTTGCGCGCGATCTGTTTTCATGGCTGATGGTCCGCGCAAA
>Ga0255779_1006056_pt1 | contig 11106 bp, 6 predicted proteins | sample 011ome_21_FD_179977 | JGI IMG/M metagenome (GOLD analysis project Ga0255779, IMG submission 179977) | Coastal salt marsh microbial communities from the Groves Creek Marsh, Skidaway Island, Georgia - 011508AT metaG (version 2) | ecosystem: Environmental > Aquatic > Marine > Intertidal zone > Salt...
AGAACTAAGTCGCCCATCACTCGATCACTTGAGGGACTTCTTCTTCTCCCTGTTCCACCCGTTCACCGCGCCCGCGGGGGCGAGGTACTTGCGACCCTTCGCCCTCCGCGCCTTGAGCACCCTGCGGCCGGTGGGGGACTGCAAGCGCGCGCGGAAACCGGACGTGCGCGCGCGCGCGCGGCGCGTGCCGTGGAGCGTGTTCCCGATGCTGTTGCCGCCCGCGACGACGACGAGCGCGCCGCGGCCGTGCGTCGTCGGCGTGCGGAGCGCGACCGCGCGGAACGGCGTCGGGGCTGTCGGATGACAGTTGGATAAGGAAAGGGGAGAGGCGGAGCGCGTCAGCGAGGGTTTTCGATGCCGGAGCGGCGTCGACGGGTCGGGGGACGACGGCGAGCGACGCGACGCGCGACGCGCGCCGGGGCGGCGCGCGCGGCGACGCGATAGCATGGGGACTGATTCGAGCCGCGTCGACGCGTCGCGGGCGAGCGACGGCGCGAGGCCGCGCGTTCTCCGCGACGACGACGGCGACGAATTGCGAGGCGTCGTCGACGCGCGCGAGATTCCGAGTTTCCGCGCTCTCACGCACCCGCGAGCGCGGCCTTCATCGTCATGCCCTTCGCCGGGGACTTGCAGGAGAGCGTCGCCTTCGGCCTCGACACCGCGAGGCTAGACATGGACGCGCACAGGGAAAGAGTCGCCATTCTGTCGTGCGTGCGAGCGCGACTTCGGAAGTGACGACGCGCGCGCGTCGAGAGCTGAAACCCTACGACCTCGAATGCAGCGCTCGCGTCGAGGAGTCGAGCGTCGAGCTCTTTTTGGTTCGGGTCTAAGCGAGAAATTTGATGGGCGCGCGTGGGTGAAAAATTGCCGGTGAACGCGCGCGTTGAAAGGAGGACGCGGTGCTTTCAACGACGAAATCACGGAAAAACGGTTCTGACCAATGAGAGCGTGGCGGGAGAGTTGAAAGAAAGCGTCGTCGCGAGCGAAGACGCCGCGCGATGCCGGCCGGAGACGAGGCATTCCCGCACACACACCGCACGCCCCCTTCAACGAAGATGGCCGCTCTCACCACCACGTCTCTCACCGCGGTGTCCGCCGTTCGCGGCGCGCGCTCCGCGTTCGCGGGCTCCCGCGCCGCGTTCGTCGCGGTCCCGGCGATGAAAGTTTCGTCCCGCGCGAGCCTCACGGTCAAGGCGCAGCGCGAGCTCTGGTGCGCGACTCGCTCGTCGACCGCTCCTCGTCGCGCGTCCGCGTCTTCGTCGCGATCGCGTCGACGCGTTCGCGACGTCCGCGACGCGTCGCGATCGTCGCGCGCGCGCGGTCGCCGTCGTTCCCGTCGCTCGCGAGCGGCACGGGGTGATTCATGTGATGGCATCTTGTCGCGATACATATCCCACCCTCGCGACCGTTCGCGTCGTCGCGGCGCGGATCGCGGCGCGCGACGCGCGCGCGCGCGGCGACATCGCGTCGCGCGCCCTCGCGCGCGCCGACGTCGCGATCGCGCGACGCGGTGACGCCGCTCGCGTCGTTTTCGTCCCTCCCCATCGCGCGCGCGACCCCTCGACCTCGTCGCCTTTTCTGACGCGAGAGCCTCCCCCTCCCCGCGTCGTTCGTCCGTCCTCTCGAATCGATGTTCGAACGCGACAGGATCAAGGACTCCACGGTCGCGCCCGCGCACCTCGACGGCACCCTCCCCGGCGACTTCGGGTTCGATCCCCTCGGCCTCGGCGCGGACCCCCAGCGCCTGAAGTACTACCAGGAGGCTGAGCTCATGAACGCGCGGTGGGCGATGATGGCCGTCGCGGGCATCACGGCGACTGAGGTGCGTTCTATACACTGGTCCCCATACGACCGCGTTCGCGTGGTGAACGCCGATCCTTAAGGACTTTTCCCGGCGCATCTCTCCGCCCAGGGTCCCTCGCTTTCAATCCCCGACCGCGACGCCTTTCAACTTCAACTGACGCCTTTCAACTCCACCCCGCCATCGCTTTGTATGGAACGACCCTGAGGTTCTCGGGATCGGCCCCGCGTGGTACGACGTCGGCGCCGCGGACTTTGACTTCCCGCCCCTGGCGCTCCTCGCGATTCAGTTCCCGGTGATGGGCATCCTCGAGCTCAAGCGCATCCGCGGCTGGCTCGACACCGGCAAGTCTGGCGTGGTCGACCAATTCCCGTGGGACCCCATGGGGATGAACAGCGACGGCATGGCGGTCAAGGAGATCAAAAACGGCCGCCTCGCGATGATCGCGTTCGTCGGCATCGTCGTCCAGGCGATCGTGTACCGCGAAGGTCCGGTCGCGGCGCTTAAGGATCACGTCACGGACCCGTTCGGGTGCAACATGGCGTCGAACATCATGTCGATCCCGGAGCACCTCGCGAGCCTTTAAATCGACGGATGACGTCGACGCGATCTGATGATGCGTGATAAAACCTTTTGCGACGAGGCGACGATAGGAGGACAGAGGCGGGTGGCGACGCGCGCGAGCGGCGCGCGTCGTGGCCGCGAGAACGCTGTTAGAGCGCTCGCGGCGGATTCGAGATTTGTAATAGTGGAGAGAGTCTCAACACGCGTGTTCAGCCGCTCGTCCGCGTCCGCGTCGCGCCCCTCCGCCGCGCCGCTCGAAAAACGGACGTCAGCGTTTGAGAGTTCGAACCACCAACTGAAGCGGCCGCGCTCGCGCTCGCCTCGAACGTCAACAATGATCTCGAGGCTGCTCGTCGCGCACACGATCTCGCGCGTCGCCGCCATGGGGGACATCGTCCCCGCGCCCGTCAAGCTGCGGTTCAAGTTCGCGAGCGAGGACGCGCACGTCGTCGTGCCCGTCCCGCCCCCCGCGACGCCCGCGAACGCGATCGCCGCGGTGCTCAGCGCGAGGGCGGACGTGACGACGATGCTGAGAGAAACCTACCCCGGGTTCGCGCTCGAGCTGTGCGATCCCGCGACGGGAAGGCCGTTCCCCGCGGAGACGCCCGCGTTCGCGGACGACGCGGAAGTCCACGGCGTCCTGACGAAGGCCTACGCCGTCAGAGCGTTCGCGCCCGTGCGTCGGTACGTCGTCGGGCGGTTCGCGGGCGCGAAGCCGCCCAAGTTTAAGAGCGGAAAGGCCGCGCCCGTGGACTGGCAGCTCAGGACGGTGACGTCCGACGTCGAGACCGCGTTCCCGCCGCTCGCGCTCGCGAACGGGGGCAAGCAAAAGAGCGTCTTCACCGGCGCGAGAGAGGCGGGGCAGACGGGGAACTTCTACCTGCTCATGATGCAAGCGAACACGTCGGACGTGTGCGCGGTGCCTCTGGAGCGATGGTACAACTTTCGCGCGGACGCGTCGCGTCGCGTGCTGACGTTGGAGGAGGCGGAGGATCAGATCGAGGCCGCGGGGAAACGAGCGACGAACGCGAGCAAGTGGCTCGAGGCACACACCGGCGGCGGTAATGGCGACGACGACGGCCTCAGCGACAGCGGCTCGAGGGACGTGAAAGCCGCGGTGTCGAGCGACGACGACGACGACAACGATTACGACTCAAAGAGAAAGAGGAAAAAGAAAGCCGCGGCGGGGGACGATGACGACGAGAAAAAAGACGCCGCGAACGCGGAGAACGCGCCGGGCGCGCGAGGGATCGCGAAAGTCGAGGGCGACGACTGGGAGCACGACGAGGGCGCGAGCGACGACGAGGGCGCCGGGGAGGCGGACGAGCTCGAGATGGAGGAGCCGCCGCCGCCGCCGCCGCCGAGGCTCGCGCACGACAGCGACGACGACGGCGACGACGAGCTGGACGACGAGGGCAAGGAGATGCGCAGGCTGCTCGGGAAGCAAGAGGACGGGACGATCATGCGCGGGTTAGGGGGCAGCGCGGAGGGCCTCGGGGGAATGAACGGAGGCCTGAGCGACAGCGACAGCGACTCCGAGTTTGTGGACCCGGACCAGGAGGAGCTGCACCCGTTTCTCTTGCAGCAGCAGAACAAGCTTCAGGCGCGCGCCGCGGAGATGGCGAAGCAGGAGGCGGAGGCGATGGCGCGCGCGACCGCCGCTTCTGAAGCGGCGGCGGCGGCGGCGGCCGTGAAGCAAGAGCCGACGGCGGCCGGCGCCGGGATCAAGCGCGCGAGGTCGGACGACGACGTCGCCGCCAGGCCGGGGAAGGCGGCGAAGACGGAGCGCGAGCCCGCCGCCGTCGCCGCGGCGTATCCGCCGATCGAGGCCGCGCTGCGGGAGCTCCTCCGGCGCGGGGCGAAGCCGACGACGAAGGACGTCACGAAGCAGCTGCGGAAGAGAGGGCTGCTCAACACGGACGCGGACAAGAACGAGCTCAAGGCGACGATATCGCGCATCGCGAGGATTCGCAAGGAGGGCGACAAGAGCTTCGTCGTGTTGCTGTAGAGCTTCGTCGTGTTGCTGTAGCGCCAAAAGTCGGCGTTCTTTCGCCGGCTAGCCTTGTCGTAACATCTTTCTTCGTTAACGTACTCGTACACGCACCGCGCTCGCTCGCTCACTTCAAGCACGACGCGATGAACGTCGCGAGCGCTTGAAACTCCTCCTGACACGCGCTGTGCCCCATCCCCCGGTACGTCTTGAAGTCCACGCTCACGCCCAACGCGCCGAGCTTCTCGTTCGTGAGCGTCCCGTATTCGTACCGGAGCACCTGGTCCGCGGTGCCGTGCGCGAGGAACACGGGCAGCGACTTCGCGTGCGGACCCAGCGCGGCGGGGTAGTCGTCTCGCATCGCGAGGTAAGTGCTCAGCGCCGCGCAGCCGGCGAGCTTCTTGTCGCTGCGCAGCGCCGCCGTCAACGCGACGACGCCGCCCTGGGAGAATCCGCCGACGATGATTCGCGACGGGTCGATCCCCTCCGCGACGACGCCGTCGACGATCGAGTCGATATACTTCGCGGACGCGAGCGTCTCCTCGCGGTCGTCCACGATGCCCTCGACCGAGAGGTCGTTGATGTCGTACCACCCCGTCATCCTCACGCCGCCGTTGAGCGTGATCGGAATGGTGGGCGCGGTGGGGAAGATCCACTTCACTCCCTCGAACGGCATCTGCGACGCGACGTCCGCCCAGCCGTGCCCGGTGTCGCCCAGGCCGTGCAGGAAGATGCACGCCGCGGTCGCGTTGCCGCCCTCGGGCGCGTCCACGACGATCGGTTTCGGGTACTTCGCGGACATGTCGATCGCGCTGTTCGCCGCGGACGCGAACGGGGACGACGCGAAGACGGTGAGGAGGCACGGGAGCGCGAGCGAGCGGCGAGACGCGCGGTGAGATCGGCAACGCGACGACGATCGAGGAGCGCTCGTCGAGGGCACGCGCGCGGAGCCGACGGAGGCGTGGGACGCGCGCGAGGCGAGACGGGCGACGGCTCGAGCGGCGCTCGCGGCCATCTAGTAGCCGTGCGGGCGCGAGTGGCGAGACGCGTCGGATAGAAGAGAAGGTCTTGGTGATGATGGCACGCGACATTCTACAGTAATAATGCTGATGGTGATGCCCTAGCTCTAGGGTGCGCCGTCGTAGGTGGAGTCGAGGACGTTCCCGACGACCGGGTACTTCGCCTCGAACTTCGCGACCCAGTCGTTCAGCACGTCTCTCTCGCTCGCGAACAGATCCGCGCAGTTCGCGTTCAGGTCCTTCTTCTCCAGGCTCACCTTCGCGAGCGCGCGCGAGCAGTCGATCCCGGCGAAGCAGTTGTACGGCCCGCCCTTCCCGTAGAAGTCGCGTCCGCGCGTCATGTCGAAGATGCGCCCCTTCGCCGCGAGGAGGATCGGCAGCGCGGGGTTCGAGCCGTCGTACCGCCTGAGCTCTTCGTTCGTGAGGTCTCCGGGCGGCATCGGGTCCGGGAACGTCTCCTCCTCCGGGGTCTCGCCGTTCGCGACGGCGGTCTTCCGCGCTCTTTCTTTCGCTCGGCGCGCGCTCGCGCCCGGCGCGAAGTACCGCAGCGGGTTCGGGAGGTTGAACACGAGCACTCCGGCGACGAGGTACGCGATCACGAGCGCGACCATGATGCCCGTGAACCCGTCGCCGAACGCGGACTCGATGACCTCGCCGATGGGAGCGAACGTGTCGCCCATGTGCGGCGCGGCGTGGAATGATGAAGATTCGACGCCGATGGAAAGTCGGCGTGAGCTCATGCTCATGACTTCAACCAACGAATGCCGTCTCGTCGTGTCCGAGAGGTGCCGCATTGCGTCTCCTCGCGACGTCCCGCCTCGACACGCGCGCACCCATTCTGGGCGCGCGCGTCGAGGATGGCGACGTCGACGGACGACGGCGCGGCGCCGATGATGTCCGCCGAGCTCCTCGCGGAGCTCGGCGGCGACGGCGGCGCGCTGATGATGACGAGCGCGCGGAAAAAGTCCGCCGCGGGCGGCGGCGGCAAGAAGAAGCCGCCGCCGCCCGCGCCCGCGAAGAAGCTCAGCAAGTCTCAGAAGAGGAAGATCGCGAAGCTGGAGGAGGACCGAAGAAAGCGCGGCGAGCGCGCGAGCGTGATGAAGCGCCTCGAGGCGGCGAAGCTGGTGTCGGACGCGTCGCTCGCGCTGCTGCACGGGTCCGCGGCGATGGGGCAGAGGCGGACGGCGAGGGAGAATCTGCGGCGCGAGCTCAAGGCGGAGCGCGCGGGGATACGCCTCCCGGGGACGGAGGACTCGAGGCTCCACAAGCGCGAGAAGCCGCCGGTCGGCGAGGACGGCGGCGGCGGCGAGGACGACGACGGCGGCGACGGCGACGGCGACGAGAGCGAGAGCGACGGAGACGCCGCGGAGGAGGAGGATCCGATGCTCGAGGAAAAACAAAAAGCGTCGTGGCCGCGCGTCGGCGGAACGATCAGCGGCCTGAAGAAGATCCCGAAGACGACGGCGGGCTTAGCATCGGACGAGTACGGCCCGATACACCCGATGGATACGAAGCGACTGAGCGACGCCGCCGCGCTCGCGGCCGCGGAGGCGGCGGTGATGGCGGCGAACGAAACGCGCGACGACGACGTTGAGGAGAGCGTCGACGCCGCCGCCGCCCGGGCGAGGACCGCGGCGGCGATGAAGACCGCGCGCGCGCTGTCCGACCTCGTCCGCGCGAGGGACCCGGAGCAGGCTGCGGAGAGAGCGACGGAGGCGTTGGGCCCGATGGCGGCGGCGGCGGCGTTGGACCCGAAGGACGCGGCGGCGCAGCTGGCGGCGGCGAACGAAGCCGCGCGACGCGCGGCCGACGCGAGGTTCCCGAACGCGTTCAGAGGCGCGTCGTTCTCCGTTCCGGTGCGGCGCGACGCGAAGATACAGGAAGCGCGCGAGGGGCTGCCGATATTGGGCGCGGAGCACGACATCGTGGACGCGATCAATCATCATCCGATCACGGTGATCTGCGGCGAGACCGGGTGCGGGAAGACGACGCAGGTGCCGCAGTTTCTGTACGAGGCGGGCTACGGGGACGAAGACTGTCTCGACCACCCCGGCGCGGTCGCGGTGACACAGCCGAGGAGGGTCGCGGTGACGTCCACCGCGTCGCGCGTCGCGAAGGAGTTGAGCGTGAAGCTCGGCGGCGAGGTCGGGTACCAGGTGCGGTACGACAAGAGAGTCGGCGCGTCGCCGCGGATAAAATTCATGACGGACGGCGTCCTCCTGCGCGAGATTCAGTCGGACCTGCTGCTTCGAAAATACAGCGTCGTGATCGTGGACGAAGCGCACGAGCGGAGCGTGAACACGGACATCCTGTTGGGTCTGCTGTCGCGCGTCGTCCCGCTGCGCGCGGAGCTCGCGATGGAGGGCCGGCCGGGGATCACGCCGCTGCGTCTCGTCGTCATGTCCGCGACGTTGCGAGTGGAGGAGTTCGTCGGGAACAAGAAGCTGTGCCCGACGCCGCCGGCGCTCTTGAAAATCGCCGCGAGGCAGTACCCGGTGACGGTGCACTTCGCGCGCGTCACCGAACACGGGGACTACCTGAACGCCGCGAAGAAGAAGACGCTCGCGATTCACAAGAAGCTCCCGCCGGGCGGGATTCTCGTCTTCGTCACCGGTCAACGCGAGGTCGAGGGGTTGTGCGATAAACTCCGAAAGGCGTTCCCGAAGAAAGAGAAGAAAGGCGCGGGGGAGGCGGCGACGGCCGGGCGCGAAGCGACGCCGCCGCCGGACGACGACGACGACGGCGACGGCGACGGCGACGGCGACGGCGCGGCGTTGGACGCGTACGACGTGGACGGCGTCGACCGCGGCGGCGAATCCGAATCCGAATCTGACGACGACGACGACGACGACCGAGGCGGCGAGGACGCGAACGGCGACGACGCGTTCGACGGCCGCGACGACTTCGACGACGCGAGCGACGACGACAGCGCGTCCGACGTCAGCGAGGACGACGACGCGCGCGTCGTCCACGGCGGCGAGGGCGTGACCCCGGAGGAAGCCGCGGCGGCGGAGGACGCGTGGACGAGAGCGCACGCGCCGACGTCCGACGCGCCGGGATCCCGATCCCGCGCGGAAGACGACGGCGAGGACGACGGCCCGGGGTACCTGCACGTGCTGCCTCTGTACGCGCTGCTGCCGCCGACGCTGCAGAAGCGCGTGTTCGACCCGCCGCCGAGGGGCGCGAGGCTCGTGATCGTGTCGACGAACGTCGCGGAGACGTCGCTCACGATTCCCGGCGTGCGATACGTCGTCGACGCCGGGCGAGAGAAACGCCGCGTGTACGGCGACGACGCCGCCGGCGTCGGCGACGGCGCGGGCGCCGCGAGCGCGAGCGCGGGACTCTCCAAGTTCGAGGTCGGCTGGGTCAGCAAAGCGAGCGCGGAACAGAGAGCGGGACGCGCGGGGCGCACCGGTCCGGGGCACTGCTACCGCCTGTTCTCCTCCGCGCACTTCGTGAACGAGCTCCCTCCGCACGCGCCGCCGGCCATCCTCGGCGTCCCCGTCGAGGGCGTCGTGCTGCAGATGCGCGCGATGGGGATCGACCGCGTCGGGAGGTTCCCGTTCATATCCCCGCCGTCGCCGGCGGCGTTGGACGCGGCGCGGAAGACGCTCGCCATTCTCGGCGCGTTGGCACCCGCCGCGGGGGCGGAGAATAGAAAATACGGGCACTTCGGGTCGTTCGGCGCGGACGACGACGTCGGGGTCCTGACCGAGGTCGGACGCGCGATGGCGGCGCTGCCGATATCGCCGCGGCACGCGCGGATGCTCCTCGCGGCGCTCGGCGCGTCGCCGAGCGGCGGCTGCCTCGCCGCCGCGGTGGCGACGGCGGCGGCGCTGTCGGTCGACTCGCCGTTTCTTCGCTCGGACGCGAAGCAGAGCGACGCGACGGACGGCGACGCTCCGGCGGACGACGAGGAGCGAAAGCGGCGGCGGAAGCTCGCGCACAAGTTTCATCACCCGAACAGCGACGCGCTGAGCGCCGCGAGGGCGCTCGTCGCGTTCGACGCCGCCGGGGGAGTGGACGACCCGAGGGCGGCGGAGAAATTTTGCGTCGAGCACCGCCTGCACGGGAAGACGATGCGCGAGATGAGCGATCTGCGGCGACAGCTGCTTCGAATTCTCTCGAAGCCGCCTCCCTCGGTCGCGATGCACGCGACCGCGGGGATCGAGTCGCTGTTGACCCCGGGCGCGAAGCGCGCGATCGCGGAGGCGTCCGCCGCGGTGAACAAGCCGCCGCGCGGGGAAAAGCGGCGGAAGGACCCGGCGGCGTCGTCGCTAGAGATTGGCGCCCCGGGGGAAACGTCTTTGAGACGAGCGTTACTCATCGGCTGGGCCGACCGCGTCGCGCGACGCTCGAAACCGTCGGACGTGCGCGAGAAGGACGACGAGAACGACAACACGAAAGCGACGCGGTACAAGCCCGCGATGTTGGACCAAAACGTCTTCCTCCACCCGTCGTCGACGCTGCACCGAAGCGCGCCGGACTACGTCGTGTACGTGGACTTGATGCAGACCGCGAAGCGACCTTACGTCATCGGCGCCACGGTCGTCGACGCGGCGTGGCTCGTCGACGACGCGGCCGCGCTGACGTCGCTGTCGTCGCCGTTGGAAGAGCCCGCGCCGCGGTACGTCCGAGCGCGCGACGCCGTCGTCGCGTTCGCGCAGCCCTCGCACGGGAGGCACCGCTGGGAGTTACCCCTGCACGCGGTGCCGCTGACCGCGGAGAGAGGCGGCTGCGGCGCGTTCGCGGCGGCGCTGCTGTCCGGCGCGGTGTCGGCGCCGATGGCGGAGTTTCGAGATAAGCTCGCGGCGAAGCCTTCGCTGTGCGCGCGGCCGGAGGGCAAGTCGCAGCGACGGGTGATCGAGTTGATTCACGAGCTGAGACGGCGGAACGTCGCGAGCCGCGCGGCGCTGATCGAGGTTTGGAGGAGAGAGCCGCGATATTTGATGCCGGAGGTTCGCGACTGGATGAAGTCCGGGATGGGGCACGCGATCGAGAGGGCGTGGCCGCGGATCGTCTCCGGCGACGCGCCCGCGCCTTCGAGTTCAAACGCGGACGACGACGCGTCTCGAGGACGGTCGAGAGTCCCGTCCGCGTCGGTCGCGGGCGGGACGGAAGCGCGCGCGGCGCTCAAGGCGAAAAGACGCGAGGCGGAGAAACGCGCGGGCGGCGGCGGGACGGGAGGTGGAAAGAAACGGAAGACGGTCGTGAACAGGAAGGCTCTCGGGGGCGGTCCGGGGTTGAGCATCTGGGACTAGCTTGCAGACGACGGCGATCGCGCCAGCCGGAGAATAGAACGAACGCGACAGCGCGGCGCGGCGTCGTCGTGCTGTTTTTTAATAGACAATAGCAGTCATAGTTACGATTGAACTCGTCCGCGCGATTAAAGAGAGTGGGCGCGGACGTGCGAGAGACGTGAACGCGCGCGAGAGAGACGGCGGCCGGGTCGCGAAGCGCGCGTTTGGTTACGAGTTTGAAATTTATTTTTTGAAACGACGCGGAGCGTCGAGTCGAGTCGAATGTTCTTTCGGTGTGATGGTGATTATTTATCACCAGTTGGTTTGTTTTACGTCCGAAGACAGTTGAAGATGTTGAAGACCACAGAAGGAGTCGTCGCTTACGCGCGCTCACCACGGATGCGGCGGGCGAGCTGGATGTCCTTGGGCATGATCGTGACACGCTTGGCGTGGATCGCGCAGAGGTTCGTGTCCTCGAAGAGGCCGACGAGG
>Ga0255779_1006058_pt1 | contig 11105 bp, 14 predicted proteins | sample 011ome_21_FD_179977 | JGI IMG/M metagenome (GOLD analysis project Ga0255779, IMG submission 179977) | Coastal salt marsh microbial communities from the Groves Creek Marsh, Skidaway Island, Georgia - 011508AT metaG (version 2) | ecosystem: Environmental > Aquatic > Marine > Intertidal zone > Salt...
GGCGAGCGCGTTACGAATTTCCAGTCGCTCATAAAAGCGCTGCCCGCCATATATTCGGTACGGAATTTGCGCCCGAATTAATGCCTCTTCTAACACCCGCGACTGGGCATTGGATCGATACAGAATGGCGATTGAGCGGCGTTGATTACCGTCTTCTATCCACGCCTGTGCCCGCTCGACGATAAAACGAGCTTCATCTTGCTCGTTAAAGCCAGCGTAGAGGCTGATAGGGTCCCCCTGATCACCAGCCGTCCATAAATCCTTACCCAACCGACCAAAATTGTGGCCGATAAGGCCGTTAGCTGCGCTGAGGATAGTCTGGGTGGAACGATAATTCTGCTCCAATCTAATAACTTGGACACCCTCAAAGTCATCGCTGAAACGCTGTATATTCTCAATTTTGGCGCCACGCCAACCATAGATTGATTGATCGTCATCACCCACGGCAACCACAGGAATGCTATTACCCGCTAACACCCGTAGCCAAGCGTATTGGATCGTGTTCGTGTCTTGAAATTCGTCGACCAAAATCGTTCGAAAACGGTCCTGGTAGTGCTGCAAGGTTTCCGGGGAATTCAGCCAGAGCTCGTGGGCCCGCAAAAGCAACTCAGCAAAGTCAACGAGGCCGCCGCGCTCGCAGGCTTCTTCATAAGCGCCATAAATGCGATGCATGGTTTTGGCATATAAATCCCCGAAGGGTGGATCGATGTGCCTAGCTCGCAGACCCTCATCTTTTTGGGCATTGATGTACCACTGTGCCTGTTTCGGCGGCCAGCGAGAATCATCAAGATCTAAGTCTTTACACACTCTTTTAACCAACCGAAGTTGGTCGTCACTATCGAGAATTTGGAAGTTCTGCGGCAGCCTTGCCTCTTGCCAATGAGCTTTAAGCAGCCGATGTGCCAAGCCGTGGAATGTTCCAACCCACATACCATGAGTCGGCATGTGCAACATTTCCTCAATCCGGCCGCGCATCTCTCTAGCGGCTTTATTGGTGAAGGTCACCGAGAGGAGGGCATGGGGTGAAATACCCTCCGCGCGGATCAACCAAGCAATGCGGTGAACCAGAACACGGGTCTTGCCCGATCCAGCCCCCGCCAGCACCAGCAAGTTTCCACCGTCGGCCGCAACGGCCTCGCGCTGGGCTTCGTTAAGATCATTAAGAATATGCGATACGTCCATGGAGCCAGTTTACCGGAAAAGCTCCCAACGCTGACTCGAACCACAGCAAATAATGGTGGCGAGAGTGCACTTTGCACTTGTCTTTCGACGTCTTTATACGACACTCTTTAGGCAGCAGGGATAAGCGAAATAAGGATGCAGGCGAGCCATGGACAATCGTGACGACGAAAATGATAAGCGTCGAGTGATGACGCCCCCAGCAGAGTGGGGTGGGGCTGACGATGATGACGGTTTAGTTGGAGATATAAATTGGCTCAGTGATACAGAGTCAACGGAGGTAGGCGATCCCGAAGGGAAAACCTCGACGCCCGAGGGCGAAGCAACTCAGCCAGAGGCCCCATCAGATACAAATATAGTGGATACAGGACTCCTTGAACCCATTGAAGCGGAGTCGGCATCCGAGCCTGACTCGATGACTGATTCCATAGCGGAATCCGCGGATCCTCCAGCCAGTGAAGAAGATAGCCCCTTTGCCCTTGACGACACATCTGAGTTAGCGATGGCACCCCCCGTCGAGGACGACAACTGGTTGGACACCCCAGATACCAGCTTAATTGATCTATCACCAATCACGTCCCAAGCGGAAGATACTGGGGATGTCGGCACCCGGGCGTCAGACGCCTTCGCAATAGCCGACAAACCCAGCGAATCGTCTACAACAGATGACGGCTGGATTAGTGCAGTTGAGCCTGAGCCAGCTGCAATCGCTGACACAGTAAGCGCTAGTGATGAGGCTCAGGACAGCGGCGATGATTGGCTTAACGACGATGTAGAACCGACAGGGCCAGTACTTCCTGCAGTTAATACACCGACGCAGGAAGACATACAGGAAGATGTCAAACAAGAACATACAGCTGAGGCGCTGCTGACAGACCATCAAGTGGCTCAGCAGGCCGACAATAAAAAGCTGCCTATTTGGCCCATTGCTGCGGTAGTGTTAGCACTGATTCTCTTGGGTGTGGGCAGCTGGGGGGCTTATACAGAGCGCGCAGCACTACAGGCGCAGGTGGCGAACCTCACCAACCAACTCAACAAAAAAGCTCGCCAGGGCGACTTATCGCCATCAGAAGAACAAACGCTGCAAGCCGATAATCAATCCCTACGTTTGCAGTTGGCGACATTGCGGGAACAATACGCCGGCATGTCTTCTGAAATTAAAGCGTTAGAGCAGCGCTTATTGGCATCTCTAGAAGAGAGCGCCCAAGAAGCGTCGATGCCCAGCAATGTTGGAATAGAAGAAGAACCCGCAGGCATTACATCCAGTGCTGACAATACTTTCGCAGCATCCGATGGAGCAGTTGCATCTGAAAAACAAACGAGCAGCGAGGCGAAAAAACAACCCCAGAGCGGGGGGGATAATACGTCCGGCGGGAGTTTTGTATCCACCCCGAGCAGCGGGGCATGGTTTGTCAATATTGCCAGCTACTCTCTTGAATCCACCGCTGAAAAATGGGCAGAGAAAGTTCGCAACGATGGCAATACAGTCTCGTTGCAAGCGGTCGAGATCAACGATAAGACACTTTACAGGGTGCGTGCGGAGGGCTATGCCTCTAAATCTGATGCACAGCGCGCCGCCAAAGAATTCCAAGCCAAATATAAAACCGGCCCACTCTGGGTGGGGGAGGATCCACTCGCTTCAAGCACGAAAACACCAGTAGGGTCTGATATAAGGTCTAAGCCGCCTCTCGAGCAGGTCGACAAAGCCAAAGCAAATGAGCCCAGCAGGCAAACCAACACTGTCACACTGCGTCAGACCCCGGCTACCGGCGGCTGGTTCATCTACGTCGATACTTACTCCCGGGGATTGGATGCGGATGAAAAGGCGAAGATGATTAATAACGCCGGCTATGAAGCCAAAGTAGCTGTTGAATACCGATCGGGCGAGTTGTTTTATCGAGTTCAAGTGGTTGGTATTGGAAGCAGAGAAGAGGGGGAGCGTATGGTCAAAGAGTTGGCCGCTATTGGCGACCTACCCAACCTCCAACTGAGACAGTATTAACGTCATCTCCACATCTCAACCACTAATAAGGAAGCTTTTATGCGACGCTCAACCCCCCCGTTAACAACATTTTCACTCAAAGTACTGGCCGCAGCCTTCATTCTCAGCGGAGAAGCCTTCGCCGATGACTGCGTTGCACCCGCTATGCCCGAAGTACCAGAGGGTGCTACTGCAACCCTCGAAGAAATGATTGCGGGCCAGAAAGACGTAAAAACATTTCAAGCGGATGCCCAGGCTTTTCGTCAGTGTCTTGAAGAGCAGCTGAGCAGTTTAAAAGCCGCGGCGGCGGATGGCGACGACGATGCGGCGGCTGCCTTCAAAACCGCAACCGATGCATACAATGGGTCTGTGGCGGCGGAAGAACAAGTAGCGGGAGACTTCAACACCCAGATTCGTGCCTACAAAGAAGCGAATCCCAGCTAAGCATATGTAGGCTAAGAGAGAAGCGGCTTATGCCGCTTTTTTTATGCGCCTTGGCGGCGGATCACCGAGAAAAAAGAATTAAAGAAACACAAGGAGTATAAGTGATGTCTGTTAGGTAAGGTCGGCGAGGGCATGAGCGGCGGGCCTCCCTCCAAGCATCGTAAGAGTGCTCACGAAGTCAGTCTTTGTTAGTTTTTCTGGACTTTACACTAAAATAAATCACTCTTCCCAAAAGCGTTGCTAATACCAGCGCAATCATCACAACAACCAGCTCTAGCCCATAAGTCCGTAGCAGATTTTCTAAAGGATCCACTGCTAGTTACTCTACCGTAACGGAGTATATTCTAAAGACACTTTCTGCCATCGATCCGAGTGAACTCCTTTTTTAGTGATTTGCCACCTTCGATTAACTCGTATCCTTCAGACGCTAAGGCGGCGCGCCGCAGAATCCTCAGCGGTATTTCCGCATCTGACTGCAACTTACATCGCAGCGACAGCAAGCGCCCCAAAAATGCAAATGCCCCACAGCGGAAGCAACCAAAAACCCAACCATCCGACCGTTAGAAAAAAAGCGACAGGTCTATCTTGTTTGCAAAACGTTTTAGTGCCGAAAATCCCTACATCTAAGGTGATCGTACCCGACTTAAGTGCCATTATAACTTTATGAGACATGAATGCGGCGAACAGGAATCCACACGCCAACCCCACGATAATACCTATGTTCATAGACCCGTCCCTGACTCATTTTATATAACAAAACTATATAAACAGCGCCGAACTAGATGCGGTAAAATTATAACTTATGTTAGTTCGCACCTATTTAAATCCTGTGACACTGACTAGGAATCGCTATATATCCTTTGAAGCGAATAAGAATCACCATCTGGTTCGCTTACCGTAATTACGTCACCATCAATAGATAATCCAACACTGACACCACTACTCCCACACTTAGCGCTTACATTTGAACCACTGTTCTTAGCAAAAACACAGGGTTTCTTTATGGTTCCGTCTTTCTTTCTAGTGCCCATCAAGAATTGGTCTGCGTATTCACTATCGGATGGACCACTCATGATGAGCACCTGTCCCTTCGACTCCCCATTCTTGACAACCTGCCATTCACCTTCCCAATTTGCCGAATCTGTGCATCCAGAAACTGCAACCAGTGCCAATGCGCCCACGCTGAGGAGACCTGGAAATACTCTAATCACAAACACACCCCCTGAAAGGTTGAACGCTTGAAGTCCTAATTGACGTGTTCGCAGCGAATCAATCGCTACTCGCTAATCGTGCAGGAATTCGTCATTAGTTTAAAGGCAGGGTCGCCCTCAGATTGACCTATCCCAAACATGACAGGAGAGGTGTTTTTAAGGCGACCTTTTACTACACCACTTGCACCGGAAGAGGGGCACATTACAAGAATGTATGCATATGGTTCTGGCAGTGCGGCGTTAGGTTCATGCATAAATGACGCCGCCATGGCATTGCCCATGACGGTAAGATCGAGGTCGCTATTTACTACTTCCGCGCTGCCAGCGCGGTCCATATTTGCCGCGACAAACTCGACTACGTTGTCGTCGTTGATTACTGTGAACTCGGGTCTAGGATCCCCGCATCCTGAAGTTAAGGAGACTGTTGCAACTGCCACAATCACAAACGCTAAGACATTTTTCATAATTATTAACCCTTTAGACGAATCTTTGTCCTTCTCACAATTAAGCCTTCGCCTAAAACGTCAAGTGCTTTTTCTGTGATTACGTAAATCTCACGAAATCAAGTCTTTCGTCTCTTTGTTAAACGTGTGCCTGACGTTTTATTCCAAATTTGGTAGTGTCTTAGCATCAACCAAAGATAACAACAAGGTAGAGAAAAATGGGAAAACGACTAATGATTTACACAGCAACCGTTTTGGGGGTCGTGTTCGGGTCAGGTTGCGGTGCCGGAGACCAAGTTTCATCAAATGCAAGTTTAGTTGGCACATGGCAGTGCTTGAGTAAAACCATTTCTGACGATGGTTGCGTGGAGGAGGCAGTGTCAACTGAAGAATACCAACTTGATGGTACCGTTAGTTCACGAGAGGAATTCAAATTCTGCGACGAGGATGGGACAGCATATGAGGTGGTTGCCAATTCCCGCTCAGAATATGAATTGCTGGGAGACAAATTGGTTTTCACTGCGCAATCAATTTCTGTCTCTTCTTTTAAAGTCGATGGCGACGAAGTTTTTGGGAATGACACTGAAACGGACGAAGCAATAACGCAGGAATTGTCCAACTTAATAGGCATAACAATTTCAACAGATGTAATTTCCCTAACCCCTGATAAATTAGTAACCGAGTATGAGGGTGATGTCAGTCGTTGTGTACGCCAATAGTTTGTCACATGTGTAGGCGCTCAACTCCTGTGTTATGGAAGGATCAAATCCCACTAGACCTAGAGGAACCAAAGGTAGTCCATAACAAATCTAAGATGGATGCTTTCCTAGACGACATACCAACTTTTGGGCAGCGCTAGACCCAACGATCGCAGTCTCGCGCACCGCCACCGCCGAAAAAGTCTTTAGGGTTTTCGAGTATCTCTAGGTTTTGGCGGTGGCGGTTAAGTGTTGGTGTTAGAACTTCATTGTAATAGTTCAGATAACTAGCGATAGCGTCACGTATCCACTCAGCACGCGTTTGCTCCCGTGGTGTGAGTTTCCTTACGCGGTGTACTTCGTCCCATAGTTGGGGTGGTGCCTTGAGCGAGTAAACAGTTATTTTGCTATTCATATTCGGTAATCCTCTATTCTTCCAGTGATGAACTTGAATGCTTCAACTTGCTCGTCAGCGTTTAGTTCACTATCTTTCAGTAACGGAGTATATTCTAAAGAGACTTTCTGCCATCGATCCGAGTGAACTCCTTTTTTAGTGATTTGCCACCTTCAATTAATTCGTATCCTTCAGACGCTAAGTCACTGCGCCGATTCAACGCGTCGCCTATGTATGGCAGTTTAAATCGAATATCTAACTCTATCAGGTTCGCTTTCTTATCAAGCGTCTTGACATAGATCTTTTCGACAACCTCTTGAAGAAATAGCAGTCTCGCTTCGACATCATTCTCACTCCGTAAAGAATCTATCTTAGAGTCGAAGTCACCTAACCAGTCGACCCATTTCTTACCTTTTTCCGCATTATCAATCGTGTTCCGAAGTTCGTCTATTCGAGCACGCAACTTCTCACGATCCACTTCGAGCGAACCGACTGCCGCTAACAGTTCTTCCTTACTGTCTTGAACTAAAAGTCGACCCTGAAGGACACCTATTCCTTCAGTCGTTTTCTTAAGTTCCTTCTCGCTTTCATTGAGAGTTCGCTTGAGTTTTCTTAACTGCGCTTTGTCCGCTTGAAGTGAACCTTTCTCTAACGCAGATTCCTTAACGGTCTCCTTAAAGAGATAAGACGAAGACATAGACTCAATAACAGCATCCCAAACGAAGTCATCAGTCTGCTCGATTTTAACCGACTTCAATCCGTCACAGGTTCGATGTGATTGCTTTGTGGTTCGATATGCTTCTTCGCGGGACGAACAGTAATAGACGCTACTTTTCTGCGTGTTCTTCACAAGCCACTTCGTATCGTCACAGTCGCAACCACAGTAGAGATAATCCTGGAGCAACTGTGCTTGTTTTTGTCGAGGTGCGCGAACTCGTGACTTGTGCGACCGATTCGCAAAATACGCGTCTACTGTCTGTTTCAGTTCCTTGCTAACAATCGGGGGACGATCTATCCGAAAGGTCTCGTCAGTCTTGTGATTTGTGACAACGTAATAACCTCCGTGATACGTGTTTTGGAGCATCTTTTCAATCGATCCGATCGACCAAACCATATTACCGCGTCGCGTTCTAACGAAGTTCTCTCTAAAGAGTTCTCGTATGTCGCGTATAGTTTTCTTTCCTGCGATGTATTCGTGCGCTTTTCTTATCCATATCGCTTCTTCTGGTTCTATTTCTAGCGTTTTATCTGCCGCTATTCGATACCCGAAAGGAGAGGCACCGCCCAGAAACTTACCCTGCTTTACGCGATTGAACTTACCTGTGTGAAGTCGACGAGTCCTTTGATCGTTTTCAAAAGACGCAAGTTCACTAAGTATTCCAAAGAGCAGGTTATCGGTCGGATCGGTAAGATCAGCAGGGGTCGAATCTGAACCAGAGTAATAGAGAACATCGTTACTCTTGATCGTGAAACGTATCGCCGCCCAAGTCTGCTGATTCCTCGAGAGACGATCTGTGTACTCCGCATATAGATGTTTAACGTTGCCGTCTTGAATTTCCTTGAGAAGCGACCTAAGAACTGGTCGGTTATCTAAGTTGTCTTTTGAAGAAGAAGCGGCACCTTCGTTCCAGACCTTATGCTTAAGACCTAGTCGATCTGCAAGTGAGATTCCTTTTTCACGCTGATTGGATAACGAAGTGTTGTCCTCTTGAGAGTCGGTGGAAACACGCGTGTAAATGTGAAGGGTAGACATCCATTTACCAGCTATGGAGTAGTCTATAAAGTAAAGTCACCGCTCCATCTCAAAGTCGGTTAGTTCAAGGTTGAGTCAATAGCGAACGACCCTCTCGAGGACGCAGAGGAAGCGAGAGATGCGCGGCGTTCGTGTATGCCCATATCAACTTACGTCAGTAGAGTTTGGGCGTATCTTCATGGACTGAAGTATTGCCTGGTGACCACTCGAGCACTAAGTTATTGGTAGTGGAGGACGAAGCGCAACCACAGTCACCTTGGGGTTGAAAAATTAATTGCACGGTTTACTAAATGGTAACAAAATAACAAAAAACAAAAGGAGTGCTACATGATAGCGTCAAAATTTGGTCAATTAATTTTTCTAGTGATAACTGCCGCTGTTGGGTTTTTCGTGTTCGGCGTAGACGTAGTCTTCACAGAAAATAGCATCTTCACGTTGGCAAAGGCAGATGATGGAATCATATTTGAAAAGAGCGGTTTTCTAGTGAGAGTAAATGATAATTGGGTCGGCATCGCAAAAGTTCACGAGGGTATGGTTGACATGCCTGTTGCAACTTGGTTCGTAATCGGTGGGGTTCTGACCGGTCTGTGGATGATTCTTTTTGATTGGAATCAAGACAGTGAGTGAAATAAAGAATTTGCCAAAATGTTCTACACCTTATCGAACACACTGGTAAGGACCTGACCTTGTACCCAGATTTAGACCCATGACCTTGATGAGATTTCCAACTACCCTAAGGGAATGGAGATCTCAACATGAAGAAGCGCTATACCGAAGAACAGATCATCAAGGCGATCAAGCAGTACGAGGCAGGCGCCAAAGTTGACGACATTTGTCGTCAGCTCAGTATCTCTACGGGCACCTTCTACAACTGGAGGAGCAAGTACGGCGGACTCGAAGTTAATGAAGCCAAGCGTCTCAAAGATTTGGAGGCAGAGAACAATAAGCTCAAGAGACTCTTGGCGGAGAAGCTGCTTGAGGTTGATGCCATGAAGGACACCATCTCAAAAAGTGGTAACGCCCGCGGCTCGTAAGCGCGTTGCTGCGCACCTCATCGAAGCACACAGCTTGAGTGAGCGAGGGGCATGTCATTTATCGGGCGTTAGCCGAACTGCATTCAGGTATAAGCCAGTGAAGCCGCGAGATGCCGAGTTGAGACGTCGTTTGATCGAGCTTGCCAGCAAGCACAACGGTCTTGGATACCCGATGTTGCATGGCATGCTGAAAGCCGAGCAGCTGGTGGTCAATGGACTTTGTTTCTGACCAGTTGAGCAACGGAAGACGGTTCCGTGTTTTGAATGTAAAGGACGATTACTCAAAGGAGCTGGTTGGTCAGTTGGTTTCATATTCGATCAGCGGCCATCAGGTAGCCCGTTTCTTGGATCAACTGATCGAGCAGAGGTCTGCACCTGATCAGATAACTTGTGACAACGGAACGGAGTTCACAAACAAGGCCATGTTCTTCTGGCAAAAGGAATCAGGTGTAAGACTCGGATTCATCCAACCTGGCAAGCCGACCCAGAACGCATTTGTCGAGAGTTTAAATGGACGCTTTCGCCTTGAGTGTTTGAATCAGCATTGGTTCAGAACGATCGACGAGGCTCGCCAAATCATCGATGACTGGCGACACCACTACAACAATGAACGACCGCACAACACACTGAATTACATGACACCTGCCGCCTATGCAAAGAGGGCGGCCTAACGAAAATCTCATCGAGGCGGTGGTATTAGTTTGGGGGTAAGGTCACAACCAAGACTATATCTAAAGAAAGTTTTAAGTGAGCTGGCACACAAATTCCGAGACAAAAACGCCTCATAATATGAGACTGTATCTTTTTATCCTTCGCATTAGCCGACTTAAGCAAGACCGACTTTTTAAAACCGTCGGCGATTCAGTGCCCGAAATCTCTTCGTGATAAAAGAAACGTCCCCACAAATCCACTTATCGTGTCCAAAAATTGTATATATACGCATGCAGTTATCAGGTTCAATCCCCAGGCGCCAGTTGACTGCACATATATTATGAGTGCCACCAGCAAAAGTAATGACAAGGCAAATTCTAATGTCGCACTTCGAACAGATGTGGCCATAGTGAGTGTTTTCATCAGCTCTATGAATAGGATGGAGAGGCCCAAGAAGACCATGTAAAGCTCAGACGACAAAAACCCAGTTATGACCGCCGCGGACAAAAATGCGTTGGTTGGTATAGCCAGCAACAACATTACTACCCACCTCCCTAGGTTATTTTTCCTAATTCACCTCTGTTTTTGCGTTTAAAAATGTAAAACGAAGGGGCCACTGATGTCGGTCATACTCGACAGTGACCAAATCTACATGGGGACATTACCGACGAAAGTGAGCTTAATCAGTACTCATCGCACATAGCCGTAACCAAGCCTGCAATCATAATTGCGTTCTGCGGTATTTCGTTCAGCTCAAAAGCATTAATTTCAAAGGCCGCTTCATCGGTGAGTGGGGCTGTAAATTGTACCAAAGCATTAACGGGCTCTTCATACAAGGTCATACCACCAGTGAGATTAACGTATGTTCGGCCATCATCTGCTGCAATCAATGCCCACGATGGGGAAGCGAAAAAGTTATCAACTAATTGCCCGATAGTTGCCTCTTGGCAGTCGTTGAAGGTTCCACCCTTGATTCGCTGAATAGCGGGATCATCGGAACACGCTTGCAATGCTAGAACTAGGAATGGCATGAGTATAATTTTCTTCATTCAACTTCTCCCAACTTATTTTTAAAATTTTCGTCTCAAGAACATCTTTCGACTGAGGTACTTGGCGGCGTAAAACATGTCATACCGCACACCTAGCGCTACGCCTTTCAACCTTTTTACAACAACCTTGTTCCGGCCGAAAGTAGCCCTATAAACATTTCTGTTTATTTGTGAGTCTAAACGCGGCTTCTCGCTACTAACCTGGCAGTTATCTCATACCTCCTTTAAACAACGCAAGAGTACGTATTGGGAGTGACCTTACCCCCAA
>Ga0255779_1006065_pt1 | contig 11096 bp, 7 predicted proteins | sample 011ome_21_FD_179977 | JGI IMG/M metagenome (GOLD analysis project Ga0255779, IMG submission 179977) | Coastal salt marsh microbial communities from the Groves Creek Marsh, Skidaway Island, Georgia - 011508AT metaG (version 2) | ecosystem: Environmental > Aquatic > Marine > Intertidal zone > Salt...
GTTTCACAGCCTCCACGGGAGGCGCTAACAACATGCACCGCGTCTGCGATGCGGAATGGACCGTGGTCGAACCTATTGCGCTTGAAGACACAACTGTTTGCGGTGGGGGATCTGTGGAATTGAGTCTACCGGATGCCGCTCTGTCACCGGTATGGTCGCCGTCCACCGGATTATCAAGCGCCACGGGGAACACCGTGACCGCCAACCCGACGACCAGTCAAACCTACACCGTCACCTACGAAGACGTTTGTGAGGAGACCTATTCCCTCGATGTGACGGTTGACGTCGTGGAGCTGCCGGACCCGGGTCTGCCTTCCGACAGCATCACATGCGAATCATCCGTCGTGGAGTTGACCAACGGCCCTTGGCCCGTGGGGATCACCGGAACATGGGACGACGGGAGTACCGATGAAATCTATCCGGTGTCGGGGTTGGGGACCTATGAATTGACGGTTGTGGACGACGCCAGCGGTTGCGCCATCTCGAGCACGGTGGATGTCGTGGCCGTGGATTTGCCAGATTTGTCGTTGGGAGACGACCAAACAACGTGCCCTGGAACGTTGGTTAGTTTCGACCTCAGCGGGTACGACCCCAACTTGAATTTCACCTGGAACAACATCCCCGGGAACGCGTTATTCGCCACAGAGCAAGCGGGAACGGTCATTGCCGAATGGGGATTGTCAGTGTGCTCCGCAAGCGACACGATGGAAGTCGTCCACTACCCTACTTACGAGGTTAACTGGGTAGAGGACCCCATTGTGTTGTGCCTAGACGAGACCGAAACGGCTGCTGCAGTGGATTTGAACTGGAATGGACCTTCAGTGGACTGGCTTTGGGACGATGGCTCTACAGGCAATTCGATCAACGTCTCAATTCCGGGCACCTACGCAGTGGACATCACAACCGCTAATTGCGTTTTCAATTATGCCATCGAGGTGGTGGATTCGCCAAACCAAGGGGTGGATTTAGGAGCGGACGTGTTGCTCTGTCATGCCGAGTCTGTCACTTTTACGAGTGGATACAATGCAGCTAGCACGCTTTGGGTGAGCGGCGGAAGTTCGGCCGGTCAATATGCCACAGAAACAACAGTGAACGGTGGATCCGCGACGGTTATCGCCGAGGTCACCATCGGATCCTGTGTGGAACGCGATACCGTCGAGGTGGCTCACGTCCCACTGTTTGAGGCGGGGTTGCCTGCCTTGTTGGATTTGTGCCTCAACGACAGTTTGGAATTGACCGCTGCAACGGGGGCCGAATCGTACGTTTGGAATGACGGATCTACAGCGTCCGAATTGGTGGTTGATGTACCCGGGACTTATGTCTTGGAAAGCAGCATCGGCGGATGCACGTTTACCGAACAAGTCATTGTCGCGCCTTCGGCCAACACGGGCGTCGATTTGGGGCTCGATGCGGTTGCATGCAACGGAGAGCAAATCGTTTTGGCCAGTGGCTACACGGCAGCAGAAACGCAATGGTGGCAAAACGGGATAAACTCCGGGAATTCCGCGACTTGGTCGGTTTTGAACCAAGATGCAACCGTCGTCGTTCAAGTGACCGTTGGCGCTTGTGTCGAGCGGGATACGGTGGTCATTGATTACGCACCCGTTTTCAATACCGGTTTGCCGAGCAACCTGCCGCTGTGCAATGGAGACAGCACGTGGATTGCGGCCAATGTGGGAGCGCCGGAATACCAGTGGAGCACGGGTGCGACGACGACCGGGATTTGGCTCACCGCACCCGGGGTTTACACCTTGACCACCCCCATCCAAGGATGCGATTATGAAACCAACGTGTCGGTTCAAAATGTGCCGCTTCCTGTCTTTGAACTCGGCGCCGATCAAACCATTTGCGACGGGGAATCACTGCTGCTAAGTACCGGTTTGTTCAATGCGGACGCAACAGTTTGGTCGAGCGGAGCAACAGGTCCGACTTTGGAAGTCACAAGCGCTGCCACGTACAGCGTTACGGTGACCGAAAACGGTTGCTCTGCTACCGATGCCATCGAGGTTTCGGTGCAAGACTTGCCGGTATTTGACTTGGGGGAAGACCAATTCCTTTGTCCGGACGAATCGGCTTCATTCTACATCTATCCCTTCCCGGAAGGCGCCTCCGCGAGTTGGAGCACCGGCAGCGTGGCCACATCGTTGACCACCAACACCCCCGGGGTGTACAGCGCATTGGTCAACTGGAACGGCTGCATTTGGACCGACAACGTGGTCGTCGAGCGTGCGGCCCCCATCCTCATTGACATTGTTGAACCCCTGAAATTTTGCGAAGGCGAATCGATGGTGGTGAGTGCAGAAAACCCGCCCAACCTCTTTCCCATTGGCTACTCCTGGAACAACGGGGAAACCACGCCGGCCATTCAAATCGATCGCCAAGGCATTTATACCATCACGGCGCAGAACGCCTGCGACTCTGTAAGTAAGACCTTCCTCGTCACGCTGGAATATTGCGAATGCCCCGTTTATGTGCCGAACGCCTTCACCCCTGATAACGATGGCGCGAATGACTTGTGGCGACCGGTTCTGGGATGCGAACCGGAGGAATACCGGCTGGAGATCTATAACACGTGGGGTGAACTCATTTTCGCTACCGAAGACCCGGAAACGGGGTGGATCGGACAGGTTGAAGAGAACCCAGAGAGCGCGGAGCATTCCGGGTATTTCACCCGAACCAACGTCTATCATTGGCGCATCCAAGTCGCCTTTCCCGATGAGGAGAGTCCCCTCACCCCCATCGAACAGACCTTTGAAGGCCATGTTCACATGATGCGATGATCTCGCTTCGCCCTCAATATTTTACCAAACGAAGCATCTGCGCGTTCCCGCCTTCACCCGTGGAAAACAAGAGAATTCCAGAAGGCCATGCTGAAGCGTCAAAAAGCTGGGATTCCCCTGTAAAACGTCCGGATGCGACGGTTCTGCCTCGGGAATCCAAGACTTCATAAACTTCACCCACCGCAACGCCGACGACGTTCAACTCCTCCCCGACCGGATTTGGAAAGGCCGTCAAGGCCGTGTTACCGTCGAATGGCATCACATCCACCGATTGATTGACATCCACCAATTCTGTTAGCTCATCAAAACCGAACGAACCGTCGTAATCGAAGAACACGTTCGAGGGCGAGCCGGTGTCATCCAACGATTGGATTGTACAGGAACCGTTCGACCCACCCCACATTGCTCCATTCATTCCATCCCCGTATGCATCGATCAATGTGAACGTGTAGCAACCGGTTGAAGGCAAGGAAATGGTGACCTCATAATCTGTAAGACTTCCATAGGATCCGGGCGCTGCTGCGGCAACGACGTTGTCCCCACCGTCGCGCACTTCCCAACCGGTCTCATCCCCCCAATCATCCGTTGCCAGCATCAGAAGCCACTGCGTCGTGGCCGGTGTGGACAGGATCACCTCGGATTCCAAGGAATTGTTGGCGGCATTCTCATCATTCAATTGGGCCTGCAGTGTGAAGGTGGTGGGATTGCCAAACGTATAAGTTCCCAAAGTGAATTCCACCGACTGGTATGTTGAAAGTGACCCCGACCAATCGGATGCGAGCACCACCTCGTCGTCCACCACCATTTCGACAGTCAACGCCATGGCATCGCCATAAGCCAATGGATTCGCACCCCAATTCGTGAGTTGGGCGATGATGGGCGTCTCTTCTCCGGAACAGACGGTGGTGGCGCCGAGATACGCACTTAGCGCACCATCGTTGGCTGTTGCAGGCTGCGTGGCAAGCTTCCAATTGGTCGCCATGAAATCGAACGAGCCGGGGTCCATGCTCATTCCGTTGATCAAATAAATCTCATCGTTCAGCACAAAAGAAGCCGGCGCCCATCGGGACATCCCCGGATGTGGAGGCCAAGCGTACCAAGCATCGGCAATCGGATCGTACTGCCAAAGCTCACCGGTTTCCATGGAACTGTGGTCGTCGCCATCGCCACTCAAGGCATAACCCATGCCATTGTGTGCCAACTGCGTTCCAGCGACTCGGCCCTCAGCGGGCAAGGTCGCACGCTCCTCCCATGTTTCAGCTACCGGATCGTAAACGTACCAATCATTGTAGATGAAAGGGCCATTGTGACCGAATCCCACATAGATGAGACCGTCGATGCCAAACTGGTATGGATGGTGCCGAACTGAGCCGGGGAAATCGGGTTTTTGGGACCAGGTGTCCGATGGAATGTCGTATTCCCACCAATCGTTCATATCTCCATTCGGACCGCCTCCAAGCCCAACAAAAATTTTGTCCCCCTCCGCCACAAACGCCGGGTGCGTTCGCGCCGAACAAGGGCAGGACGCCTTCTCCGTCCATTGCATGCTGTCCGGATCAAAGACCCACAAATCATTCAGATAACCGCTGTTCGACAACCCAAACCCCATCCACGCTCGGCCATCGTTTTGTTCCCCAATGGTGTAACCGCGCGCAGGACCCGGAAAATCATCCAATGCCGTCCAAGCATCGTCCTCAGGGTGGTATTGATAGAAGGCATTGGTGAAACCGCTGGTGGACTCACCAGCAACCAGGTAACCAATGGAGTCCAAGGCGAAGCCATAACTGTGATTCGAAACAAAACCATCAGGCAGGGGCGCAACAGCTGTCCAACCTTGCGCATCGAGTACAGAAGTGCATGCTGCACAGATGGCAAACGCCAAACTAAAGCGCTTTTGCGATAGAATTTTCGGAGTAGACATTCGCGAAAGGTAGGAATTAATCCATGTGACATTCAATCGCCGAGACCGCGGTATTTTTGGTCCATGAAATTGAAATCCCTTCCGCTTCATATGCTTGCTTGGACAAGTATGTTGTGCCTCTCATTTCCGGCATCTGCGCAGACCTCGATGCTCATACCAGAACTCCTGAGCGGGACCGCCATTGACCTGACCATTCAGCCGGGGAGTCATGCCTTCTTCGATGGAATGGAGACCGCGACCGCCGGTTGCAACGGCCCTATCCTCGGGCCGACGCTGATCCTTGAGAAAGGTGACTTCGTGCAGTTTAACGTCACGAACAACCTCATGGACACCACGACCATGCATTGGCACGGCTTTCATGTAGCCGCAGAAAACGACGGCGGACCGCACAACAAAATCGCTCCCGGGGCGACCTGGTCACCGAGCTTTGAAATCATGGATCATGCAGGAACGTATTGGTACCACCCGCACTTGCACATGATGACGAATGCCCATGTTTCGAAAGGCGTTTCGGGCATGATTTGGGTGCGTGACGAGATTGAACAGGCGTTGGACTTGCCGCGAACGTATGGCGTGGATGAATTTCCGATGATTGTGCAAACGAAAGCTTTTGATGCGGATGGCCAAATCGAGCCTGCGAGCCACAACGACGCGACGCCCATGGTGAACGCGACTGTCGACGCTTTGCTCGAGGTTCCGGCTCAGCTGTTGCGCTTTCATGTGCTCAACGGCGCTTCTGAGCGCGTCTTCAACCTCGGGCTCGAAGGAGATGTGGCGTTCCACATGATCGGCACGGAAGGCGGACTCGTCTCCGCTCCGATCGAACTCACGCGTCTCCGACTCTCACCCGGTGAACGCGCGGAATTGGTGGTGGATGCATCGAATGCTGATGGCGACACTTTGCGTTGGATGAGTTTCGCCTCGGAATTCAGCAACGGAGTTTACGGAGCGACGAATCCCGGCATGGGGATGGGTATGACCATGGACGGCTACAACCCCAACGCCCTCAACGGGACGGATTTCACCTTGCTCACCATGGTTGTAGGTCCTGCAACGGAAGATGCGGTAGTGGCCTTGCCCGACGTGCTCGATCCGGCCAACGAAAACCCCTGGGTTACCACCGACGCCGATATGACCCGAGTCATCACCATGACCCCGGAATCCATGGGCATGAACGCCTTGAATGGAAATTTCCTGCTGAATGGCGCGCCGTTCAACATGGAGGTGATTAACTACAGCATCCCCTTGGACAACCTCGAGATTTGGAACATCGTGAACAACAGCCCCATCGGCCACCCGTTCCACATTCACGACGTTCAATTTCACATCATCGATCGCAACGGTGTCGCCCCAGCGCCCGAAGAACAAGGCCGAAAAGACGTGGTATTCGTGCCCGCGATGACCTCGGCGCGCTTCATGGCGAAATTCGAAGACTTCGCCGACGCCGACACACCGTATATGTACCATTGCCATATGCTCACGCACGAGGACGCTGGCATGATGGGACAATTCGTGGTGTTGCCGCCAGCGGACATCGCCGATATCAGCGGGAATCATCTGGAGCTGCCGTTTCCCAGCCCAGCAGATGCGCATGTGACCGTGGAGCACCGCGGTGGACGCTGGAGCATTGTGGACGCTAAGGGAAAGTTGGTGAAAACTGGCGAAGGTCCCGCGCAACAATTGCGTCTTGAATCAGTTGATTGGACGGATGGCTTTTACTTCTACCAAACCGAACGAGTCGTTGGCGCCCAGCGCATCCTTGTTCAACATTAAGCGCACGTGGGCACTTGCCGTGCTTTTGCTTTCCGCTTGGGGAGCAGTGGCCCAAACCCACCAGCTCAGCGGATACGTGCAGGATGCTGGCAGCGGTGAGATGCTACTCGGCGCAACGGTTTGGTCGGCAGAATTGGCCACAGGCGTCGGAACCAATGCCTTTGGTTTCTACTCCATCGCCCTGCCTGCCGGTCGACATGCGCTGACGGTTTCATACATTGGATACACTCCCCAAACCTTCGAAGTCGAACTTAACGGCGATACGAAAGTGAATTTCCAACTCATCGCCGGGGTCGCCATCCAAGAAGCGGTGGTTACGGGTGAAGGGTTCAACCGCATTGAGGACCAAATCCAAATGTCCAAGGTCGAAATTCCCATGGACCAGGTTCGTCGGTTGCCGGCCATCGGCGGGGAGGTCGACCTTTTGAAGAGCTTGCAACTCATGCCCGGTGTGCAGTCGGGAGGCGAGGGCACCTCGGGCTTGTATGTGCGCGGGGGCAGTCCCGACCAAAACCTCATCGTACTCGACGGCGTGCCACTCTACAGCGTGAGTCACCTGTTCGGTTTTTTCTCGGTGTTCAATGCCGACGCCGTGAAGCAAATGACCATCACCAAAGGCGGCTTTCCCGCGCGGTTCGGCGGCCGATTGTCATCCGTACTGGAAGTCAACATGAAGGACGGCAACATGCGGGAAGTGCACGGCACGGCAAACGTGAGTGTTTTGGCATCCAAATTCATGGTCGAAGGCCCCATTGCGAAAGACAAAGCTTCGTTCATGATCAGTGGACGCCGGACTTATTTGGACCTCTTGATCAACCCCATCATCGGTTCCATCAACCGCCAAAACCCCGATGTGCAAACGAATCCACGGTACTTCTTTTACGACCTGAACGGCAAAGTCAATTGGCGCGTCGGTGAGCGAGATCGGGTGTTCTTCAGTTTTTTCAACGGGACCGATGATTTTGGGTTGGAAGCGACGGAGAATTTTGGTGCGTCGAGTTCGCGGATCGATTTTGGTTTGGACTGGTACAACAATGTCGCCGCAGCGCGCTGGAACCACGAATGGACACCCAAACTCTTCTCCAACCTCACCCTCACCCGCAGCGAATATGCCTTCAATACAGGCATCGAATTCGAAGAATTGTCGGGAGTTCCCGGCGACACCTCCTCGCAGCGTTTCGCCAGCCTCTACCGGAGTGGCATTGTGGATTATGCCGGGCGCCTCGACTTCAACTATGCGCTCAGTAACCGCCATTACGTGCGTTTTGGCGGCAGCTCCACAGTGCACACCTTCAATCCTGGAGCGACGACGTTTCAAGCGGATTTTGGCCAAAGCTTCCCGAGCATCGACACCACGCTCGGCGCCTCGGAGGTGCGCTCGGTCGAACACTTTTTGTACGCAGAGGACGAACTCACGCTTGCCGAGAACTTCAAAGCTAACTTCGGTCTGCACGGTGCACTGCTCCTCGTGAACGGAACGTCATTCGCCTCCTTGCAGCCGCGCGTTGCGCTCAATTATCGACTCCGTGACGGCAGCGCGTTGAAAGCGAGTTACGCCCGGATGAATCAGTTTGTACACCTGCTCACCAACGAAGGCCTCTCACTACCCACCGACCTGTGGGTGCCGGCCACCGACCGGGTCACACCGCAATCAAGTCAACAGTGGGCCGCCGGTTGGGCCAAGACATTTGGCGAAATTGAATGCAGCATCGAAGGATATTACAAGGCCATGGAAGGCTTGTTGAGCTACCGAGAAGGCGCAAGCTTCAGCAACACCCTAAATGCGGTTTGGGAAGATCAAGTCACGCAAGGCATAGGCAATGCATACGGATTTGAGTTCCTGCTGCAAAAGAAACAAGGCCGCACAACGGGTTGGGTCGGTTACACGTTGAGTTGGGCGAACCGCCAATTCGATGAAATCAACAGCGGGAATTGGTTTCCCTACACCTACGATCGCCGACACGACGCCTCGGTGGTCTTGATGCACCAATTCTCTGATCGAATCGACTTTTCCGCCACATGGGTATACGGCACAGGTCGCGCCCTGACGCTCCCCGAGTCCGCTTTCAAAACGTTTTTGCCGTCAAGTTTCACCGGCTTCACACCCGACGTGAACGGCTTCAACATCGAAATTCCGAGCGCCAAAAACACGTACCGAACCAGTCCTTACCACCGTGCTGATGTTGCGTTGACGTTTGTCAAAGAAAAACAAGGTTACACCCGTTCGCTGATTTACAGTGTGTACAACGTCTACAACAACCTCAACCCGTTCTTTTCGCTCGTCGACGAGAACGACGATGGCTCCCGCGTAATTCGCGAATATGGCATTTTCCCCATCATTCCATCAGTCGCCTGGCGCGCTGAATTCTGACTCCCATGAAAACGAATCGAATCTTCCTGTTTCTATTAACGGCGACAACCCTGGCCGTAGCGGGTAGCTGCGGCAAACTCAGCGAAGGCGTCGTACGCGATATCGCTTTCCCGGAGCACGATCCCCAAATCGCCGTGACCTTCATGGCGCGACCGGACGCTGATACGTTGGTGGCGCGCGCGATGTCCTCCGCGGCCATCCTCGACACCGCGGGCAGCCAAAAAATCAAAGACGCTGTTTTCACCCTGACGCACTCGAATGGAACGAGCATCACATGGGGCGACCAGGCAGATTGGGTCAATGGACTCGGACACGTGTTAACAGACGCGGAGTTGGCGGCGGGAACGTGGCGGCTTGATGTCGAGGCGCCAGGGTTTGAAGCAGTGACTGCCGAGCAAGTGATGCCTCCTGTCATAGACAGCGTGGGCGATTATGCCTACAGCTGGGTGTCGGAATTGGTGGATTCGTATGAGGGGGAGGATCCGGTGGAAGGCGCGTATTTGTCACGCACGATTGACTTTACCTTGACGTTGCCCGACCGATTGGGCGAGGCGGATTACTTCATTGTGCGATCACAAATCAAGCCAGAATGGGAAGAATTGGATGAGGGCGAATATTCAGGGGGATACGCCATTTTGACCTCGCAAATTGACGATGATCCGCGTATGACGTTCAATCAAACTGCAGGCGGATTTTTATTCCAGGACATCGGCGATCTCGAGGCGTTGACGAGTTTGGCATTCCGGGTGTTTCAAGAGTCGTGGGGACCGGATTTGGATGCGTTAATTGAGGCGCCCGTGGTCATCGAAGTGGCGGCAGTTTCACCGGAAATGGCCCTGTATTATGAGCGCCTGGACTTGATCAACAATCCGTCAGGCGGGCCGCTGTTTACCGAGCCGATTTTGGCGTTCAGCAATGTGAGCAGTGGTTACGGCTGCTTTGGGCTGTACACCTCATCGGAATTGGAATTGTCGGTGGATTGATTCCTCCGATGGACGTTACTGCGTCAGTCGGTGATGACACCGACCAAACGCAATACCGTATACACTCCGAAAATGGCTGTCAACGACAACAAACCAAACACCCATCGTCGTTGTTCCAACTTTTTAGCTGCGACGAAATGTCCCAATGAGAGATTTCGCAATTGCTGTCCGTAGGTAAGGTCACCGTCCCTTTTTGCTTTTTTCGAACGGTTGACCAAATCCCAATAGTTTTTCCAACGACGGTTGATGCGTTGTTGGATTTGCACTGCTTTGGGACCGAAAGTGATGGAGTACACCCCCATCACTGCTGTGAAATAAAAGGAACTGTTCATACCTATATTTACGTAAATTCCCACCAAAAGGTTACGTTAATACCTATGTTTTTCAGTCATTTAAGTCGTTTTGTAGCTGTCCTTTGCGCATGCCTTTTCAGCGCTTGTGCCGCCTTGAGCCAAGGCCTTCTGGGCACCGAACAGCCGTTTGAGTCTGCCTCCGCACTGGTCGTGCCCTTGGGAGCGACGCAAATCGAGGCGGGAGGCTGGCTACAGTGGGCCACGCCGGAGGGCGAGCAAGTGGAAGACTTCACGTATGCCGTTCCCTTGGGCATTATCCGGTACGGGTTTCGAGAGCGCGTCGAAGTGCGCGTGGGCGCGCAGTTTTCTCAATCGCTCGGCCAAGCTGAAACGGCACGAGCAGGCATCAAGTGGGACATCGTTCCCGACGCGGACCGCTTTCGTGTGGCGTGGATTTCGGAAATCGAAACGCGTCTGAATTCCATCTCAACGAATACGAGGGCACCTTCTCAACACCGCATTTGCGCGGCTTGGACGGATGAGGACCGTTGGTCGGCACGAGCCAATTGGGGCGTCCGCTGGGGTGCGGATTCCACGGAAATGATTGTTGCGGCGGCGGCGGCGCGGGAGGTCGGATGGCAGGGTTGGACGGTGTTCTTAGAGCCCGTTTGGCGATCGACCACGGGCGTGCGCGTTCATGCCGGGGCCCTGCTCGAGGTGGGCGATGATGCGCAGGTAGATATTGCATTCCAGCGCGATTTGGACACCGGCGATTTGCGATTCACCTTTGGGTACTCGCGTCGCCTTTGGCGCACGGATGAAACCGATCAAACTGAACCATGAGGCCTCGTCGCAAATTCCCTCAATCTCTCGTGCTCCTCGGCATCGCCGGGATGACCAGCGGTTGGGCATTCAAGTTGAATCACCTCATCGGCGCCGAGCCACTTTTCAATGGCGGTGTGGTGCTGCTCGTTG
>Ga0255779_1006072_pt1 | contig 11087 bp, 17 predicted proteins | sample 011ome_21_FD_179977 | JGI IMG/M metagenome (GOLD analysis project Ga0255779, IMG submission 179977) | Coastal salt marsh microbial communities from the Groves Creek Marsh, Skidaway Island, Georgia - 011508AT metaG (version 2) | ecosystem: Environmental > Aquatic > Marine > Intertidal zone > Salt...
GGTTTCATGACGAATTTGGACATTTGGACCTGTGTGATGACGTAATCGAGTGGTCGGGTCATGAGAAAGTTTCGTTCTTCTTCGGTCAAATACACAAACTCACTATCGAGTGAAAACTTCTTAATCGAGGCGTTCGCGTCGAGAAAGTTATCAGCGGGATCGGTAGCACTGATGTTTCGTACCACATCTATCAAAGGTTTGAGCTTGATTCGCACCTCAACAACTTGCTTCGTAAGGGCACACGTGGGTATAGCTAAAGATGGATTCCTGTAAAAGTAAAAGGGAAGATCCAGGAAATACGTGTAGGGGTCGGCGTAGCTCAGGAAGTTGCCGTGTCCATTCAGGAAATAGAGGGTCTGTTCTATGTCATCATTCGTGTTGTGTAACTGTTGATGCATGTAGATGTATTCCCCTGTAAGACGCTGGATGGGTTGTCCTCCAATCAGGAGCTCCGCGTACTCTATCATGTGCGTAATCACCGAAGGTGACCACACCATATCGTTCTCGTCGCCATCATCGGGTTTGGGGTCACTCAAAGTAATCTTCAGGGTCATGTTCCTCACGAGGTCACCCTTGTCTCCAGGTATTTTACAAATGATACTCTTATCAAAATCTATGTCACCGTCGAACTGGCTCTCTACGTAGTCAAATGCGAATTTAGAATGTCGTTTGAAATTCGCCAGGAAGTAAGAAAACTGTGGTTCACCTGTGAGCCATTCGTCTTGGACTCCAGTGGCGGCGAGTCTCAGTCGACCAGCCATTCCTACTGTATATGAGTAAAATTTTGGTAAATAAAACGAAACACTACAATAGAATGAATCTTCAGTTGAGAAAATTCAAACCCGAGACGATGAGTGATGATCGGGTATGTGTGTTTATAGGAAAGCGAAACACGGGTAAGTCGACGTTGGTCAAGGACATCATGTACTACAAGAAGCATTTACCAGCGGGTATAGTACTGTCAGGTACAGAAGAGGGTAATCATTTCTATTCAAACTTTATTCCAGACCTGTTCGTATATGGCGACTACGACCGAGATGCCATAGAACGTGTGATGGCCAGGCAACGAAAGTTGGTGGGTGCGGGTAAAAATAATTGTGGAGCTTTCATGCTTTTGGATGACTGTATGTATGACTCAAAATTCCTTAAAGATACCTGTATACGTCAGTGCTTTATGAATGGTAGACACTGGAAGATATTCTTTATGTTGACGATGCAATATGTGATGGATCTACCCCCAGCTCTTCGTGCTAACGTGGATTACGTGTTCATTCTCAGGGAGAACATCATACAAAATAGAGAAAAGCTCTACAAATCATTCTTCGGTATTTTTCCCTCTTTCGATATGTTCTGTAAGGTGATGGATGCTTGTACGGAAAACTACGAGTGCCTCGTGTTAGACAATACGGTCAAGTCTAACAAGATTCAGGATTGTGTGTTTTGGTACAAAGCGACACTCAGGAAGAATTTCAGAGTGGGTGGTCCGGACTTGTGGAGGTTACACCAGAAGATGTATAATCCCAAACATCAACAACAGAGAGAGGACGATGCCAAGAAGGCTACGAAAAAGACAAATCTCAAGATAACCAAGACAAAATAGGTGCGTCTCTCGAATTATTCTAAAACATATGGCTATATTAAATGGCTTCAGAACAAGTGTTTACCATGAACCTCTCGGACGATGGAGAGGGAATGGTTCCCATTAGTCAGAATCAATCGACTGCTTTTATTCCACCTGAAAAAAATGTGAGTCAAAATAAAGAGACGATGGATTCTACTCCCATTAACGATATCATGATGGACCCCCCGATGATGACTGATCAGCCCAAGATGCAGAGCATGCAGATGGCCGCTCCCGACCCCCAAGGTGCTTACCCTAGCCCCAACGGTCAGGCTGAGAAGCCCGCCAGTAAGAACCCCATGAACCTCACCGACGAGCAGATGACCGCTCTTCTTGTCGCGGCGTGCACCGCGCTCGCCGTCAGCAAGCCTGTCCAGGACAAGTTAGCGACTTCTATCCCCAAGTTCCTTAACGAGCAAGGGGGTAGGAGTATGGTTGGTCTTGCTTCCACCGGTGTGGTCGCGGCGATCGTCTTCTATCTCATGAAGGATTACGTCATCAAGCCTTAAACGGGCCTTTCCCATCCCATATTACTGTAGATGGAATTATCAATTCCAGAATAATACGTACCGAGAGCACCCATAGCGAATGTTCCCGCTAACAAGGCACTCAATTTAAGTTTCTTGTTAACGTCGGCTTTAGGGTCAGTCATAGCCTTCTTCGTCTCAGACGAAACTTGGTTAATGAGGAAGGTGATAACTAACGCGATGAAGGTCGCAGAGAGGAAAAATATCCGGTCCACGGCGAGTCGTGGGATGTTACCGATGGCGAAACGGATGACGTTGGGTATAACGACAGTGAACCATATGAGGTTAAGGTGGTAACTTTTGGAGATGAGTGGCACGAGGGTCACGGCATACAGGGCTATCCAGTACGCGATGGCCGTGATCAAAATGTTTACCGGTGTCTTCATTTAAACTAGACTGAGATTATTTATCCTGAATGTGCTGACCACAGAATTCCGTCTTTTGTGGAATCTGTTCGTAGATACCCAACTCGATACACATGTTTCGAAGTTCGAGGTAATTTTCCCAAAACTGCGGAGAGTGTTCGTATTCACTCACGGTACAATGGGCCAACTCGTGTATGAGCACATGAAAAATCTCATTTGGCTTCCCGTCGAGGCACACGACAATTTCTCCTCCTTTGTTTGTGTTGGAACCCACCGACCCATTCATTCGTTTCATACCGGTGATGGGAATACACCTGTGTAGCATGTGATACTTCTGGTTGTCCGTGTCCCGAAGGTGGTTCCTGAGAACCGTGTACTTTTCCTTCACCTCTACGAGTTCACTCGGTTCCCTGGTGTACACGAGTACCAAGGCGACGATTAATAAAAGAATCAGTATCATCATCTCTTATATACAAAGATAAATTTGCTATACAGTTCCGAGATTGGATTTCCTTTGAGACCCTCCCACAATTCTAGACTAAACCCCAACTCTTCCAGGTATGTCACTAAAAGGTCTTTGTATGCGACTGGTTCCGCTTTTGGTCCTTCCGCGTAGTACGGTGTGTCCGTCAAGTGCACAAAAAGTTTTTCACCAAACCCACCATTTCCGTGCTCCTTGAGTTTGAAAAAATTTCCAGAATCATCTAGGTACGGTGTTTTGAAAATAATCTTTTCAGAATCCGGAATGATACCTATGAGAAGTCCACCCGGTTTCATACGCTTCCTGATTTCGTGTATCGAAGTGAAGAACAGGTCCCTCGATGCAAAGATGTAGTGTAACGAAAAATTAAAACACACGATATCAAATTTTCTGTTTGGACAGTCACGAATGTCACCCTCGTAAAAATTCACGCGCATGTGCATGTTTTTCGCACGCGAACGGGCTTCTACGAGGGCTGATGGTTCGGGGTCACACATGTTAATGTTCACCCCACATTTCGCCCACTTTTGAAGATCCCCGCCGAAACCACATCCCACGTCGAGAATGTGTTGACCTTCACGAGCCACGGACTGTATAAGTGTTCGTTTGGCATCGTTGTGATTTCGGCGAATTTCTTCCATACTTATTTATGGAATGATAAGTTTAAGCTTTTTGAGTTCGAGTGGTTCACTTAGATGCCAGTTCCACATATAGTAGTACACCGAACCCGACCCTTTTATGAATTTTTCCTTCTCGAGTGTCTCGATACACACACCCGCTTCGGCGCTATTGAAGACGTGAAATCCAAGATTTCGGGCGATGAGGAAGGCGTCGTTGTACACGTCACCGACCATGAAAAACCTGTACACCTGGTTCACGGTCCCCGACCCGTCACGACGTTCATATGGAATGTCATAGAAAGATATGAAATCATCATTAGTGTCGTTCACGTACGAATGAATAGGTAGGACAACACGTTTCACGTACTCTTCTGTGATGATGGGAGCAATCTTGGCATCTTTCACGTGATCCTTGAGTATCGAAGTCACCTTGGGTATGTCCTCCACGGTCATCTTTCTCCACGCGTGTTTACACGGTCCTCTAATCTCGTAAAATTTCTCACGGACTCTATTTGTCTGGTGAAATCCCGTCTTTACGAGATGTTTCACGTCCAAGAACCTGTGCCAATAACACGATTTCGTGATGGGTGTGGGAATCTTGGTCACGGCCGTATAGATAGCCTGCCAGATACCCTTCTTGTTCGCCCGACGCTTTATTTCAGTGATGAGAAGTGGAGCGAGTCTCGATGATCTATACGAGGGGTGTACGCATAAGTAATCAATCTGGGTCATCTTGAGTTCTTTCCCTTCGACGTTCACGTCTAAAGGGGTGCTGGCTATGTATCCAACCATCTCTTTCGTATCCACCTTTCGAATGGCTATGCTATCGTCTATGGACCATTTAAGACCTTCGACTGTGTACGCCAGTTTAAACTCACCGTGTACCACGTAGTACTCTCTCAAAAATGTACACGCCTCCTTCAGAGTACACGAGGACCATACGAGACCCTCTGGAAGTTTGGTCGTCTTTTTCGTAATGTCACGAGACTCATCTATTTCACCAGGTTCCGTACCTTCACGAGGAACGGGTTGTTTGTCCCAATATTCGTGCATTTGATACGTAAGTAATGGCTTAAAGTTTTAAGCTTACATAAAATCATAATGTCTCTCGAGCAGGATTATACCACCGTCCCCGGACAGATCTACGCGTGCCTCTCCATCGTAGGCCCCGAGGCGCCGCAGAAGAATGATAAGTTTGGTATTAAGATTCGCGGTGCCTTCGCGAACCGCGACGAGGCTGCGAACCATGCGAAGCGTCTTCAGAAGGAGGATCCCACCTTTGACATCTATGTCGTAGACATGTACAAGTGGCTTCTCATTCCCCCCGACCCCACGAAGATTGAGGACGTACACTACACCAACGAGAAGCTTGAGGAAATCATGACTGGTTATAAGGAGAACCAGGCACAGGCTACTCGTATGTTCCAAGAACGCAAGGCGGCTATGATGGAAACCAAGGCTGGTGGATACGTTCCTGGTGACGAGAACTCAAAGTTTTACACCAAGCCCGACGAGGCGCCCATCTCTCACCCCGCGGAGGTTTTGGAGCGACTCAAGAAGGAGAAGCCCGACACTCCCATGGAGGAGCTCGTCAAGGAGGCTGACGATATTGTGAACGAGGAGATGAAGGAGCGCCAGAGGAAGCGCGAGGAGGACGCCAAGGCGGCCGAGTCGACCGACGGAAAGATGGAGGAGATTAAGGAGGAGGGAGAACCCGAGGTTTCTTCTGCGTAAATAATATTCACATACAATAAAACAAAATGCTCAGGATTATCCTCACGATCCTTTTCGTTGGGGCTTTCTTTATTTTGTTTTTTAAACCAACATACGATTTAAAAAACAAAACAGTTTCCGAACCATCGACAACTGCCGGTTTTGTTGAAGACACGGATGATGCGTTCATACATCCTGGTTATCCGTCTCAACTGATAAAGAGGGATGCTAGTGGAAAAATTAAACCTATATACGGTGATATAGGCACGTTCGTCGCGTATTCGAATGTACCCGATGAACACTGGCTAAGTGGATATCCCCAAAAGCCCGTTGAATCCCAGAGTTACGAAGATACTGATACCAAGTTATCGAGGCGTATTCGCGAACTCACGTATACCTGAGTATGACGGGTTGCATTGTTTTTCCCATAAAAAATCCAAGTAAGAAAACAGCAAACGCGATTATCCACGTAGATTTATCAATGTTCGTGAATAGATCGAATTTCTCATTCTGGGGAGGTGGTGGAGGTGGGGCGTAATTCATCTCACTGGGATGAAAGTAATAGGGTTGTTCGTGCTTCTCTTCCTCCTCTTCCTTCTCCTGATTTAAAGGGTCTATCGTGGGATTGTACTCAATGGGATTGCCTATGTCCGTTTCCATTTTCTAATATAGTTTTTGTTTTTTTTAAGCGTCTTCTTCCTCACTTTCACTCTCATCGTCTACCACGAAATCCTTGAGATTACCATTCTCATCCGCGTCATCATCGTAGTCCTCCTCTGAACTGAAACCCTCTTCATCCTCGGTGTCGATATCAGAATCAATCACGGAATCGTGCTCATCCGAAGCGTAATCATCGAGAAGTACCTCCTCCGCGGGTACATAAAGAACGGGTTTCTTGACAGCTCGGCCAAAACGTGTAACAGTCATTTATACTTTAAGTTCCGAATTGTTTAAGTACTTTTAACATGCACTTTTTCTGTAATTTTAGATGGTAATTTGTGTGTTCTCGCCTTGCTCCTTTTACAAATAGGACACTTTTGGTGATTTCATTCTTTTTTATGATGTAGGACATCAATTTACCTTCGTGTTCTCCTGAGATGTTTTCACAAAAGCTCGAAGTCGTCATCGCGAGACTGTACCCCTTCATCTTGGTGAGTTTTATGACCTGTAGATCACCGTCCGTCTTCATGTGTTTGTTGATGAAGGATTCGAGGTCGGGTTTCGCGTCAACCTGGGGTTGCTCGACGTATTTTTTGATTTCCGGACACTTCTTAAGGTCCTCCTTCTCGGGGTACAATTTGTCCACGATACCAGTCGTGAGTTTGTGTCTTCGACCACAGAAATGTTCACAAAACCCGTCACAGCGACCTACGATCGTTTCGTGTCGGCTGAAACACTTCTGGAGAATCTCTCTTCCACTTATGATGAACCACACGTGATTGGACCCGTGTTTTCTTTTGACATTTTCACAATATCTAGAAGTCGTCGCCGCGTAATACGTCTCCTTATTTTTGAAAAGTTTCGTGATGTAGGCATCGCTCTGACCCTCCATATTCTTTCGAACAAAGTCCTCGATCATACTTCTCAATTCTTCATCGTAAATTTCATTCCTCGTCTCCTCCGGTGAAAAGGAAACCTCTTTTATCTTGACGGATGGAACGTCTATGGTGACATTCTTCGGCTGATCCGTCCTGACAGCGGCCATCTTAAGAATCTCTACACTCGGTTTTTGGTCTATACGTTTCGCTTCATCCGTGTATATGAACAAAGGGAGATACGGACCCTGGTCCACCTGACCATTTTCACAGTCTTTACACCCTCGTGCACCACACGCCTCGTGTTTCGCTCGCTTGTATGACCACGGCATCCTGAATCCACTTCCTTTCGAGCGGCGTACGACGCTTCCGTAGACAGATGCGTCTATGATATCATTCCATTCGACGTTTCGGTTAAACTTGGCGAGTGACACGAGTATGTGTTCCCGAAGAGCGACGGCGGATGCCTGATCGACGACGAGACCCGGCCAATTCAGGTGTACACCGGTCTTCATGAGTGACCCACATTGCTTAGGCTTTGCCACCGAAATGAGACACTCTTTACCACCGTGAAACCTTACCGTCTCACAAATAACCTTAGAAATGTCCTGAATCTCATCGATTCCTAAAGGTTCCGGGTCCTTGTAATCGATGTCGACGAAAAAGTTATACGTCTCACTCTTCTGTTCCACGACGTAAATCTTCTTTCCAGATGTAACAGCGTCTATGTAGACATCATAAAATTCGTTCAACCTATCAAATGGCACAGAGAGCTTTCCTCCGTCCATGAGCACATGTGATAGATTGGTCGCATTATTGGCGTACCACTTTTTAAACATACCTTTTTATCGTTCATCATCTCTAAACCATTTCATACAAGACACATCTGGATATTCCTTCGACTGTGAAATTTCCTTCTTAAAGGTCAGTAATTCGTAGACCGTCTTTTCTTCATTCTGAGCCATCCATTCCTTCACTTCCTGTTCACACATACCCCTATTCTTCTCGAGCAGTTCACCGATCTGTCTTAAAATGAAAGCCTTGGACTTCATTATTTAATAGAGAAGGTTTTTCTGTTATGAGAACTTATGCACGCGTAGAATTTAGGGTTTTTAAGAACGTTATCGATTATGAGTTTCCAACGTTTACGTGAGTTAAACTCCTCGAGGGTATCGTAACTCATGTAATCGTTTTCGTCATGGGTTTTACGAATGGGTTGATTGTTTAATTTCTTCAACTGCATCTTGTGCTTTTCTTCGTAGAACTTTCGGACCTGAGTCTGCTGTTCCGAGCGAGAAAAGTTGACGAAAAAGATATATACATTGTACTCGAGTTCTACTGTTGGACTCTCTTTGACTGTAAATTTAAATTCCGTGTATTCTCCATTTTTTAGTGAGACAACCCCCCGTGTCTCCTCTTCTAATTCCCTTAAGGCACACCGTAAAGGATTGAAAATCTCCCGTCGTCTACACCCACCTGTGACGAAAATCCAATCCTTAAAGCGCCAATCCCTCACCGTGAGAAACCGAGGTTTCCCATCAGCAAAGCTAACCGGTATTGCAATCGCTTTGTACTTTTTCATTGCGCATTCGCAAGTTATTATAAGGCGATATGTTTATTCCTCGGATTTTTCCTCCTCAATCTCCTCCTTCTTCTCTACAGTCTCAACGGGGGCGGGCTCGGGGGCCGACAAGTGCCTGACGACCTGGGCTGAAAAATTCTTGAATCCATCGATATCCTTCTTGGCCTTGTTCATCTCCTTAAACAGAAATACTAGAGCGACGGCACACACGACGGTGGCGACGATTAAAAGAGTGTCCTTCGTGACTGGGACCATTTATAAATGAAACTAACATCTTCTTTTTAAGTAATTACACCCATCCTGGTCTTACCGGGGGTAGGACACTCGTAGGGTGTCTGAGCGAATTGGACGGCTTCGTAATGCGCGTTTTCACACGATTTGTTTGTGGACGGCGTTTTGGGCTGACCGACAAAGGTTTCGAGTGTCCTGGACTTAGGATCGTACGTCAATACAAAAACGATGGAGAGGAGAAAAAATATTTTCCAAAGCATCTTTTACTACTTAGTTAGAATATAATAGACCACCCATACCATTCTCCACGCGTAAAACGTTGAAGTTCACGGCATAAATGTCGTCATCGACGTTCTGGTTATCGTTGATGATACGAGCCGAATCGAGTCGGCTGAAATTTAGGGTACCGGTAGGCTGAAGCTTACCCGCATCGAGGCAGAAGGGGTAGAAGAACAGCGTCTTGAGAGTCGCGGGCTTAGAAGCGTTGGAAGTGTGGTAATAGAGAGGAACGTGGGAGAAGTTGGGATCGGCAAACTTGAAGTCCGCGACGTCGGTACCGTTAATCTGGAGCTTGAGCTTGTTGTTGTTGTTAAGGATAGAAAGAGCAGTCGCCTTACCGGCAGCGAGATACTTGACCGGGTGGTTGAAGTTGAGCTCCTGCATCTTGGAACCGGAAGACACGGCCTTCTGGACCTGAGTGATGAGCATGTTGAGGGGCTGGGAAGCGAACATCTCGCGCTCCTGGGTATCGAGGTACGCGTAGTTGGCGTAGACGTCCCACTTGTAGTCCGCGGCGGAACCACCCCAAGTGATACGCAATTCTACATCGTGATACTGCAGGGCAATAAGTGGGAGAGCAGTCTGCCAGTTCTCGCAGAAGGCGAACCGGAGAGGGTAGAACCGCTCGGCAGTCGCACCACCGTAGAGGTCGCTGGCGACAGATTTGGAAGAGTTGGTCGCGGAGAGGATAGGCGCGATGAGGGTCGAGTAAGTGGAATCCTGCTCATCGATAACCTGACCACCCACGAGAATCTCCACCTTGGAAATTACGTCAGACCAGGTACCAATAGCTTGGGTCGCGCTACCGTTGTTGGGGACGAGGTAGACGTAGTTGAGCATGTCACCCTTGCGCTCGAAGCGGACGGTGGACATACCGTTGTTCGAGACGTTGCCTTGAATGACCTGACGCTCGACAGTTTGGGAAAAGTTCGTATGACGCTTGTACGTCGACCTAAAAAAAGATACCTCGGGCTGACCGACGAGGTGTACATCCTGAGCACCTACGGCGACGAGTTGGGCAATACCACCAGACATTTTATAATATAGTGAGACTTTATTTTTAAGCTTGGACGAATCTGCAAGATTCTTAGAAGGTTAGATACGAGGAGTACAAGTCCTACGGACTCGGTTGGGTGGGCCAAACAGGGTTCGCGGGGTCTTCGGTCGTTTGTGTAATGTCACGAAGAGTTTGGCGATACGTTTCCCATTCGTATTTTTTAGCACCCGGAAGAGGTACATTTGGTAACTGTGTCCAATCACATGCAGCCAGACGTTTGTTGCGTTCTTTGCGGAGTTCTTTCCATGGTTGAGCATCGATGAGTTCTTGGAGCTTGGCCTCGAACTCCTCCTTTGGAGGTTTCTCGTAGCCTTCGGGGAACTTTATAGATTCCCATGTGTTTCCATAAGTGAAACCTGGTGGTCTATCCGGTGATTCATCGATAAGTTTATAAATGAAACTGGCTACGTCGTTCATTATTAATCATACAAGATTAGTTTTCACCCTGAAATTCTCTCGATACTAAAAATCCACCCCATTCTACTGATGCACCACCTAAACCATTACCCGCATCGACTGTACTACTTGTCACCCATAAACTCACGATACCACCTTCTCGTATATAAACTAGACCACTTCGGCTAGCATGCATCAATGATTGCCCAGAAGGCCTATCGTATGCCATGAGAATTGTAGTATCACTTGAGTTTGGTCCATCTTTTAAACTCATGTGCAATACCGACGAAGCACTTCTGTTAGCACCAGTAAACGACATCCAATACCAACCTGATATAGGTGCGGTAAAATTATAAGTTTCCGTATTATATCCGCCACCTTTGTTTGCTCGTATTATGTGAAATGGAATCTTTGTTGTTGCCGCCACATGACTATCATCATCTATTCCAAGATAGAAATACACTGGAGAACTAGCGATGATATCCCCCCTCACATCCAAAGCCACCTTGGGCTCCGACGTTCCGATCCCTAGGCGCCCCGCCTTGAGAGTCATGCTCAAGTCCCCGTGACCGAAATACTCCTTCTGATAGGAGTAAAGTTGCCAGATCTCATCGGAGGTCAGGGCCCGGTTGAAGAGGCGGAAGTTTGCGATGGAACCTCCAAAATGATTCGTGCCGCCA
>Ga0255779_1006076_pt1 | contig 11080 bp, 7 predicted proteins | sample 011ome_21_FD_179977 | JGI IMG/M metagenome (GOLD analysis project Ga0255779, IMG submission 179977) | Coastal salt marsh microbial communities from the Groves Creek Marsh, Skidaway Island, Georgia - 011508AT metaG (version 2) | ecosystem: Environmental > Aquatic > Marine > Intertidal zone > Salt...
ACCACAACTCGACTTTCGTCGACGAAGCATCGATTCAGTCAACATGGAACGAAGACAGTATCAGCAAAACCACGAACAGTTTGTATCACAGCAGCAGGTTTCGCAGATGACGGTGAATCAGGAACACGCTGCGCTTTACCTCGCGCAGCGTCGGCGAGAGTTGGAGCAGCAGCAGCTTCTGCTTTTGCAGCAGCTACAGCAGCAGCAGCTGCTGCAATTGCCGGCGCTGATGTCTGTCGCGGAAGCGCAGCAAATTTCTTTCGCGAAGAATGCTGCCATGCTGCAACAGATTCAGCAAATGCAAATGCAACACGTTCAAATTCAGCAACAGCTCGCCTCGGCGCAACAACCACTAGAATCACCGCAAAGAAACGAAGTCGATACTCAAAAGAAAAAGAGTAGCTACGATGACCTCGGGATGATTATAGAAACGCCGGACGACGAAAGACAACAACAACAGAATGCTGCCATGCTGCAACAGATTCAGCAAATGCAAATGCAACACGTTCAAATTCAGCAACAGCTCGCCTCGGCGCAACAACCACTAGAATCACCGCAAAGAAACGAAGTCGATACTCAAAAGAAAAAGAGTAGCTACGATGACCTCGGGATGATTATAGAAACGCCGGACGACGAAAGACAACAACAACAGTATTAAAGCGAATAACGAGAAGACAAAGACAAGTTTTGGAGAGGAGGATCTTCTTCACTTGCCGTGTATATTTTTTAAAGAGAACAACCGGCGAGAGCGCCCGCGAACGAGAGCCGCCTTTTGCGTATTATTATAAAATTCATATGTATATATATATATATTCACAAAGACAAACAAAACGCGCGTTGCGCTTAACAAAACATCATCTCTTCATCGTCGTCGCGTTTGCAGCGGAAGCGATGATGGATGATGATGCCGTCCGCGGTAAAATTTTTTGTACGTACTCTTTACGCGGTATGCCGTCATGTAAAACGAAAAGAGTGAAAAAATTCAAAAAATCAAATCCAACATTTTATCCAAGAAAGGGTCCGTCCTCAAATCAGCACTCTCAACGCGGGGTTGAATACCACCATCAACTACACGCTCAAAAGCTGTGCCGTGCATGCGAGGATAAAAATGACTCCTCTCTCGGCGTCGTCTTTGTGCAGTCTCGCTCCTTCTGAACAGACTCTTCTCCGATCGTCGTTCACGAAAACGCCGACGATGATTTTGGGGACGAGAACAACATCTTCATCCAGTCAGCAGAGCAACCGGAGAAGGTCTTCGTCTTTCTTTCTTCCTAAAGCAGCACACGCACGCGCTTCGTCTTCTTCATCGTCATCCAAATCGGAACAATCAAAAGCATCGTCGTCGTCATCGAGGAAGAAAACAAAGAAAGCATCTCTTCCTTCTTTGCAAGCGAAGAGAGAAAAGAAGTCTAAAACTCTCACTTCTTCTTCTTCTTCTTCTCTGCCACGAGCGGTGGCGCTGTCGAGTAGGAGCGGTGGTGGTGGTAGGAGTAATAGTACTGAAGACGAGAGTAGCGGCGACGATGTGTGGTCGTCCGGCGTCGCGTTGGATGCGGGGGACGACGCTCTACAGTTCGGAGAGCTTTTGGACGCGACGGAACCGATGGTGCGGCAGAACGATAATAATAATAATAATAATAATAATAATAATAATGGTAACAGTGCGGTAGCGGCAGCGACGTTAGGGCAGGCTTTGCTCGATTCATCTTTTCCTGCGGCGGTTGATGATGATGACAGGGAGGAGAAGGAGGAGGAGGAGAAGGAGGACAACGACGACGACGACGACGATTTTTATATCAACTTAGACCCAACGGAACACTTGTTGTCGTCCATCAACGAAATCACGCGCATACAAAAAGCGAACGAAAAGCTGCGATTGGAAAACGAGCGCATATTGACGCGAGCGAAAATCGCCGAACAGAGACGAGGCGAAGAGAGGTTGGAATCGAGCGAACACAGAGAAGAATTGAAACGACAGGTGGAAATGTTAACCGAGGATTTACGAAGAGAAAAAGAAATACGAGAAGAGGAGTTGTTCAAGGTCGAGCAAGAGAAGAAAGAGATGAACGACTTGCTGGAAAGAGAGAAGAGCGCGTTCGAGGAAAGAGACGAGACGAGACGAGACGAGATTGAGAGTTTAAAGGAACGAGAGGAAGAAACGATGGCGACGTTGAAAAACGCGTTGAGGGAGGCGGAGGATGTGGCCGAGAAACGAAGCGATGAGCTTTCCAAGAGCGAGAACACTGTGTTGGAAACAAAACAACTCTTAGAAACGGAACAAACAAAATCGAAAGAGTTGCAAAACGCTTTGAACGCTTTGAAAGTTGAATCGCAAGAGTTGAAGGAAGAAACGATCAAAGACGAGCAGTTGTTGAACGAGAAAATCAAAGAAAATATGGAAACCGTGGAAAACATCAAGTGGGAAATGGAGACGAAAATCAGCGCATTGGAACTCGATAAAGAAGAGTTGCTGAAAACGCAAGCGAGCGATGTCGCCAAGTGGAAGAAAGAACTCGAAGAGAGAGAATCGGCGATACTGAAATTGACATTGGAACGGGACGAAGTCGCTGAATCGTTGAGAAGAGAGAAAACCGAACTCGAAAACGATTTGAAAGATGCGAACGCCGCCATCGCGGCATTGACTGAGCGCGTGAACAGCGAAGATTCCGCGACACTTTTACTCGAAGAAGCGACAGTTCGAGCGGAAACGTTGGAGCAAGCGATGGAACATCTCGAAGAAGCTTTGCAGGAAGACTTGATTGAAAGCGAGATGCAAACGATTCGCGCGAAACAAATGCTCTCGCTCGCGGAGGATAAAAGCGATAGTTTAGAAAAGAGAGTGCAAATGCTTTTAGATGAACTGAACGAGAACGCATCAGCGGCAGAAACGAGCAACGCTTCTCCTGCGAACGCGGACGCTCTCTCGAGAATTAAAGAACTCGAAGACGAACTCGAAGAAGCCGGAGACATGACGGAAATTCGAAACGCCATCGTGGAAGAGTGCTCGTTGATGCGAGAAGAGGTTGAAATCATGGAAGATCGCTTGGAAAAGATGCGCATCGAACGCGACACCGCGGTGTTAAAACTCTCCAAGTACGCCAAAGAGGAAAAAAGCGACGACGTCGACGTCGACGAGGAAGAATCGAAAGACTGTTATTAAAGAAGAAGAAAGTCTTGGAAAAAAAAAACGCGCGCATGCAGAGTAGAAGCAATATTTATTTGTTGTTGTGTGTATACACATATCATCTATTCTTTTTACAACTCTACTCATACGCACACACAAAACGTTTACGTGTTTCGTTTATCGTCCTTGAGATACCACGGTACTACCTAAATGGTATTATTGTTGTTATTATTCTTATTTATTCTTATTCTGTTCCTCTTCGTATATTTGTTTTTCGTCTGCGTCAAAGGCAACCTCTTCTTCTTCTTCTTCTTTTGGATAAGAAGAGACCCGAGAGCGTAACGTGTTTGTTTTTATCGTCGACTCGGCAGTGTGTATAATATTTCCGCCGAGCGATTCACTCTTCTCGTACTATTCGCTCTTCTCGTTTTTCGCGTTGTTGTTGTTTGACGTCGTCGTAATAAAGCTTTAGTATTACTTTCTCTCTACAACTTACTCCTCAGCGCTTCCTCCACCTCTCGCATCGCCGGTCGTCCGTTTTTCCCGAAAAATCCTTGCTGCCTTCCGCTGTAAATCATTCCTAACTGTTCCTCCTCGATGGTCACCGTGATTGGATACTTATCCACTCTGTTCGGAACGACGTTCGCGTTTTTCACCACGGCCAAGATGGCAGCTTTCGCCGCTTCAAACTCTTGGCCGCCGCCGTCTCAGTTTTTACTATACGTTATGGTGAATTTCATCGTGTCGGTGTTGGATTCCGACGACGACGCGGATGATGCGCTCCTGGAGAAAGAACTTCTCCCTCTTCTCGCAAAAGGGTGGTGGTCGTAAACGACGCCGCTCTTCGAGATGGAAGTCTTTTTCGTCGTCGAAAAAGAACTACTTTTATTACAACCTGTGAAAAAGTCACGCGCGCGTCGTATCAACAGCGCACCACTTCCTTGCATCACTTCTTCGTTTACACCACGCGAAGAAGAAAATAATGAAAAGAAATTCTTCTTCTTCTTCTTCTTCTTCTTTTGTTTTCTTCTTCTTCTTCTTCTTTTGTTTTCTTCTTCTTCTTCTTCTTTTGTTTTCTTCTTCTTCTTCGTAGAAACAAAACAAAAATTCAAAAAAAAAGCAAAATTTTTTTTTCGTCTTTTTTCAAAAAAAAAAAAAAAAAAAAAACAAAAATACAAAAAAAAAGCAAAATTTTTTTTTCGTCTTTTTTCAAAAAAAAAAGAAAAGAAACAACAGCGTTTGCACAAAAAAAAGGAGGGGGGGGAATACCACACACATCTCATCTATTCTCTCATCATCATCTATATGCACGCGTGCATCTGCGGCCTCGCGAACGGTCTCGGCGTCAACGTGGCGACAGAGCTCTCGTTGTTGCTCCTCCCTCAAAACGTGTTAAACAACGAAAAGTCTTCCTCTTCTTCTTCTGGAGATGATGGAAACGACGATTCAGACGACAAGTCAAAGTCATCATCATCATCATCATCGTCAGCACTGATAAAAGAGGGATGTTTCGTGACGAGAATCACGCTGTGCGACTCCGCGCTGAACAACAACATCGCGGCGAAATCGTCGTTTTCGAAAGAAGAAGAGGAAGAAAAGGAGGATTTGGTGGATACTAATACATTCGTGACGGAAAAAGACGTCGCGCTTTCCGGCGGGGTACTCCTAAAAAGCGATATCGGCGACCGGAAATCCGTCGCGCTCTGTCGACGGTTGCGAGCTCGATTGGTGTTGGCGTCTTCGTCTGAGGGGGAGGAAAAGAAGGAGAGTATCATCGTCGACGTTGCGGAGGATTGTTCTTTCTTCTCTTCTTTGTCTTCTTCTTCTTCTCCTTCGTCGCCGCCGCCAATCGACGTGTTGTTTTTCTGCGACGGCGCCGGGCCGTTATCGGTCGCGTGCAACGCGAACGAGCGACTGCGATCGAGGAAAGGAGGAGAAGAGAGTCGTCTCGATCATCAGCGGCAACAACTGCAACAACGACCCATTTTTGTGTATTGCACCGTAGAGCACCATGGGAGTGATAATAATACTAGTCATAGCGGTAGGAATAGTAGTAGTGGTGGTGGCGGCGGCGAGGTTGGGACGATATTCGTAGACGACGGAAGCGGGTATGACGTTGACGAAGAAGCCGAAAAAAATAGCGGGGATGATAAAGCTACCGCGAGTAAAGCTTTGTACGACGCGTTGCGGCCGCAGTTTACCGCGTTGTTTGCAAATGCGTTGGATGAAGCTGGAGCTGGAAACGTGGACGAAGACGAAAATCGGAGAAGAGAACGGAGAGCGGCGTTGCATTGGGAGTTTCTGAAAAAGACGCCCGAGGCGACGCCGTTGTTGCACGCAGTCAGCGAAAGGTCCGGAGATAAGAATAAAGATAAATTTTTGTCCTCGTCTGCGTCGTCGACGGTCGTGCGACAGCGAGATTCCGGTGATAATAGGAGTATTAGTAGTAGAAGTAACGTGTTCTTGCCGATGACTCTTCTCGTAGCGCACACGGCGACGTTTGCGGTGACTCAAATAGTAAAGAGAAGACGAGAGGCGTACTTGAACATGGTGATGAGTAGCTTGAACGTGAGCGAGAATGAAGAAGATATTGATAAGAAAAAGAAAGAAGAAGACGACGCGCTCGCAAAAACGAGCGTAGTGGGCGCAGAACAGTGGACGCATTTGGACATCTTCGATTGCGTGAAAAACGTCGAGAAGGATTTCGTCTCAGCACCAGAAGGAGAAAAGACAAAGGAGGCTGGATACGAAACAATCACGACGGACGGCATAGACGTGGCGATGGAAGACGATCCAAAAGATGCGATTTTGAAGCACGCAGGTTTTGATGCGGTAGAAAATATCAGAAAGCGGTGTAAAATCGCCATCGTAGGCTCGGGCATCTTAACCGCTGCATTGGCGACGTGTTTCGCCTCCATTGGCGTTTCAGAAATTGCTCTGATAGGAGATGCTTCGGACCCACGAAACATTAATTTACCTAGAGTAGCGCGACACCCACTTTTGAGCGCCTTCGTGGGCGATCCGATGTTCACCCTGAGTGAATGCGAAAACGATGCGAACGCCATGGCATTAAACGAGAGGTTTCCCGGGACGAAATCGTATTTCTTGAGTCGCGGCGAAGACGAGGAGGCCAAAGACAATAATAAATTTGACATCATCGTTCACGTGGAAGGCGATGCGCCGTTTGCAAAAAAGAGCGAAAGTGAAAGCCCGACGACGACGTCAAAAGCAATGATTCCGAAAATTGAAGCCGGTTTTGCCATTCGATGCGGTGTCGTGGGTGATAATCAAGTTGGTATTGTCGAAGTGAATCGAGCAAATTCCAAGTACGCTTGGACGAAGTGTACGGATACTTCGTTATCCTTTTTGGTGTCTTCGACCGTAAGTTTGGAAATCATCCGATGGGCAAAAGGTGGCAGGAACAAAGAACGTTTAGTTTACGTCAACGCGAGAGGTAGAGGCGCAGATGCTTTTAGTTTATAATACTTTCAATACAATTTATTTATTTCCTTTCGGCGAGAACATCTTCATCACTTTCATCTTCTTCTTCTTCTTTTCTAAGGCTTCTTTCGGTGGCGTCGTCGTGTTATTTCCCTCATTGATACCGCGCCTATTCGGTGGCGTCAAACAATGCATGCAAAACTGCTTTCCTGGTTCCGGGAAACCGGTTTGGCACGCGGTGCATTTTTTGAGAGGCTTAATTTTACCCGTCGGAGATTTTCCTAGCCACGGTTCCGCTAAAGTCGTTTCTTTGTTTGTTGACGATGACGACGGGTCCGCCGCTACCGACGCCGAAACGACGTGAGTGTTTTCATCACGATCGTCTACCGATCGGTTTTGATGCTTTTGTTGTTGTTTACCATCGGATTTTCGCGTCGAACGCGGCGGCGAGGGCGACATGTTCACGCTGAAAGACGTCGTCGGCGGAGGCGTGACCATCATCACATCCCCTTTCGTCGAGGAAGAAAGAGAAGGACTGTCCGGAGTAAACTCAATATTCGATAATTTCTGTTGCAACTCCTCCAACTCGCGCAACGCGTTGCTAATTCCTTGCGGCGTCGTCGCGCCGTCAACTTTCGCGACTAATTCTTGAACTTTTTGTTGCATGTCTTTCATTTCAGACGGCAAAACGGCTTTCGTCCTTTTCGTGGCGCTACTTCCAACATTTGGCGGCGTTGGAGGTGTCATTGCTGAGATTGGCGGCGTGAGAAGCGCCTCGTTCGCATCTTTGGCAAACGCTGACAACGGAGAAGGTGAGACGTTCCTTGATCCTACTCTATCATCACTACCGCTCATTTTTTTGTTGTTCCTGCTAGTGCTGTTGTTGTTGTTGTTATTATTATTATTGTTATTATTATTATTATTGCGTCCGAATAATCCACCAAATCTTCTCGTCGTCGGACTGCCGCCGCTGCCAGATGGAGACGCTTTCGATGCCGAGTTGGCAACTTTAGAGCTCTCCGTCTTCAACATTTCTTCATCGATTGTTGACGATAAATCATCGAAAGAGTCTTCCATTCTTGCGTGTCCCCCTCGTTGTTGCCGCTGAACCTTCTCCGCGGATAAACTGACGACTTTTTCGCGAAGAGACTCCTCTCGTCGCTTTGAGGTGGAAATCTCCATCAATAACGACTGGATCTCGTCTTCCTTCTCATCGATCGTTTCGGCGAGATTTGCGACGTATAACGCGTGCTCTGACTCTCTATCTCTGTCGTCCGCGGTAGTATTAGTTGACCCGCCGCCTCCTCTTTCCGCAACCGCTCGCGCGGTTATTACTAGCTCTTCTCGAAGTTCATCAATCACGTTCAAACTTCTCAACAACTCCGCTTTCGTCTCCTCCAACTCCTTTCCCATCGCGTCCAGCTCTTTCTCCTTTCCTTTCTGAATTTTCTCTACATTGATTCTGTTCGCCTCGGAATATTTCTTCAAAGTTTCCTCGAATTCGATTTTCGCCTTTTCAATCCTCGTCTCGTACGTCGCGCACTTCCCTTCCAACTGTTCTTTCGCTTGCGCGAGCGTCTCGATTTTTCTATTTTGAATCATCAACTCTTCGTTGATTTCAAACTTTGACCGTCTCAACAAATCCTCGTTCTCTCTCACCGTCGCCATCTCTCTCTTCACGACTTCGTCTAAAGTATTCTGCACTCTCTTCAACTCCTCTCGTAACTCGTCGTTCTTCTTAAACTCCTCCTCCGCGGTCGCGCTCAACAAGATCAATTCATCTTGCGCCAGCGCCAACTTATCTTGCAACCTCCCCGTCTCCGATAACGTGTCTCGTTCCACCACCGCTTGTAAAGTTTGCCGCGTGTCGTTCAAATCCTCCTCCAGCGCGTCCGCTCTCAACGTCTCCTCCTCCAGCGTCGCGGACATCATCCCAAGTTCGCACTCTAACGCGAAGTTTTCTTTCTTCAAAGTCGAGAGTATCTCCTCCACGTTAATGGACGGCAGAAGTTGCTCGATCGATGATTTCTTCTCGCCTAACAACCTTTCGACTCGTGGCTTTTGTTGTCTTCCTCTTCTTTTGTTGTTGTCGTCGTTGTTGTCGTTCGTCGTCGTCTGAATCGTCTTCTTCACGTTTTCAAAATCATCGTCTTCTCCTCCTTCTCCTCCTCCTTCTTCTTCAAAGTCGTCCTCAAAATTAAAACGTGCTCTCGCGTTCGAATTCGCGTTTGCCGAGGTGGTGGTGATCTTCTTCGCGATCGCCGCCCCGCCCACGATCGGAAGCATCACCCACATTTTATGTGTTGTTATTATTATTATTCTCAAGGACTGATGATGAATCTCTCTCTCTCTCTCTCTCTCTCTCTTCTGTTCTTTTTCGTGCGTGCGAAATTTTTGGTGTCGTTGTGCTCTCGCCTGTTTTTTTTTTTGAAAAAAATACCTCATTCGCCGCTTCGTGTTCTTCGTGTGCAAAAAAAAACTCTCATCACTCGTTTGTTTCCTTTTCTTCTCTCGTTTTCCTCGTCACGCAACGCTCCCGTCACGATTAAAAGCACGCACGCTCACGGGAAAACCTCTTTTTTAAACGACGACGACGACGATGACATCACACTCACAGACGACGACGACGACGTTATTACGTGCGAGAACGCACCACCACCACCCTAAAAGCGTTCGTGTTGAGCAGCGCGTCGTCGTCGCGAGAAGAACAGCGGGAGCAAAGGTGAATACTAAAGCACGTTCTCGTCGTCGTCAGACGAGGATGACGACGACGACGGCGAGGGAAAGCAACACCATTTTCGCGACGAGCGCAAAATGCGCTTTATCCGTGGCGACGGCGCTGATTGTGTCCGGAATAATCCCTTCTCCTCCGTTCGCGGTCGCGGAATTGAACAGTCGAGAAGCCAATCAAGGTGGTGAGTTCAACAGAGGGAGCGCGCAACAGTTTGGCGGGTACGACTTGAGAGCCGAGAACGTGAGTGAAAAGTACGGCACGGATTTACGGTTATCGAATTTTACAGGAGCGGAGATGCGAGACTCAAAATTGGTCGGCGCGAAGCTGAACGGCGCGTATTTGATGAAAGCGGTGGCGGCGAACGCAGATTTTACGGATGCAGATTTGAGCGACGCGTTGATGGATCGAGGCGTGTTTGTGAACGCGAATTTTACGAATGCGATATTAGCGAGGGTCGTGTTGACTTCGTCCGATTTGAACGGAGCGAATATTACGAACGCCGATTTCTCGGACGCTTTGCTGGATAATACGATGCAAATGAAGTTATGCAAAATCGCGACTGGAACGAACCCGACGACGGGCGTAAACACGAGAAAGTCTCTGAATTGTACCGGCGGGCGCGGGAATGTTGGTTCGCCGTCAAGATACATGACGGAAGAAGACGCTCAGAAGCCAGAGGCACAATTTGAAGCGAGCCGATTTTCAGCCTATCAGACCAAGTAAAGAACGACGAGAGAGAGGGAATTCTAATTACTTTCTAAACTAATCATCTGTACTACTACTACTACTACTACAACACCTACAACTAAACGACTATGCACATGCCTCGGCTACAGGCGCGACTGTCACGAAGAGCAACTTCCGCGGCGGGCGTCCTAACTTTACCGCCACCCTCTCACTCTCTTTCTTCTCCTCTAAAAATCCAAACGATTCGTAGCAGCGCAACGCCGGCGCATTGTTTAGTTCTACGTGCACGTATAAAAATTTCACCGAGTTCAGCGCGACTCTTCGAACGGCTTCGCGAATCAATCTGTGCGCAAATCCTTGGCCTCGGTACGAGCCAAGAACGCACACGTTGAAACAATAGGCCCTTTCAATAGTCTTCGGCATAAATTCGTACGTTTGCGTCGCTTCGTTGAAAGCGTACTTCTCGCTATCGAACGATTGTCCGTTTCCTTTGTCGCCGCATAAAAGTTCGCCTTGAAGTTTGTCTGCGATGACGTAGTCTAACGTCGCCACCACGACGAGCGCGGTATCTTCATCTTGGTTTTCTTTGTGTTCTTCTTCTCCCATTTCATCTGCTCTTCGCTCGACAACTAAATATTCGTCTTCTATTTCAAAAGAAGAAGAAGAAGAAGAAGAAAAAGACTGAGAAAGGAAAGCGCTTCTAGGGACGACGAGCGCCATCCTCTCCGTCCGCGCCGGAAGCAGCGCATCTTGATGCAACTCATCTTGCACCAATTTCTCAAAATACGCCCTTCGCAACGACGCTTCGTCTCTTTCGTCGCTACTCTCATTCCCCCGTCGCCGTCGCCACCGCTCCTCGAAAGACGTTCGAAAACACCTCGCGCGCAACGCCGCCGCAGCCGCTCGTACATCGCGCTCCTCCTCCGCGCGTATATCGAAAGATATCGTCCGCGCTCTCTGCGTGTCTTTCGTAGGCGAAACAACATCATCTTTCGGCGGAAACGACGATCTGGTGTTTTTGACGCTTTTCCTCGCGACGAATTTGACTCTTCTTTTGAGTGACGCCTTTTTCGCGCGTTCCGTAGTAAAACTCT
>Ga0255779_1006086_pt1 | contig 11064 bp, 14 predicted proteins | sample 011ome_21_FD_179977 | JGI IMG/M metagenome (GOLD analysis project Ga0255779, IMG submission 179977) | Coastal salt marsh microbial communities from the Groves Creek Marsh, Skidaway Island, Georgia - 011508AT metaG (version 2) | ecosystem: Environmental > Aquatic > Marine > Intertidal zone > Salt...
TTCTGCATTGCCAACAACAATTTTAAAAGGTCTTTCAATTTCAACCTCAAAGCTATCTCCATATTTGAATAACTTATTAATTATCAACTCATCATATGAATATATTTCAATCCAACATTCATCAAAGAAACTAAAAATGAGTTTATTAGAAAAATTAATTAAAGGGTTCTCCTCTATTATATTTACAGGAGTTTCTGTTGAACTATTGAAATTAACAGCTTCTTCGATTTTATTTAATTCATTATTTAGGAACGTTTCTTTTAATTGAGATGAATCGTTATCCTTAGTTTCTGTTAAAAAACTAATATTTATTATATAGACCGACAGAACAATCGTAAAAACAATAACCACTCCTCTAATGATTGGTATGAATGATGGATTAATTTTAGCAATAGATTTTTTAATGATTTCATCTTGTCTATTATTATTTTCATATATTGGAGGAAACTCACATTCAATTGATAAAAAATCCTGGTATTTGATGAAATATGCTTTTGCGAAGCCTTCGCTTGGGAAGATAGAATAGTCACCGGACTCTATTGCATTAATGTATCTAATATTCATAAATGCGGCGTTCGAGACTTCAACTTTACTTAAGCCAAGCTCTTTTCGAGCTAGCTTAAAAACCTTACCAATTTTTGCTGAACTGGCTGACTTCAAATTTTCTGTCATGATATGAGTTTGTGAGATATGAGTTTCTTACCTTTAATCGATTTATTTAATTTGCCAACAAGCTGGCCACATGCTCCATCAATTGCATCTCCTCTTGTAACTCTTAATGTTGTTATAAAACCTTTATCCATAAGAATTTTCTTAAAATTTTCAATGGTCTTTGTTTTGGAGCGCTTATAGTTTGAGCCCTCAAAAGGATTGAAAGGTATTAAATTAATTTTACACGATATATTTGATAATAGTTTTGCTAGTTTTCTTGCCAATTCTTCCGAATCATTAATGCCATCAATCAAAATATATTCTATGGTAATACTTCTTTTACCATCATAGTTTTTTAAGTAATTGTTGCATGAATTGATTAAATTGCTTATTGGGTATTTTTTATTTATTGGAACTATTTCATCTCTCAATTCATTTGTTGGCGCATGAAGGGATATTGCTAAAGAGACGTCTATTTCATTGCATAGTTTATCTATTTGAGGTGTTATACCCGATGTGCTTATAGTTATTCTTTTTCTAGAAAGTCCATATGCAAGCTGTTCCTTCATTATCTTTGCTGATTCAATAACGGGTTCAAAATTTAACAGCGGTTCTCCCATACCCATAAATACTACATTAGTAATCGGAGGTTCATCATCTTGATAAAAATTAGCAAGCCATAATTGGCCGATAATTTCATCAGGAGTAAGATTTGTTTCAAATCCTTGTGCTCCGGTGGCACAAAAAGTGCATTGAAGAGCACAGCCTGCCTGTGATGATATACAAAGAGTCATTCTTTTCTTTTCAGGTATTCTTACCATTTCAATCATAGATCCTGATTCAAGTTTTACTAAATACTTAATTGTCCCCTCGAGAGATTTGTAAACCTTTTCAACCATTGGTGTTCTAAGGCAAGCTATTAATTCAAGCTTCTCTCTAAGAATTTTATTGAAGTCAGTCATCTGACTAAAATCAAGGATACCTTTCTGATGAACCCATTTAATTAATTGTTTAGCCCTGAATTTAGGCTCACCAATATCATTAAAAAAAGCCTCTAGGGATTCAAGAGAATACCCTAGAAGATTTATTTTTTTATCAGACAAAATCTATTTAGATACTATTTCTTCTTCGTTGAAAAAATAATTTATTTCCCTTACAGCGCTTGTTTCAGAATCAGATCCGTGAACAGCATTGGCATCTATGCTATTTGCAAAATCTGCTCTTATTGTTCCAGGATCTGCTTCTTGTGGGTTGGTGCTGCCCATAAGTTCTCTATTTTTTTGGATTGCTCCCTCGCCCTCAAGCACCTGAACAAAAACTGGACCAGATGTCATGAACTTTTTAAGATCGTTAAAAAAAGGTCTGCCTTCGTGTTCAGCATAAAAACCTGATGCCATTTCATCATCGAGCTGTATTAGTTTGCCGGCAACAATATGAAGACCATTGTCCTCAAATCTGGAGATTATTTTGCCAATAATATTCTTTGATACTGCATCTGGTTTGATTATAGATAGTGTGCGTTCTGTTGCCATTTTGAATTCCTTATAAAAAATTTTAGGTATTATATGAAAGTTATTTAGATTCTTCTATCCATAACATCTGAATAGCTTCAAGAATTTTTTCATTTGATTTGTTTGGATCTCCAATAAATCCATCTAGGTTACAAATTTTATTATGTAGATCAGGAAAGCTTATCCATTGAGGATCAATGTCTGGAAATTTTTCTGAAAGCTCGATAGCGATATCATTTGTATCCAACCAATCTATACTATTCATTAGTGATTCTCTGAAACCATATTAATATTGTATTTAGGTATTTCAATTTCAATATCTTCATCTTTTGGTATTGCCTGACAACTTAGTCTTGATGTTTGCTCAAGTCCCCATGCTTTATCTAGAAGGTCTTCTTCGATTTCACTTGCTTCATCTAAACTATCAAAGCCCTTACGAACAATACAATGACAGGTTGTGCATGCTGCAGACATCTCACATGCATGCTCTATTTGTATACCATTTCTTAGAGCCGCCTCACATATAGTTTCATCAGGTTGATTTTCGATCAAAGCCCCTTCAGGACAAAGGTCTTCATGAGGTAAGATTTTTATTTTAGGCATTACTATATGGTAAAGCTTTCACCACAACCACATACTGCTTTAGCATTTGGATTTACAAATTTTATTCCTTGGTTAAGGCCATCTTTTTGATAATCAACTAGACTACCTTTTAAAAAGTCTAGACTGATGTTATCAACAAAAATTTTGCATCCATTTTTTTCGAAAACTACACCGTCATCATCAAAAGAGTCAACATAATCAAAAAAATATTCATAGCCTGAACATCCTGCTTTTTTAACTCCAATCTTAATTCCAACACCTTTACCACGATTTTCAAGGCTTGATAAAAAGTGATCAATCGCAGAATCTGAAAAGTTTAAGTCTGTTGAGCTAAAAACTTGCATGATTATTTATTGTTTTGATTCGTAATCTTCTATTGCTTGTTTTATTGAATCTTCAGCTAAAACGGAGCAATGTATTTTTATTGGGGGTAGTTCAAGGGCATCAACAATCTCTTTGTTTTTGATAGCTTTTGCTTCTTCTAAGGTTTTACCAATAAGCATATCAACAAGTTCACTTGAGGATGCTATAGCAGAACCACACCCATAAGTTTTAAATTTTACATCTTTTATTACATGGGTATTACCTGACGGCTCGCACTTTATTTGCAATTTCATAACATCTCCACAAGCTGGTGCTCCAACCATACCTGTTCCGACGTTTTCTTCTTTTGGATCAAATCTACCAACATTAAATGCCTTTGGATCATTTAAAGTATTTTCAAATTTGTCTACAACTTTTTTACTATAAGCCATTTCAAGCCTCCATTATTAATGTGTATTCCAGGTTACAGTATCTAAATCAATTCCATCTAGATGCATTTCCCAAAGTGGAGAAAGTTCTCTTAATCTATCAACCACATTATTTAATATTGATAGAGTTTTATCTACATCGCTCTCTTTTGTAAACCTACCAAAAGAAAATCTTATTGAGCTATGAGCTAATTCATCTTTTCTACCAAGAGCTCTCAAGACATATGAAGGCTCAAGGCTTGCAGAAGTGCAAGCTGAGCCTGAGGATACCGCAATATCTTTAAGACCCATTATTAATGATTCTCCTTCAACAAAATTAAAGCTCATATTAAGTATATTTGGGACTTTATTCTTTAAGTCTCCATTGATATAAACATGCTCAATTTTCATAGCTTCATCTAAAAATTTTTCATGGTATTTTGCAATCATGTCATGATCTTTTTTCATTTCTAATTTAGCAATTCTAAATGCTTCTCCCATGCCAACAATTTGATGAGGGGCTAATGTTCCAGACCTCATGCCTCTTTCGTGGCCACCACCATGAATTAATGCTTCGATTCTTACTCTTGGCTTTCTTCTTACAAATAAAGCACCAATGCCTTTTGGTCCATAAGTTTTATGAGCAGAAAATGACATCAAATCTACAGGCAGCGTTGAAAGATCAATTTCAACTTTTCCAGTACTTTGAGCAGCATCAACATGGAAAAATACACCTGATTCTCTTGTAATTTCTCCAATTGACTGCAAGTCATTTAATGTTCCAAGCTCATTATTGATATGCATTAATGAAACTAATATTGTAGATTCTTTTATGGCCTCTTTTACCTGCTCAGGTTCAATAATACCGAACTCATTTGGCTCAAGATAAGTAACCTCAAAACCCTCTCGTTCTAATTGTCTACATGGATCTAGAACTGCTTTGTGTTCAATTTTTGAAGTAATAATATGATTTCCCTTAGATTTATAAAATCTGGCAACACCTTTTACAGCAAGGTTATCAGCCTCAGTAGCACCAGATGTCCAAACAATTTCTCTTGGATCTGCGTTCACAAGGTTAGCTACATGTGATCTAGCCTCTTCAACAGCATCGTCAGCTTTCCACCCGTATCTATGAGAACGAGATGCTGGATTACCAAATTCACCATCAGGCGTAAGATACTCCATCATCTTTGATGCTACACGAGGATCAACAGGAGTAGTTGATGCATAGTCTAAATATATGGTTGAATTTTCAGTCATTTATACAATCTCTCTTAACTTTATATATGGGTCATTGTTGGTTTCTACAAGTGTGTTAATTGTTATATTACTTAAATAGTTGTTTACGACGTCATTAAGCTCATGCCATAAGTTATGGGTATTGCATTTTTTTCCATCATTGCATGTGCTCATGCCACTACAGCTTGTTGCATCTAAGTCTTCTTCAACAGCATTCATGATATCTTTAATTGTAACTAATGCTGGATCCTTGGCATAAAGATAGCCGCCATTGCGACCTCTCGAACTAGCAACTATTCCATAAAGCCTAAGCTTTCTGAAAATTTGTTCTAAATATGATATTTCAATATTTTGATTAGCAGATATATCTGATAGTGAAACTGGGCCTTCTGAAGCCAAAAGACGAAGTTCAACTAAAGCATTAACAGCGTATTTACTTTTTGTAGTTAATTTCACGCATGAATTATAAATACCTGACTAATTTAGTCAACTATTATATTCATACCAAGTCTATCAGCAACCTGATGGTATGATTCAACAACATCACCAAGACCTTGTCTAAACCTATCTTTATCCATCTTCTTTAGTGTTTCAGAATCCCATAACCTACATCCATCTGGAGTAAACTCATCAGCCAATAAAATCTTGCCTTGACTACAAACACCAAATTCAACTTTAAAATCTACTAATATTAAATTAGAGTTGATGAATAGCTCTTTTAAGACCGTATTTACTTTATAAGTAAGCTCTTTCATCTTCTCAATTTGGTCTTTATTAGCCCAACCAAAAGAAATAATGTGCTCATCATTAATTAATGGATCACCTAAATCATCATCTTTTAAAAAGAATTCAAATAAAGGACTTTCTAATATAAGCCCATCCTCAGTGCCTAATCTTCTACATATTGATCCAGACGCTCTATTTCTAATAACGCATTCAATTGGAAACATATCTAATTTATAAACAAGAGAGTCATTACTGTTAAGCACTTCAATGTGATGAGTCTCAACACCATTTTTTTCAAGATGGTCCATAATAAATGCATTAAATTGGTTATTAACAGCACCTTTACCTAATAGAGCTTCTTTCTTTTTACCATCAAAAGCAGAGGTATCGTCACTAAAGTGCATCACCAGTTGATCATCATTAGATGTAGTAAATAATGACTTTGCTTTTCCTTTAGTTATTTCTTTAATTTTTTCCATAATTAGCCTTAACTTAGAGATTCATTAATTTTTGAGATTAGCTTTTCAGCTTCTTCAATTTTACCATTTTTTGAATATGCTCTTACATATGTTTTATTATTTTTTTCTGTAATTTTTACCTCAAATTTAGCGCCATCAAAATCAACTTTTTTATTTTTACTGCTTCCGCCAATTTTGAAGAATGAAAATATTCCATCATCACTCAAAATACCATCATTTTTTTCTTCGGCATAACTGACATAAAAAATACCATTACTTCTATCCTTATCGTTAGCAAGAATTTCAGATGCATCCATAGCTTTTGTAACTGAGGACCATGCTCTATCAAAATTTAAATCAAGTTCTATAACGGTTTGACCATTCTCTACAAAAATCTTTGCTTTCTTTATGTCATTTAAGTTTTGAGCAGCAAGAGATGTTCCAGAAAACTGATCAACGGACTCAGCAAAATAATTAACTAAATTACTAAGTTCAGACTGAATAAGCTCCGGATTACTAATAATTTCATTAGAACTTTTATCTATTTGTGCTAAGAAGATTTCAGTTGAAGCTTCTTTTATACCATGCTCAATTTTCATCTTTAATATTGAATTTTCATTAAAACTTATATCGATTTCTCCAGTTAAAGGATCAGCATTTAGTGTTTCAAATGATGACGTATCCCAATAGCTTTTTGTTATAGGCCATGATGTTGATGGCAAAGTCTCAACATATATCCACATCAACTCACCCAAACGCCTTAATTGAACAGAGCTATTTCCAGAGGATGCAAAAATTTGTCTTGGCTTGGGAACCTCTTGATCATCAGATAATTCATTTACAACATTAACTGGATAATGATTTTCAATAACAATTACATTTAAGTCATCAGGTAACTGCATATCCTCTTCAACTTTTTCTTTAAGAAATGCATTTTTTGTAGGCGGGAACATTCCTTCTGGTCCTGATATATAAGAGCATGAAGTTGTTATGATTAATAAATTGATTATAAGAATTTTTTTCATTTAAATTAATTTAAGTTTGTTTAGTTCTGACAAAATTTCATCATGATAAGTTTCATCTAATTCTATTAAAGGAAGTCTAATTGAATTTTCAATCATTCCCATTTTAGTTAACATCCATTTCACCGGCATTGGATTGGATTCAACAAATAATAATCTATATATATTACTGTTAACCTCATTTAATTTCTTTGCCTCTGAAATATTATTTTCCCTTATATATTTGCATATTTGTGAAATTGATTTTGGTATAACATTAGCTGCCACAGATATTACTCCTTGGGCGCCTTCTATCAAAGCATTCATGAAGGTAGGATCATCACCGGAAAGAATAGCAAAATCAGTAGAATTGTTAGAAATTTTAACTAGCTCTTTTATTCTTTCAATATCATCAACAGCTTCTTTTAGACCAACAATATTTTTATGTTCAGAGAGAATGCTAACTGTTTCAGGTTTTAAATCACATGCTGTTCTTGAGGGCACATTATATAAAATCTGTTTAATATCTACGTTATTAGCAATTTTTTCATAATGTGCTAGTAATCCTTTTTGATTAGGCTTGTTATAGTATGGAGTGACTAGTAGAACATAATCTGCGCCTTTTAATTTTGCTTCAAGAGATAGTTCAATTGCTTCATCTGTTGAATTTGCGCCTGTTCCTGCAATAACGGGTATTCTGTTTTGAACATATTTTACCGAATAGTCAATTACTTCAATATGCTCTTTTACGTTTAAAGTAGCTGATTCGCCTGTAGTTCCAACAGAAACTATTCCATCGGTTTCATTGGCGATATGCCAGTCTAAAAGACTACTGAGAGATTCATAATCAACATCACCATTCTTTAAAAGAGGTGTTACTAGAGCAACTAAACTGCCTTGTAAAACTTGCATTGATAAAATTTTCAGTAAAAAATAGGACTATACACTATTTTATTAAAAATACTTATAAGGTGACAAATATGGCTAAAAATTTAGAAGGTAAAAAATGTCCTAAGTTTAGTGCAGAATGCACGAGCGGGTTAAGTCTTTCCAATAAGGATTTTAAAGGTAAGAATTTTGTTATTTATTTTTATCCAAAAGATAGCACTCCTGGGTGTACTACCGAAGGTCAAGAGTTCAGGGATAACTATAAATCTTTTAAAAAACTTAATACAGAAATCCTTGGTGTTTCTAGAGATTCGATCAAGAGCCATGAAAATTTTAAGTCAAAACAATCATTCCCATTTGAGCTACTATCAGATCCTGATGAAAAAGTCTGCAATGCTTTTGATGTAATGAAATTAAAATCTATGTATGGAAGAGAGTATATAGGTGTTGATAGATGTACGTTCTTAATTGATGTAAATGGGAAAGTTTTAAAAGAATGGCGATCAGTAAAAGTTAAAGGCCATGTTGAAGAAGTATTAAATACTGTTAAAGATTTAACTTAAGTCGTTATTTGGCGATGATGGCCATGCATTCCAGACCGCTTTTATAAAAGTTGCAATTGGTATTGAAAAGAATACACCCCAAAAACCAAACATGCTGCCAAATATAAATACTGCTAGTATTATCACCACTGGATGTAATTTTACTGTTTCTGAAAAAATTATAGGCACAAGTAAATTGCCGTCTAGGGCTTGTAAAAGAAGATATAAGCCTATTAACAAATAGAACTCTGTTCCTAGGCCAAACTGAAGTAAACCTACTACAACAATAGGAATGGTTACCAAAAAAGCTCCAACATAAGGAATAATTACGGATAAACCAACCAATACTGACAATAGAGCAGAATACTTTAAACCCAGAGAAGCAAATATAATTGCAGCAGCAATTCCAACTATAAATATTTCAATTGTCTTACCTCTTACATAATTACTTAACTGAATATCCATTTCAGCCCAAATGTTAGTAAGCATTTCCCTCTTTCCTGGGATAATCTTTATAAAACCCTCAATAATATTTTTTCTATCAAATAAAAAGAAGTACACAAGTATTGGGAACAAAATAATATATAAGAGAAATGTTATTGCACTTTGTATACCTGAAATAGATGACTTAACAATATTTTGAGCTATTGCACTAACCTCTTCTGATACCGCTTGGAAAAAGATAGATATCTGTTCGGATGAAACTAAATCAGGGAACTTGGCAGGTAATCCAGATATAAAATCAAGGAAATTATTTATAAGATTTGGAACATCAAGAATAAAGGCTTGAAGCTGAATATACAAAAGAGGCACCAACCATATCAATAGAGCTGCTCCTGTAATGATGAAAACAGAAAAAGTAATAATTAATGCAACATTCGCACTGACATCATACGACTGAATTTTTTTTTGCATGCCAACTAGAAGATAAGCAACAACTATACTTATCATAAAAGGAGTTAAGATTGATCCGAAGAATGATATAACTAGAAAAAATAATAATATTGCTAACGAAAAGATTATTGTCTCCTCATTACTAAATATATTTTTTAATACTTTATTTACTTGTTCAAACATTTGTATCTTAAATAATTATCGTCCTAGATTTTGAACTACATAATAAAAAAGCAGTCAAAATCTATAAAATTATAATAACTTAACCCTCAACATGGGATATATTAATCTAAAAAACACGTTTATGTTAGTTTTAGCAACATTGGATAAATTCTTATATTTAAAATGAAGAAATATATTCTAGTAATAACTGCTGTCATATCTTTGCCATTTTTTAGCCAAGAAGAAAATGAATTAGTATTACCTGAGCTTGGTGATAGAGTTTCTGGAGCAGTATCTACAGCCGAAGAAAAATTAATAGGTAGAGAATTTTTAAAGCAAGTATACTTTCAAGCACCTTTAATATCTGATCCTTTAATACAGGAATACACAGAACTTCTAACATACAGACTATCAGAATATAGTGAGGTTAAGGACAGGCGTTTCACTGTACTTTTAATAGATGACGATTCTTTAAATGCTTTTGCCGCACCTGGTGGGGTAATTGGTGTTAATGGAGGCCTATTTCTAAATGCAGACAATGAAGCACAATTTTCATCAGTTATGGCTCATGAGCTTGCTCATTTAAGTCAAAGACACTTTGCAAGAAATGTTCTAAATGCTCAAGATAGAAGCCTTGCATCTTCATTAACAATGATCTCATCAATTGCATTGGCGCTAATAAGCAATAATCCAGGAGCAATGGTTGTGGGACCAGCTTTAATGCAAACTCAAAATCTTAGATATAGCAGGCTCTTTGAAAAAGAGGCAGACAGAGTTGGCTTTGCAAACCTTGTCAGGGCTGGATATAACCCAAAAGCAATGGGTGAAATGTTTGAAAATATGAATGATCTTAGAAGGCTTGCTGGTGAAGCTCCTCCGGAATTTTTATTAACTCACCCCTTATCTTCCTCAAGAATTAGTGATGCGCTAAATGCTGCAGAAGGTGTTCCTGAAGAAGATACCAAAAAAGATTCTTTAGAATTTTCATTAATTAAGTCAAGACTAAAAGTTTACTATGAAAGTATTCCAAGCCAATCAATAAGATATTTCAATGCTGAAATGAAGAAAGAAAACTCAGATTCTAATATTTATGGCCTTGCTCTGGCATATAGTCAAAATAATAACTTAAGAGAATCAGAGAATCTTATTAATATTCTCTTAAAAAAATATCCAAAAAATTTATTCTTAAATACATCTAAAATTGAAATTCTTACTAAAGCTCAAAAGTATGACGAAGCCTTACAACTAGCAAATACTTTTTTAGAAATTTCTCCAAAGAACTATCCTCTGACTATTACTAAATCAAAATTATTACTTGAAATGAAAAGGTTTTTTGAATCTGAAGAATTGATACGTGATCAATTAATAAGAAGAAATGAAGATCCTGAATTATGGTTATTGTTGTCTGAGATTCAGAGAAATAGCAAAAATATAGTTGGCTATCATCAGTCCAGAGCAGAATATTTTTTATTGCTGGGTCAAAATGAGCAGGCCCTTGGGCAACTTGAGTTTGCTTTAAATCTAACTAAAAATAATTTTCAGGTTTCTGAGAGAATAATGAATCAAATTATCTCAATCAAGAAAGCTATTGGGGAATCTCGGGGTTTTTAGACTTTTCTTCAAAAATTTTTGAAATTTTATATCCTGTTAATGAAAAA